>Ga0325401_1006368_pt1 | contig 11400 bp, 6 predicted proteins | sample PopdelMetagenome_FD_205666 | JGI IMG/M metagenome (GOLD analysis project Ga0325401, IMG submission 205666) | Populus deltoides microbial communities from Bellville, Georgia, United States - Xylem-PdKOR-R2 | ecosystem: Host-associated > Plants > Phyllosphere > Stem > Wood/Secondary xylem | place...
TGGTATACTCACTAGTTTTGTTTCTAAGAGCCTGCATAGTGAGTCGAAAATAATGGAGTTGTAGACGAAGTAGAGGTATTAAACTTTATGTTCTAGAAAATATCAATTTGTGGAATAAAGTATAGATGTTAAATTTTCTATTCTCTCTACAGATTAAATAATATGTAGGGTGGGACAGTTATTTTCCCACTAGAATGGCGTTTTTGTTATAAAAAAAAATATTGCCAAAAAATTTCAAAATCATTTTGACAATGTTTTGAAAACGAAAATTATATTTTCACGGAAAACTTTTAAATTTATGAAAATAAAAATTATAAAAAAATAAAATAAAATCAGTCACCATTTGTTTTTATGTTTTGAATCGTGTTTTAGTGTATTTTAAAAATATATTTAGCTTAAAAAAATTAAGTTAGTATTATTTTAGTATTGTATTTAATAGTTTTAATATGCTAATGTTAAAAATAAATTTTTTCAAGAAATTTTTAAATAAAAAATATCACTGTATCAAAAAAGATTTTTTTTATAAAATTAACCTAACATATATAAAAATTTAATAAAATAATACGTTTCAAAATAATTAATAAAATAAAATAATTTAACAACATCATGCTTTAGAACGTAATATTTACTAAATATCTATATTCTAACTAAATACTCAACAACTGCCCAAAAATATTATACTATCATATTATCTTTGGCCATCTGAAAATGGATTTAGGCAAAAAAAAATAAAAAATTAAAGACACATAGATCCATTAATTAGCAACATAATTTGTCATATTGATGAAATTCAAATCACCTGTTTGAATTTTAACTGTTAAGATTTATTTATCTGAGAGTTAGGAACATAAACTACTAAAATCCAGGACGATTAACTCTTTAAGGACTATTCAATAGCTCTTGACAAAGTAATTATTAATCAATGAGTTTTAAAAGAACACAGGTACTGAGTTCATAATCAACTCGAGTACATGTGTCTCTCTTAAGTCTTAACATAAGAAGTATCGAACAGAAAACAAACCAAGCCACACAAACTCTAACTCATTGACGATCTCTACGATGTTTCCCTCGTTTTCCTCTGCTTTAAATAAATATTAATCTCCCCTCTCATTTCTTTAGTTGTTTGCCAAACAACCCTCTCCTTCTCTTTAGACCCCCCCTCCCTCCCTCCCTCTCTTCTCTAGAGAGCGATCTCATTGGTAACCGGACCTGTCCTTTTCTCTCCACTGAGTAATGTATTTTTAGTCCATTTTGTGTATAAAGTTGTGGAAACTTTTAGCAGTTTGTTTTTATTCCAAAACTACTACTTCCACGTCTTCTGGAAAAAAAAAAGATGGACTAATATGTTATTTTCTTTTCTGTTTTCACAGATTAAATTGAGTTTACACGAGTCTAAATTTGGAGATCTGAAGATCTAGATTGAGATTTTTTTGAGGGGCTGACTGCTCTGGAGATTTTTGTCATGGCTTCTATATCGAATTCGGCAGTTGCATTTACTGGAACGACAGCTTCTGATCTTCTTCGAAGCTCGAAGAGTGGTGGTGCTAATGGTGTTCCTCTGAGAACCCTAGCAAAAGCGCGATTCAGTGTGAAAACCAGGGATTTATCGGTGGTTGCGAAGGTTAGAAAAGTTAAGAAGCATGAGTATCCATGGCCTGAGGATCCGGATCCGAATGTGAAAGGCGGGGTTTTAACTCATCTCTCGCATTTTAAGCCTCTTAAAGAGAAGCCTAAACCAGTTACATTGGATTTCGAGAAACCACTTGTTGCTCTGGAAAAGAAGATCATTGATGTAATTCACTTTAAGCTTTTGTCCTAGTTTGAATTTTCAAGTTGCTAGTTTGTTACTGGTTGGTTTAAATGTTGGTGCATTTTTGTTTGTTGTAGGTGCGGAAGATGGCGAATGAAACTGGTTTGGACTTCAGCGATCAGATTGCCTCGTTAGAGAATAAATATCAACAGGTTTGCGAAGGCTGATTAGTTGATTTCGATACTGATAATATGAAATCTTCTTATGCTGTATTTGTTATGTTGCGGTACAGTGATTATGAAAATTGTTGGATTGAGAGCAAGTGTAATATCATTAATCTGATCAGAGTATCATTTTAAACATGATGTGATCACAGCCAGAATGAGTGTTGATGGTTTCTAATAGTTTTGGATTTCATCATTGTGGTCCTGACACGCCCTTTTTTGTTTGTCTAAATTTCTGTTTCCGTGCTTCTGCTACTTTCTAAGTGGATAAGGTTGCGAGAGTTGTGGATTTGGGAAATCTGAACTGAAACTGAAACTGATAAGCTATCAAAATTCATTTGGACGAGCTAGTCTATTGTTCTCTGTGCATCATGGTGAGACCTGACAATTTGTGATGCTTTCCCCCAGAATGATAAGAATGTATGCTTAGGAGAAGGGACGGAAATTAATGATAGGGATGCACATATCTAATGCATTTCTGCCATTTGCAGAACCTCTTTTGAAAGCAGGAAAAAAAACACAATTCATTCTCCGCTTAATGCTGTCAGAGTCTTAAGGTTTTAGGCCTGGGATAAATTGGTAATGGATTCTGTTGCTTTGAGTATTTTCATGATTTTCAACTATTGATTTCAGGCTCTTAAGGATTTATACACACATTTGACTCCTATACAACGTGTGAATATTGCACGCCATCCGAACAGGCCAACATTCCTTGATCACATATTTAGCATAACTGAAAAGGTTTGCTACTCGCGAGCTCATTTAACTTTTAGATTTTCCTAATTGCACTTGTTCTTAATTCTGATATTTTGTGTTGATACTATAGAACTATCTTAGTGAATATCTGTGTATGCTTAAATGTCCAGTTTGTAGAGCTTCATGGAGATCGAGCAGGCTATGATGATCCTGCTATTGTTACTGGAATAGGAACAATAGATGGTAGAAGATACATGTTCATGGGTCACCAAAAGGGAAGAAACACAAAAGAGAACATTATGCGTAACTTTGGGATGCCTACTCCTCATGGGTATGTTCAATTACACATGCATGCATGTATCTTTAATATACTTTGAAGTGCGTTTATGATTTCTATCCCACACATTATGCGCAATCCACTTGGAGAGTTAAATATTTAGTATCTGTCATGGACTGATAAGTGTCTGCTTTTTAACAGCTATCGGAAGGCTTTACGCATGATGTATTATGCGGATCACCATGGCTTCCCTATAGTTACTTTAATTGATACACCTGGAGCATTTGCAGACCTTAAATCTGAGGAACTAGGCCAAGTATGTGGATAATCGTACAGCAAATTTTTCAAGGCTTTCTTTAAATAGATTTAGCTAATTTGTCTGCTATTTATATGCACAGGGTGAAGCCATTGCTCATAATTTGAGGACCATGTTCGGCCTAAAGGTTCCAATTGTTTCTATTGTTATTGGGGAAGGTGGCTCTGGTGGTGCTCTGGCGATTGGATGTGCCAATAAATTGTTAATGCTTGAAAATGCAGTTTTCTATGTGGCAAGGTAATTCTAGTTTTGTTTCGCTCCATTTATTCCAAACTCCTAATGTTTGTGCAAATTTACTGTTGGACATTTGCTTGTCTTGTCTTGTTGAAAAGAGGGGGCTCGTGTAATCAGCTGTAGAAATTATCACCCTGTACCCTATAACTTGTACAGAAGAAAAGGATTTAGGAAAATATGTTTGGCAAACTCCCTTTGGCTTTCACTGTTAGTTGAGAATATGGTGGCAAAATTACCCTTAGGTTGTTCTTTCATTTTCTGATGGTGCTGAGGTTTGGTGGTTTTTTTCTGAACGACTTTCTTTACTCTGTTGCTTATAGTGAATAGTCAATTTGGAGGATATAACAATTTGCTATTTGTGGCATTGTGCACATACAGTCACTGGCGAGATGACTGTCTATTTTAGCGCAGTTCTCACTTCTTGTCATGATTCGCACATACAGTCACTGGCGAGATGACTGTCTATTTTAGCGCAGTTCTCACTTCTTGTCATGATTCTCCTGTTGACTTAGATTAGTAGTTGTCTGGTTAAGCAAGATTATATTTCTGGCCTAGGCAAGGAAGTGTGATGATTAACAACTTTATTTTATTTTGAGGCTCCAACTTTGCAAGGCATCAACTGTTCTCCACATTCTCTCTTTTATAAGGATATGTTGCTTTATGCTCCAAATTAAATTTTTATTTTTCACACCAATGTGCCGATCAATATTATATTTCTTAATATTTTTTGAACTTTTTTTGTGTTACAGTCCTGAAGCATGTGCAGCAATTTTATGGAAGACTGCCAAAGCTGCTCCAAAGGTTTATACAGTCTTCTGACTGTTGGACTTTGTCTGTTTTTGGACTTCTAATTGATTATAATAACTCCCCCCCCCCCCCCTTCTTTTCTTCTCCTGCAGGCAGCTGAGAAGCTTAAAATCACTGGTCCCGAGTTGTGCAAGCTGCAAGTTGCAGATGGAATCATACCTGTAATTATATTCTTTTTAAGATTTTCTTTTATAAAGCTGTTATAAGATATTAATCCATGATGAAATGCATGTTTTACAAATGATAAAGTATGCTGCGGGATGAGAGGGGGTGGGTGGCTGAATCCAGGAAGCTATGCATGTTCTTATAGAGACATTCTTATTGAACTTAGTTCAAATTCATGATACTGGGATGCTACTTGTAAAACAATATTGGACTGCCTCTCTAGATATTGTTACCTTTATAAATAACAGCTGCTTCACTTTTGTTTTTTTCAGCTTTTGGATCTTTATATTAGTTTCTGTGACATCCTGAAGAATTCTTTTTTTTTAATTTTTTTTTAACAGGAGCCATTGGGAGGAGCACATGCAGATCCATCATGGACTTCACAACAGATAAAGAATGCAATTAATGAAGCCATGGATGTGAGTGCCACTTGCAATGCTTCTTTAAGAATCAAATTTTAAATATCATATCCTAAAATTAATCTTGGATTTTAACAGGAGCTCAACAAAATGGACACAGAAGCACTACTAAAACATCGCATGCTTAAGTTCCGAAAAATTGGTGGGTTTCAAGAAGGGGTCCCGGTTGATCCTATAAAAAAAGTCAACATGAAGAAGAAAGAAGAACCCGTTGCAGGAAAGACTCCAGTTATAGAATTGGAGTATGAGGTTGAAAAACTGAAACAGCAAATTTCAAAGGCCAAGGAGTCATCTAGCAAGCCCACGGAGTTGGCTTTAAATGAGATGATAGAGAAACTAAAGAAGGAGATTGATCTTGAATATTCTGCAGCTGTTGAAGCGATGGGCTTAAAGGACAGGTTTTTGAATTTGCGGGAAGAATGTTTAAAAGCAAATTCACAGGACCAACTCATGCATCCAGTTCTAATGGACAGGATTGAAAAACTCAGTGATGAATTTAACAAGGGCCTGCCAACTGCTCCTAATTATACCAGCCTGAAGTATAAGCTTGACATGTTGAAGGAGTTTTCTATAGCCAAAAGCAACTTGGAGAAGAAGTGCAAGGGTGAGGAACTGAAACTGGATATCAATAAGAAACTCAAAGAGGTTATGGATCAGCCTGAAATGAAGGAGAAGATGCAAGCTCTGAAGGCAGAAGTTCAGAAGTCAGGGGCTTCCAGTGCTGCAGAGTTAGATGATGGCATAAAGGAGAGCATATCAAAGATGAAGAAAGAGATAGAGTTGGAATTGGCGAGTGTCCTAAAGTCCATGGATTTGAATGTTGAAATTGTAAGGGCCAAGGAACTCATTGACCAAGACTTGAAGGCTAAGGTAGAAAGTTTAGAGGAGGAAACTAACAAGAAAATTGAAAATCTAATGAAGTCATCGGATCTTAAAAACACTATCAAGTTACTGAAGTTGGAAATGGCCAAGGCAGGGAAAACACCCGATGCTGCATTAAAAAATAAAATCGAGGCTTTAGAACAACAAATAAAGTGGAAGCTTTCAGCTGCCATTAGCTCCTCAGAAATAAAGGAGAAGCACGAAGAGCTGCAGGCAGAGATCAAAGCGCTAGAATTTGATGGAGGATTAAATGGGAGTTTGAAAAATGATGATCTAAAGGAAGCAAGTTCCAAGTATGATGAATCCAGGGTATAAATTAATTTGAGTGCAAATCGCAGCTTCACTTAAGAGTGAGTTCTTTGATTCTTACGTCTCCTTGTTCTCTGATGGATAAAGTATACATATAGCTTTCTCTTTCAAGTTTTGTTTAAGGGTACATCCTCTAGGCCGAGGGTGTTAGTTTCTTAAGCCAGCATGTATTTGTCCTCTCTTTGATGAAGAAAACTAGTGTTCTTTCTCGAAGTGGACTCGGTTCAATTTGCATAATTCAGCATGCCTTTCCTTTGCTATGGCATTGTAGAGTTCAATTTATTTCAAAGAGTTCATTTAGTAAATAAATAGACTGCTATGTATTTCTGGCAATGAAGGGAATATATTTAATTTGCATAAACAAGTTGAGTTATTGCATTCATTTCACGACTCTTTCCTTCTAGGTATGCAGCTGGTGAAGATGGCTTAGAAAGAAGAGATTACAGCCTTTCATCGAAGCAGTCAGAACTGCACCATGCTCTTCTTATCAGAAGATATTCAACCTCGTGCATTATTGGTGTACACCACAGGGTTTTGTTCCGAGGAAAAGGTTAGACCATTTTTTTTTTTTTACAAGAAAAAAAAGTGTGTAGGCCTTATTGATGCCTTTTCTATTTTCATGTAAGAGAATTATATATGCACTACAAAATATTAAAAAAACCTCGACGTTAATCAAAGACTAGTTAAATAATAAAAGAATCTTGAAGCGCTGTATATACAATGCATGCTAATTCAACAAAAAAAAAATTATAATTTTATTTTAAAATAAATCCAATTTTTTTTTAAAAAATTGTTTTAATGGGATAATGTCCAAAAAAAATTGTATTTATTTTATTTAATTAAATCAAAGCTAATTTTTTTTAAAAAAAACCGCAAATAAAAAAAAAATACTCACAAGTGTTGGCCTAGCAGGTCAATTGCATGCCTAACTCAGCGGCCATGTGCACATGGGCTTGATTTTATTAATGCGTACATCGAAAATTTTTTAAAAATGTTATGGTCGACGAATAGATGGCTTGCCTGTGTTGGGCTACAAGTCGAGTTGATTTTTTTGAAGCATAAAAACTGCAATCTGGGTTGATTTTCTTGAAATGTAAAAAAACCATATTTAAATGCTGTAAGTGTACTTCAAAAAAGTAATTCCTTCTAAAAGAGGTAGATGTAGCAAAGATAAAATAATAATAATAATAATAACAACTCCAAAGCAACTCGTGTTGCTTTAAAAAATTAAAAAAAAATCCCATAAAAAATGAGAAAATACATTGGATGATAAAAAAAAAAACCTTGAGTCAACCCTACTTAACTTTAATAACATGCGACCTAGGATATGAGATAAAGATAACCTCACAAAAAGAAAAGCAGAACAAATCACAATGCTCAAGGTCCAATAAGTCAATGTCAAATGATGAAAATAAAAAAAACTTTAATTTTTTTTAAAAGATCGAACTTAAAATGGTTAATTATAGAAACTCGTTGACCGAGTCATGATTGTAGAAGACAAACATGGAAAAATAACGAAGCTAAATTCTCAATTATACAAAAATTGAAAAAAATAAAAAATAATGAGAACTAAATCTTGCTTACAAAATAATTGAAAGAAAATAATCAGGGATTAAATTGAAAAATAAAATAAACGAAGAAAATGAAAAAAAGCAATAAAAAAATAGGACTAAATAAAATTAAATTAAATTCTAAAGGACAAAATAAAAAAAATAATGATGTAAAGGATAAAAAAATAATAATAAAAAGAATGAGAACTAAATTGGATAAAAAAATTAAATGAAATAAAATGTTGAGGGATGAAATTAAAATAAAAAAAAAACTTCAAGAAGCACTAAAATAAAAACAAATAGAAATCAAAAGAACGAAAACCAATTTTAAAACAAATACAAATTGAAGGATACATCTGATTTTTTAAAGGCTCAGCACGAACACCAAGGCATATCAGAGAGAAAAATAGAAGGAGGAAAAACTTCCATTATCATCAAACTACCGCGAACCAGACCAAACACGTCACTCCAACAATTGTGCCACCACCTAATGCTTTGGATGAAATGTTAATCGGTAGGTACAAGTTAGCCTTTTATATTGATTTATTAATATTTAAATATTTCAAATTACTAAAAATCCCTTAAAAACATCTTAATATTACAAAAAATAAAACATGCAACAAAGATGAAAATGCTCTCTCAAGCCAGGGTTGGATTTTTTTTAAGTTAAAGGTTAGACATCTCATTTAACTGTACAAAAAATGTGTAAAGACAAAACACCCATCTTTACTAGGTCGATACTTTTGAGGTTTTAATGGTATCATTGTTCTTTAACTATGCAAATAAAATTGAAAATACATAAAAGTACCTGGATAAAAATCCTATTTTTTAGCTTTTAAGGGCGACAGAGTGATTTTAATGTATATAAAAAACATTAAATGAATAAATTATCCCTGATCAATTGACAAATGACATTTTGATTCCCTAGAAAAGACGACTTTACCCCCACTAGCAAGACATTTGTTCAGTGCAATGAAGGAAAAAATGGTTAATACACTGTCTAAATTTACAATGTTTCTCCTCACATGCTACAGGAAATCACTGAGCCATATTAGTTTTTTTTTGTATCGTGTCATTTATTGGTTCATTTTTCGACCACATACAATGCCTTGGAAGTCAGGCCAGACATCAATAAGCCTAAAAAAAATCCATTTCTCTCATTAGTTTTTAACGAGAAACACCAAAGAAACACTAGAGACCTCATTAAACCCATTTATAGTTTTAAGTCATCATTTAATCAGTCCAAAAATGAAATATCAACCTAGATCCTAAAAACTTCTCGAGCACCAAACTATTTTTTCAAGGAGTATGAAGGGCAAAAAACATCTCAAAGTTTATAACGTTTCTAGCTTTTCCAATATTATTGCCTCTACCAAATTTTAGGAGGTATATTAATATATTTTTATACCTTTTGTTTAACCTCATGGTTATCCCTTTTAGGGGTTTAGTTGCATGATCAAAAGGTCACAACTAGTTTAGCCAAACTCCAATTAACTAATAATGACTCCTTTTAAATGTATGTCTTTTAATTAGAATTTAAACCTCTCTAATATTGATTTTAAAAGTTATCTGACTAGATATGAAAAATACAACCAATACAACTTGTCACAATAATATTGTAATAGTTATCATGACCATGCAAATTATGGTTGAATAACTCAATCAAATTTAAAACAAACTTACATATAGTCAATCAAGCATTTTTTTTGTCTAAATATATAAGGGCAAGTGTAAGGATATACTACTATAACCAACACTTCAATAGAAATGTTTGAAAGTCCTCAACCTCATGTTAAGTATCATATGCATGTACAACAAACATCACATCAGATTTAACCCAATATAGACATGATCACTTACAAGATATCATTCACACCATAAATATATAGGTTACCTCATGCTAATTACATGGCTTAACTACCTTATGTACATATAATACAACTTGATGAGGTTATAAAAATTATAGGGAATATTCTGGGATGAATTATTCCTAGAAATTCTCATATATCATTTATGGTGAATTCAATGACCTCCACTTCAAGACCACGTAGGCTTCTTCTTGGGCAAATCTCTCCCTTGGGGAATATAAAACTCTTCTGGAATAAATACCTGCACAAAGTCCCCTGATTTTAACTGCCTCATGCAACGTAGGAGGGTAGAAAAGTAATCTTGTATGATTAAAATAATATTATCTTATTGCTCGAACCATTATATCTAATTAATGTAAGCATGGACTGTTTGTTCGTATTTATGAGAATGTGATAGACATCATAATTATTAATCCAGGCTTAGGGTATGAGAGGCTTAGTATAGAGTGACCCTTCAATTACACACCCAATCTGAGGGGTGTTGTGCTCATCATGCCTGGGGCCTAGGAGAAAACGGGTCCAGTTCACGATTGCACCCAAAAATGATTAGAGATAGTCGTGTCACTGCTCAACAGGGGATTGGGCCCCTCACCCAACAAGAGGTTGGACACGTCCAAACCCAACAGGGGGTTGGGCACGGTCATGTCCAGACCCATCGTGGGGTCGGGTGAGGACACGTCCAAGCGGATGAGCCCTCACCTAACATAGGGTTGAACGCGGACGCATCTAGACCCAATAAGGGTTGGGCGCGGTCGCGTCCAGGCCCAATAGGGGGTTGGGCACAGTCATCCCCCTCCCCAACTTAAAGTTAGGCACCGAGAAATATACAATCTCATCTTGGGTTATGACTTTCATGTGGGTGCGGTCACATCCAGACCCATCGTGGGGTTGGGCACAGACGTGTTCAGGCTTAACAGGGGGGTTGGGCATAATTATCCCCTTCTCAACTTAGAGTTGGGCACCGAGAAAGATATAATCCCATCTTGGGTTATGACTTTCGTGTGTTGTCTTTTAAATGGGGTTGATTTGAGAAACCATGACCTATTAGTAGCCCTTCAAGTCTACTTATTTTTAGAGAAATAGGGAGACTTAAGATTAAAGAGATTTTTTACTAACCTTAGTTGAGTCATGACCTTGGTTAGGGTGTCCTTTATGCTCCTCCTTTCAGGGCCTTACTAGCAGGGATGGTGTTCTTAGAGAGTTTGTTGTTTAAATCTTCAAGATATATTCCTAGTCTTTTTTTTTAAGAAGCTTTGGACTGTTACTAATGCCCCGGAGAAGTGGGTCTTAGACGCCACATGGGTGTATAACCTTACTTGGACCAATAGGAGGCTCTACTATAGAAGGGCTGGCTTCCGCACTTCTTAATGTCGTAGAGCCTGATACCCGTGTTATCTAGGAGAAATATAGGTCCTAAATCACATACAAGGTGTGTAACTCGGGTTGGATAGACGGGGTGAGCCTGATAAGGCTGTCCAACACTTTTAAATGCTATAAAGACTGGTCCTATGCTGTCTAGAAGAAATGTAGGTCCCAGACCGCACACATGGGTATGTAGCCCGTTTGGACAGATATGATGGACTTGATAAGGCCACTCCAGTGCTCTTACTTCCAACTAAAAAGGCTAGACAGAAGGAAATGAGGGGAGTTGAAAGTCGCCTTGAAGAGTGAAGCATTAATCTCCTACTACTGCCCTAGAAAAGTGGGTCCTAGACAGCACAGGGGTATGAAACCCCGATTGGTGATAATAGAGATTGATGCTCACTTTGGGCTTCACTACCATCTTGGAGAAGTGGGCCTCGGATGCCACAAGGGTGTGAGCCTCGATTGGATCGGTAAGAAATATTCCTGAGAAAGAAACATAAAATTAAATAAGAACACAAGTGGTAAAACAAATATTCTT
>Ga0325401_1006371_pt1 | contig 11398 bp, 10 predicted proteins | sample PopdelMetagenome_FD_205666 | JGI IMG/M metagenome (GOLD analysis project Ga0325401, IMG submission 205666) | Populus deltoides microbial communities from Bellville, Georgia, United States - Xylem-PdKOR-R2 | ecosystem: Host-associated > Plants > Phyllosphere > Stem > Wood/Secondary xylem | place...
ATAGTACGAGATAAATGTTGAGATCTCCTCAACAATATAGGCCTCACATATCGAAGCCTCAACATGCGCCTTGTTCTTAACCTTTTTCTTGAGATTAAACAAGTACCTGCATTGAATAAATCAAGTATTTTCAATAAAGAAAAACATAGAAAATACTTTTATATATGAATTACATTACAACTATAATATCTAACCGTTTGAATGGGTACATCCATCTATATTGGATCGGTCCTCCAGCTTTTGCCTCGAACGGTAGATGTATAGGGAGATGCTCCATTGAGTCAAAAAATGATGGAGGAATATCATCTTAAGTTTGCATAGTGTCTCGACAATATTCGTTTGAAGCCTCTCAATGTGCTCAACATTCAACTTGCTGGAGCATATATCTCTGAAGAAATGACTGATCTCCGTGAGTGCATCCCATATTTCCTTTGGCAACAAATCACGAAAAGCTAATGGGATGAGTGTTTGCATAAACACGTAGCAATCATGACTCTTCATTCCATACAATCTGCAGTCCTCTATAGTAACCAGCCTTGATATGTTTGATGCATGTCCATCCGAAAAACGCAGATTCTTAAGCCATTTGTAGACTAGCAGTTGTGCGTTTTTCTCTAACACGAAGCTTGCTCTTGGTTTTGCGACTCGTGACTCATCATAAACCAACTTCATATTTTTATGGTTATAGTATAAAGCTATATCCAATCTAGCCTTGATGTTGTCCTTTGTCTTCCCCTTCACATCCATGACAGTGTTGAAAATGTTCTCAAACATGTTCTTTTTGATGTGCATGACATCAAGGTTATGGCGGAGCAGATTGGTCTTCCAATAAGGAAGCTCCCAAAAGATACTTCGCTTTACCCAATTATGGGTCAAACCAAAACCAGGAAACTTTTGCTTACCTGATTGAAGGCCAAACACAATGTCACCGTACTCTGATACAACATTATTCAATTCTTCACCAAAAAGACGCGGGGATGCAACATCTTTTTCAACTCTGCCACCAAAGAAATCTTTTTTGTTCTTTCTGTATCTGTGATTAAGTGGCAAGAAGCGACGGTGACAGTCAAAAAAAGAAGCTTTACCTCCGTTTGTTAGCTTGAATGCCTTGTTATTTTCCATGCAGTATGGACATGCAAGTTTCTCATGCGTCCTTCAACCAGAAAACATTCCATAAGCTAGAAAATCACTGATAGTCCACATCAAAGTAGCCCTCATAAGGAAATTTTGTTTCCTCGATATATCATAAGTCAGAGCTCCGAAGGACCACAACTGCGCCAACTCATCAATCAACGGTCGAAGACAAACATCTATATTCCGCCCTGGGCTGCTTGGACCGGGTATGACAGTAGATAAAAATATGAACTCCAGCCTCATACACATTCCCAGTGACAAGTTATAAACTGTGAGTATGACCGGCCAACAAGAATAAGGAACACCAAATGACCCAAATGGGTTGAATTCGTCTGTACACAACCCAAGACGAACATTCCTTGATTCAGCTGAAAAGTGAGGATGAACACTGTTAAAGCATTTCTACGCTTCACCGTCAGAAGGATGCACCATCACTCCATCAACCGCATCATGTGCTTGGTGCCATGTCATGTGCTCAGCAGTCCTTGGTGACATGAATAACCTCTGCAATCTAGGTGTGATCAGGAAGTATCTAAGTTTTTTATATGCCACTAAAGACTTTCCCCTGCCAGTTCTAGGTTTGTAACGGGAATGCCCGCATGTCATTCACTCGATCATCTCAGCATTTTCAAGGTAGTATAACATGCAGAAGTTAGGGCACATGTCAATTTTCTGGTATCCTAAACCGAGGGGTTTCATCATGGACTTTGCAGTATAGAAGTTCTCTTTCAGCCTGCTCCCTTCAGGTAAAATGCTTCTCGCCCATTCAATAATCTTGTTATACCCGGCCTCACTCAACCCGTGATCTGACTTGATGGTGAACACCTGTGCTACGGCCGATAATTTAATATGGTTCGAGCAGCCATCCCATAATGATTCGTCAGAATCTTTCAACAAATCAAAAAACCTAGCTGCATCTGCATTAGGTACTTCTTCTACGATTGGAAATTGACTGACATTACCTTGATGCATTCTCATTGCATCCATAACCATATTTCTATAAGGATTAATGTTGTCATTTGCCGCTTCATGCACGTTGCTAACACTAGAAGTAGACCCAACCATCGTTTCTCTCATTCTCCTCTTACTAACAAATACTTCTCCATTTGCATACCAACACTGGTAATTCTCAATAAACCCTTTTGCGTAGAAGATGCATCATTACAACATCTGGATACAGATTTTTTTTATTTTGACACTTCCTGCATGGACACCTAATACCGCCCTTCAGTAAAATTTGTAGGAATAGATGTTGCGAAATTAATAAAACCCTGAACCCCGTTACAATAATCAATCCTTCGCAATCCTTAGGGTGAATCTCGATACATCCATGAACGATCATCCATGACTTATATCGAACCTCTATAAAATTATAATTAACTAAGTTAGGTAAATAAACTTGCAAAAATATTACTTTACCTTGAGATTATCCAACAAACCAATCACAACTTCTCATAAATATTAAATATTCATTATCATTTATTAACGTCCATACAAATTAATATATATAAATTTACAGAAATTACCACTCTGCAATACCATTGATAAAACTTTAAACGGACTCATTAAACAAGCTATTAATTATTTCAAAACAGCACATGTAATTCGGTAATTCCATAAAGTTTTAATAATTTACAAACAAATACAATATTACAAAATTTAAAACAAATCATAACAGGGATAGAATTATACATTCATATACTACAAGTTTATTTGAGAAATAACAATAAAACATGTACATCTACTAACAAAATACATGTACTAAAAAAACAATAAAATTGACATTTAAATGTTAAAATTTAAAAAGATAGAATTACTTACAAAAATTGATAAAATCCATCGGTAAATCAGAACACAGATGTTGTGACCACAAAACTTCAAGAAATATAACTTGTTTGGGGTGGAGGGGGGCTGGTTGTTTGCAGATGAGGAGAGTTGGGATTAGGAAGAAGAAGGAGAAATAAGGGAGCAAAAGGTCGGCAGATAGGGCATATATTAACTTTTTCCAACGATTTCACCGACGGAATTATCCGTCGGTGATTCCGCCGGCTATTCTGACGGAAAAATCGACACGTCACCGTATGGATCTGCCATTTCGAATCCCTCGGTGATTCCGTTGGTATTTCAAGCGGTGAACCGGTCACGTCACCATATGGATCTGTCATTTCGAATCCCTCGGTGATTCCGTCGGCATTTTAAACATCGAATCGATCACGTCACTGTACGGGGTTGTCGTTTTGAATCCGTTGGTGATTCGATCAGTAACAATAACCCGGCCAAAACCTCCACATCAACGACCCGCCTTTTTTTTAATTCGAAAACTTTTCCGTCCGTAATTCAGTCGGTAACTACCAACGGACACTTGCCGTCGGTAGTTACCGACTGAATTATGGACGGAAAAGTTTTGATCGGTAATTTCAACCTTAAATTATCGACAGAAATATTTCATCTGTAAATCCGTTGCTATTGAGCGAATTTCTGGTAGTGGAGAAAATAGGGAGTTTTATACCCATTCTTGCGAAATTAAGAGAGAAACACTAAAATTTCAAGAACCCAACCAGGATTAAGGGTTTATTGATGGGATAAACCCTTGAGAGCAAGGGATTAATAAGAAATTGAACAACATTTGTTTCCACTGTTTCACCCAAAGGTGTCCCAATAATAAATCCTTTTTCTACCCTTTTTATTTCCTTACTCAATTTGATTACATTTTTATTTGCTATAAAGGAGTGAGCGGCACCAGAATCAAACAAAACATGCATTTAATAGTCATTCATTTGCAGCATACATGCCACCACATTTGATGTTGGTCTAACATCCTCCTAGGTCATATGAAAAACCCTTTCTTGATCCCTTTCATTTTGCACTTTAGGTCGTCCCCTATTTGAGTTAGCTTCTGACTGAGTCGACCTTTCCGGTCTGTTTACTATGATGGACTGCTGATAACTCTGACTTTACTCCCTATGTCTCTAAGACTGTTCAGTGTTTAACTGGGGGCATTCCCTTTTTAAGTGACCCTTCTCACTACAGTGGTGACATCTTCTTCCCAAGTACTAACAGGTTTTCCACTTATAACCTTCTTCTCAACATGTATAGCATGGTCCAGGAGAACATACAACTCCCGGGGTGTCTTTGTTCACACTGAGCAAATCGAGGGTAGACAATTTCCTTCTCATCATTATGCCCCCTCACAGTTATAGCCCTGGAGCGGGTCTAACCACTTCCCAACCTCCCACCGATATCCTATTGGAAGCTAGTTGATGTCCCCCCCTTTCTTTTTTAATTAAAGGAACTATTCACCTCTACCTTTCTTTGGAAACGATGGCCTGCCTAAAAATTCCATATCCTTTCGTTTTCCTGCACCCCCATAACTCTGTTGGCCTTCTTCCATACAAGCCTTCAAGGCCTATACTGCTTCAATCAGTTCCTTTACTGTCTTGAATTGTAAAATAATCAACCCCTGGTTCAATTCTTGTCTAAAGCCATCCCTTAACTTTTCTATTATGTGTTGTTCTGATGGGACATAATGTGGTGCGAATAGTGAAAGGTCATAAAATCATCTCTCGTACTCGAGTACTGACATTCCCTCCTGTCTCAAGGCTCTTCTGATCCGTGAAAATTTGAACTTGGGATCCGTATAAGTAGTGCCTCCATACTCGTAAAGCAAAAACTATTGCTTCCAATTCTAAGTCATGAACTGGGTAGTTGATTTCATGAGTCTTCAGTTGTCTTGATGCATAGGCAACTACTTTTCCATGCTGTATTAGGACACAACCCAGTCCTTTTTCTTGAGGCATCACGATAGAGTACAAAGCCTTCTGTTCCGGATGGAAGGGTTAGTACGGGGGCAGTAGTAAGCCTTTTCTTCAATTCTTGAAAGCTCTCATCGCACTTCTTTGACCACTCCCATCTTATGTTCTTCCTGGTGAGTCATGTCAATGGAGTTGCTAAGGATGAAAACCATTCGATAAACCTTCTATAATACCCTACCAAGCCGAGAAAACTATGAATTTTAGTTATTGTAGTAAGCCTTTCCCATCTCAAAACTGCTTCCACCTATTGAGGGTCTATAAAAATGCCTTCTAAAGACACTACATACCCTAGAAAGGTAACGTTTTTTAACCAGAATTCATATTTATCCAACTTGGCATACAACTGGCGGCTCCTCAGAGTCTGTAGTGTCTATCTCAGGTGTTGTTCATGCTCCTCATAGGATTTGGAGTAAACCAAGATGCCATCGATGAATACAACAACAAACTTATCAAGGTATGGTTGGAATACTCAGTTCATTAAATCCATAAAAAGTGCTGGAGCATTAGTTAATCCAAAAGTAGCACCAAGAACTCAAAGTGTCCGTAGCGAGTTCTGAAAGCAGTTTTCGGCACATCTTGCCCTTTGATTCGCATATGGTAGTATCCTGATCTTAAATCAATCTTTAAAAATACTTTAGCACCCTTCAACTGATTGAACAAACCATCTATCCACGAAAGCGGATATCTGTTCTTTACCGTCACTTTATTCTTCACAAATAATACGGTAATCTATGCAAAGCCTCAACGTTCCATCTTTCTTCTTCACAAATAATACGGGTGCCCCCCAAGGTGAGTTGCTTGGTCATATGAACCCTTTGTTTAAGAGCTCCTGCAATTGAATTTTCAACTCATCCAATTCTTTTAGGGCCATTCTATACGGTGGTTGGGCTATAGGAGACACCTCAAGCAATATGTCGATGGTGACTTCAACTTCTCTTTCTGGGGGTAGTCCTGGCAATTCTTTCGAAAATACATATGGAAATTTCCTCACAATTGGAATGTCAGATAGTCCTATTTTACCCTTTTTTGAATTTATCACATAGGCAAGGTTTGCTGTACAACCTTTCTGTAGCAGTTTTCTCGCATCCATAACCGAGATTATATTTGTAAAGTTGGAAATTCTCTCCCTCTTAAAGACCATTGTTTCACTCTTAGCCCCTTGAAAGGTTACTGTTTTTGTAAAGCAGTCTAGACGAGCTTTATTTTTGCCTAACCAATACATACCTAGAATTATATCAAAATCACTTAAATCTAGGGGTATTTTAGTGTTTCTCAAAGATTGACCTAGGGGTATTCTAAATAAATTCTAGTGTATTTATAAGAATACCTTCAGCTAATGGCATCCATGATAGGATTGCCGGGAAATGAATATCAAGATTAGCTTCGACTAATGGCATCCGTGATAGGAGTGCCAGGAAATGAATTACAAGATTAGCTTTGGCTAATGGCATCCGTGATAGGATTGCCGGGAGATGAATTATAAGATTAGCTTCGACTAATGGCATCCGTGATAGGAGTGTTAGGAAATGAATCTTAAGATTAGCTTCGGCTAATGGCATCCATGATAGGATTGCTAGGAAACGAATTACAAGATTAGCTTAGGATTGTCAGGAGATGAATTATAAGATTAGCTTTGGCTAATGGCATCCGTGATAGGAGTGCTAGGAAATGAATCTTAAGATTAGCTTCGGCTAATGGTATCCGTGATCTGATTGTCGGGAAATGGATCACAAGAATAGACTTTGCAAGGTCACCCGGTTTATACAAGTAAATAAGGGCATTCAAATTAAGAATATGCAAATGAGTGTTAATTTGGTTTAAAAGATTTACAAGTAAAATATAAGATGTCTGTTAGAATCCTTATGGATCCGATAGAAAATTAATACTTCATTCAGATACATTATATATATATATATATATATATATATATATATATATATATATATGTCTTTTATCAACATAATGATATGTTTATTTATGTAATAGGTCCATCAAATATCGAGGGAGATCACTAGTTTAGGACTCTACTTTGTCAAGCTTATGTAAATATTTAACTTAAACAAAAAGGAATTAACGCATTTATGTAGTATGCTTTTGTGAAACCTTGATATATTTATAAAAGTTCAGCTTAGCATGTAGTACTGTAGTTATCTTGTAATTAACCCTTTTGAAATGGTTAAGAACACTTGCTATGTTGTAATGCCTTCTTTGCATGTTAGCATTTCTTTTTCTTTTAAATTTTATGATATGATATGTGGGCTATATTGATATTGAACTTACTCGTAGGATATATTGTGTGGATTGGGTAAGTTGTTGAATTATAATGATTAATGTAAGGTCCGAATTTATGGGACCTTGTGATGATGGGTTGATTGAATAAATTGATAGTGGTCGATAACTTGGGATGTCCTAAATACAAACGAAACTCTGCTGAATTTTTGGTAGATAAAAAAAAATTATCCTCAGGCTAAGAGAATATGTTGGGATCTTTTAACATTGATCAAGTCATACAATCGGGTCTGTTACAATCATCTAGTAGTATCGCTTGCTTACTTGCTTACAGAATAATAAGATTGGCTAAGGGTCCTAGTGGAGGGAGGGCCCAACATTGTTGGGTCATGGTGGGAGGGAGGCCCCAACGCTGTTGGGTTCTAGTGAAGCAGGGTCCAACGCTATTTACACTTTTGAAAGTGTTTTGGGTCTGGCTTGTCAACCAGACCCAGCAGCGTTAGGTCTGGCTAACAAAGCCAAACCCAACAGCTTGACAGGACCCACATTGATGGGTCTTGCTCGCAGGAGGAGCCAAGGCTGATGGGTCCAGCAGCAACAGGACCCAAAGCTATTTTGGGTCTTTCTGGAGCAGGAGCCAAGGCTGATGGGTCCAGCTGCAGCAGGACCCGAAGCTAATTTGGGTCTTTCTAAGGTAGGAGCCAACTCAACTGGGTGCTGCTTAGCCGAATCCAACTTAATATATTCTCCTTCGGTCTGGCAGCCCAGCCGGACCCAATCTTTATATTTAAAAAATATACAAAAATATTAATTTAAAGTAAAGAAAACAATAAAAAAAATCAATTTTTTTTCAGAGCATTTTTGAAACGCAAAAATAAATATGTTTTAATAAGGAAATTCAACCCAACCTGAAATGAGAAAAACAACTATCATCACTCAACTTTTATATAATATAAAAAAGGTCACGTTAATTATATCCTCTTTACAGTATGAAAAGAAAAATCAATAAGAGAAAAGAAAAAAAATTCAAGAGGAAAAAAATTAAAATTAGAAATATCTTAAAATATTTTTTAAAAAATATATTAAGATAATATTTTTTATTTTTTGAAATTTATTTTTTATATAATCACATCAAAATATTAATTTGAAGTAAAGAAAAAAATTTAAAATTTTCAAATTCATCAAATTGTTTTCATAGAATTTTTGAAATGCAAAATCATATATATTTTAATTAGAAAATTCAACTCAACCTCAAACAAAAAAAATTATCATCACCCCTAACTTTTGTACAATAAAAAAAAGGTCACGTCAATTTATCTCGTCTTTACAGTATGAAAAAAACTTCAATAAAAGAAAAGAAAAAAACATTTTAAGAGGAAACACTAAAATATTATTTAATTGATGAAAACAGTAAATTGTTAATCAAGATCCGTACAGTAACAACATTTTGAATCCATTCAAATTGAATTGGTATTTTCTCCGTCATAATTATCATCATAATTATTGTAAAGAAACATTCAGAATACTTAACTTGGGACACTTTATTTTTTTCTATACTAGATGACTATTTAAAAAAGCTCTTTCCACTATCAAGTACTAAAGGCTTTCTTCTTCCAGTGGTAGTAACCCTCCGTCATGATTCTCATCCTCTTCTTTCGTTTGGAAGCTTGCTTATAGTCAACCAATGGTATCGCTTGCTTACAGAATACTAAGATTTGCTAAGGGTCCTAATGAAGAGAGGGTCCAATGCTATTGGGTCATGGTGGGAGGGAGGTCCCAAAGCTGTTGGGTCCCGGTGGGAAGGAGGCTCAAACGTTGTTGGGTCCTAGTAAAGCAAGGCTCAATGCTATTTACACTTTTGAAAGTGTTTTGGGTCTGGCTTGTCAACCAAACCCAACAGCGTTGGGTCCGGCTACCAAAGCCAGACCCAACGGCTTGGGGTAAAGAAGGCCACACCCCGAACCGCAATTCTTGACTCAAAACACAGGAAATGAACGCCCCCCAGGGTGCTACAATGTTGTCCACAGTGCAAATACTCTATGGCCACAATGTCATCCACAAGGCAATGTGTCTGTATCCATAGTAAATCTATAGTGTTTCTACAATATTTTTTCAATACGTTTTAATATATAGTAAAACAACTATGTAGCCAAGTGGTTTGTTAATAAATATTATTTGTTTTTTTTCCATATGTTTTTCCATACGGTTTGTTAATATAATTATTTGAATTATAAATATTATTATAACAAATAATCAAGCGCCTTGGGGCTGCAGCCAAGTGCGCGGGTCCGCCCCTAGCGCCCAAGGCTGGCCACACCCTGTGTCAGGTGTTTGCATGTTATGGCCTCGGCCAGCCATAGAGCCAGGTGTCTGTTGCTTGGAGCTGCGACCAGGGGCGTGTGGCCGACCCCTACGCCCTGGCTTGGCAGCCCAAGCGCCAAGTGTCGACAGTCTGATCTAATTAATTGTCGCCTCTACTGCTGAGCTGCAATTCTTGACTAAAAACACAGGCAAGGAACGTCCCCCAAGGTGCTACGGTGTCATCTATAGTTAATTGTATCTTGGTACATAGTGCATATACAGTAGAAAATCCACATACATTTTAATACATAGCAAAGCAATTGTGCAAGTTCATAGTTAATTGTATCTTGGTCCACAGTGCATGCATGTACAGTAAATCCACAATGAATTGTCTCTTAGTTCACAGTGCATTCATGTCTAATAGAAAACCCATGCGTTTTAGAATTTTGTTAATAGGTGTTTAAGTTTTCTCAAATGATCCTTTTTGCCACTAATATTACCAACTCTAAATTTTATGGTAAATGAGAAGATGAATGGTTAATTCATGGTAGAAGATAGTACTAGAAAAGGCCTATGCCATATTCCAATAATAGCCATGACAGCTGACATGATTTATGCCACACATTATAAATTAAAAACAAAAAATTATTTTGATACATTTTTTAAAAAAAATATTTTAAAAAACAACATTTACTATAATCCTAAATACCTTCTAAAATGAGAGATGGAAAGATGTGTTTCAAAGCTTTTTGAAAAAGAAAACCTCTACCACTTAAGATTAATTTGATTGAAAACCTTTTTTAATAAATGTTTAATAAAGAACTAATATGAGATTAATCTATTTATATTTTTTAAAAAATATTTATATTTTATATCATTGTAAATAAATATAATGACCCTTGTAATAAAAATAAATGATTTTTAAATTAAAGATAAAATAGTAAAGATTGTTAATTCAATTTGTTTTAATGATATTCTAAATAGTATAATTGAATTCAATTATATAATTTGAAATTTTATTTTAAATATAAAAATTATAATAAGTTTAAATTAACAAGAAAGCTAAAACTCATGGTGATATTACTGTGCTCCAAGATACCATTTACTATTCATTATAATAGCATAATTACTATAGTGTCCCTTGTTCATTTTCTCTTTTACCTTTGCTTTGGGGGTAGGGTGGTCTTTTCCCTGTGATATAAATGTCTTTAGATAATCGAGTGAGGTTATTTTGGCAATTGCGTTTTAAAATGCATAGTAAAATAACTAATGTAACCCTAGAATAATAATCTAATGCCTTATATACAAGGGCCTTTTTGTATTTTTCATGTTTGCTAAAACAGTAAAATTATTACATTACTCATGTCATTCCAATTTTTTAGCCTTGGATTTAAGAGCTTGGTAGCAATTTCCTCATGGTTTGTTTGTTATTGTTGATTGGTCTTGAGAGCATTTTCAGTTTTGTACAATAAAAACAAAAAAGTTGTTAGCTTGTGCAAATTACGCACCAGCACATCAGTCACTCCGCCAACTTATGGTGGCATATGCAGCTAACACCGGTGGATGTAATGGTGCTTCTACCGTATCATTTGATTAGTCCCGGGGTCCTTTTTCTCCCTAGATGATGCATGTATGATGGTTCGGCGAGGTTTGGTCCGAAATAACTTTTCTTTTATTTATTTCTTTCTTTTACTTCTCTTTCTTCTCAGGATTACGCATTGGCTATGCAAAAAAATCATACCAACCCTTCAATTTATTTTTTCTTTGGATTCAGTCCCTCTTCTCTTATTTGCAATTTTTTAATTTACATTAATTATTTCTAATTGGATTTTATTTTTAATTTCATACCTAGTCATTTGATTTTTGAAATTTATTTTTAAATTTGGTTCTTATTCTTTTAATTGCTATTTGTTTTGTTTTGA
>Ga0325401_1006377_pt1 | contig 11395 bp, 4 predicted proteins | sample PopdelMetagenome_FD_205666 | JGI IMG/M metagenome (GOLD analysis project Ga0325401, IMG submission 205666) | Populus deltoides microbial communities from Bellville, Georgia, United States - Xylem-PdKOR-R2 | ecosystem: Host-associated > Plants > Phyllosphere > Stem > Wood/Secondary xylem | place...
GTGAATAAAGTTGACGAATTGACATGGAATCATTGATGCTTGCTGACTAGTTTTCTATCTCAAACAGTCTTGGTGGAGTCCTGAAATGAGGTGCAATTTGTTGAGAAATTGCCTGGCTTTTTGTTGATTGTTTTTTTTTTTTTTTATAGTAAAAGTTGTTTTCCTAGGGTCCAAGCATTTAAGTTGGCCTCGAGTACTGTTTGAAAATGCTGGAATGTATTGGCAAAGTGGTTGAATCAGAGTGAATGATGGATCAAAAGCGTCCAAGATGGATATTAATAGGGCTGGTTTTCTACGTTGGCCATAGATTTGAATTGCCTTTACCTCAGGGTGGTATTCTGAGTTGACAAAGTTAGTAGTTGGATGGATGGGGGATTTTTTAGGCTTTTAACCTTCACTTCTCGTTGTTGTGAGAAAGTAGTGTGAATTGTGCTTTTACCCAATGGTCAAATGGACCGAATCAACGAATCATGTTCAGCTCCAACCAAGTAAACTACTTTGGAATTGCCTACCTAACCTATGAGAAAAAAAAAAGGCAAAAAAAGAGAAGAAAAAAACCTCTTTATTATATATGTCAATGGTTGACCAACATTTGGGTAGGAGGGGATCAAGGTACGATCCTACCAAGAATTGCCCAAAAACGAATTCTATAGTATAAAAACTTCACATCAACATTCCATTTGGTTTTATTCATGGTGATTAACATCAATTTAATGTTTTATGCTTTTCTTGTAAGAAACAATTTGAAAAGCAGGTATAACCATAAAAATAAATACTTTCTTAATCTTATACATCCTTCGATAGATCAATTTTGATGAGTTTCCTTAAGCTAGACTAGGTTGTAAAGTACATTTAACTTTTAGATAACTCGTACAAGCAGAAAAGAATTGTGCTTTTATGAACCTGACTTTTTAATTTTGAGTAGAATGCTCAAAACATATATGCAGTAAAAATAATAAATTTAATTATTTTTGGGAGTTTCAAGGATCACATTAAACAAATGTAGAGTTGTTTAGGGTTTTTACAAATATTATCTAAAGATCAGATGTTCTTTTCGACTTTGAATAATTGCTTCAAGGCTAGTTTGTCGCAAACCACAAGTCGTCTCAATGTTTGGCCTCCAACGGTTATCCACACGAACCACTAATGAGAAATCTTTTAAATCCTTTTAAGAGAGAATGATTGTTATACATTTAAGTGCCAACTCTTTTCTTTTGTGTTTTAGGTGTTTTTATATTATGCTCTTGTATTGTTATCTAATATCCAAAAAATAAGAGGCATAACTTTTATTTATATGGAAGCTTAAAAAGCTCTATAAATGATAAAATATTAATTTACTCATTAGATAATATTTCATATATTATTTTAGGTTAATTTTAGAAACTTATTCAATCAAGTGCTTACTTGATTGTTTCCAGATCTAGAACTATAATCTCCTATATTAATTATATTCTAGTATTTAATTTCTAAACTTATTTACAATTAAGTTATACTCGATTATTCATCCCATTTTAATTTCTAACCAATGATTCTTATGTGTGTGACCCATTAGATTCCTTAATATATTAAACCAAATATAAATCAGAACTCTAAATAAAATAGGATTAAATAAATCAAATAATTTAATTTATATATAATTAAACAATTGATTGGTTTATATTTGAAAATCAAGTACAATGTCTAACTATCTGTCATGATCTCTCAAATATTAAGAAAGTCATAAATGGTTAGACTTAACCTTTTAGTAACTAGTTTCTTAGTATAATTACTATTCTTTTATAAAAAATGTTTTGATTTAGACATTACAACATGAAACATATTTGCTTTGTTAACTTATTTTAGTTCTCAACACTATAATTATTAATTATTTGAATACGATTTGAGACTCTTTTCAAATCTCATTCCACCTTCACCAAGAATTTCACTATTGATATTATTTAAGAACAGATGAAATATTTTCTCTAATTTACTTAGGATGATGAATCCTCTCTTGAATACTCGGATACCTTCACATAGTTTACGCTATAAGTAATATCTGCCCTTTTGTTTTTTTTTATTAGGACAACGTGTAGTTAGGGTCAAACCATAACACTCCCTATATAAGATAACATAGTGATCTCAATTCTAAGGATTACTTACACAACTATCATGTGAGCATTTTCATAGATATAAGTGATATCTCCATATATAATTCTTTCAAAGTTAGTTCAGTGTACATGTTATTTAACAAGTACCTGTATTAGTTCCAGGTATCCCTCGTACATTAATTTATGAGAGCAATTGTTCCTTTAATAAAGAAAAAAACATAATATTCACCAATCTCAGTAGCTCTAATTAATGTCCAATCTTAATAGAACATTGACCAAGAACATTTAGGAATAATGCTTTGATTTAATAGAAATTTCATAATTATAACAACTTTATAATTTTCTATGCAAAGCATTTTTGTTTCACGGACTTTATCTTCACTCTAGAATTATTAATCAAATATTAGATTCACTAATCAAATATAATTGAATATTAAAGATAAAGAAGTATTTATTAATAATAAATATGTTTTATATAAATAAAATTAGTTTTACATGTAACCAACATATTGGCTACATAACATATTCACCAACAATGCTGAGAATGCTTTGAAATTAAAAAAAATAGCATATTCAAGTCTAAACTAACAAGTTTTGACATTTTTTCAAGAACTCTATAAACTTTATTGGCGCATCTTTATTTTGCTTTTCAATACTCCAAAGGAAATTATTATTTATTATGAACTACTTAATTAGCAATATTGGCTAAACTATGGGCAACTTTATTATTATTTCTTTTAGTAAACATATTCTGAAGGTTGTGAGAACAAGTTGCAGCAAAGATATCTACGCAAAATAATTATCTTCTAGGGAATACAACTCCAATAAATGTTGAATCATCTGATAATTAGTCTTAATGATGACATTTGTGAGTCCAACATCATTTGCTAGTTAAGCTATATAACTAGCTGCCTGTAATTCTCATAAGAAAATGGATTGTTGGGTTGAAATTTGTTTGTGGGTGCTAAGAATGATTGAATATGCATGGTCTTGAATAATCACTCCAAATTCACAAGTGTTCTCTGAAAAAACAACATCAGAATTTACTCTAAACCATCTATTTTGATACAAATTGATCCTATAAGTTTTGTTTGTTTTCGAATTCAAATCAAACACAGTGCTACAGATACACACCAATAGAGAAATACAGTTATAGTAAATAAAACACAAGACTTTGAATGAAAATAAAAGAGGAGTAATTTGAAAAAAAAACCAAAAACTAAGAAAAAGTTATCTCATATTATACCCTTCAAGATAGAGCTTAAGAGAAGTTCAATCTTGATCCCAAGATTAAAAAAACAAGTGCAAGGATAAAGTTTGGTAAAAGCATTTGTAAGTTAATAATCAGAAAAGAGCAATATGAAGAGACCATGTTGTACTTGATCTTTGATAAATTGAAAATCAATGGCAATATGCTTCATTCGTGAATGAAATACAAAATTAGAACTAAGTTGATTGATCCTAACATTATCATAATATATAATTGAACATCAGGAAAGATTAACATCAAGATTAATTAAAAGAAACAAGACCTAATTTAGTTTAGCAACAATGTTAGCAATTGAACAATACTTAACTTAACTAGATGAGAAAACTATAATTCTCTATTTCTTAAAAATCTAAGACACAAGATTTTGACCAAGATCTAACCAACAACAGAAAAGGTATGCAAATTTAAAAGAAAATCATGGTAATTCTTCAAGTCATCATTAATTATAGCACATGGATAATATAAAAGACATTTGATAATGGCCCAATGCTCATTTGTTGGATGATGTATAAACTAAGAGAGCTTGTTGACGGTAAATACAATACCAATCCTTGTGATAAAGAGGCATAAAGACTATTAACCATAACTTTAGACTTAATAGGATAAGATATAAAAGAGTCATGGTTTAACATGAGAGAAAGGGTGGTATGAAAATGAGAATTGGTTTAACATTTATCATATGGGTGCAAGATAGATTCTTTTTAATATAACATCTTTATGAAAGTAACATATCATCCTTGTTTGGAAAAAGATTTACTTCTAGAAAATAAGATAGCAATCTAAGATCCTTAATAGAAAATTGATGAGCAAGAATTTCCATAAAACTATCGATTATCTTGCATTATTACTAGTGAGAATCAATCCATCAACCTAAATTATAAGATATATAATATCTTTCAATAATGAGTACAAATAGAAATGCATTAATATGACAATTCTTAAATCTAGAGTAAATAAAAAAAAGTGTGAAAATTTATGATATACGACTTAAAGAGCTTGTTTAAGGCTATAAATTTATTTCCTAAATTTGTGCACAAAAGATGGATTATCCTAATCAATAAATATTAGTGGTAAGTTATGTAAGCGTTCTCTAGGAGGTTTCTTAACATAAATATATTGTTTACATCAATTTATCTCAAAGATCAACCATGACTTAAAGTTAGTTTGAAAACAATATAAATCGTGGTTGGTTTGACAACAAGACTAAAAGAGTTAAGGTAATTAACTCTTAGACATTAATGAAAGCCATTTGCAACCAAACAAGCTTTGAAGTTGTCAATGGAACTATAAAGATTATGTTTAGTTCTAAAAATCCATTTATTATCAATAATTTCAAAACTTGAATCATGTGGAACTAGATCCCACGTTTTATTTTAAACTAGAGGATCATACTCTTCAAACATGGCCCAACACCATTTGAGATCTTTGAGAGCTTGGGTCACTATGATTAGTTCTGGATTTAAAGAGTTGGGTATAGAGATTTAATTTTTTGAGAGGTTCGTGAATTTTATTATTAGCTTAAGTGGTCATGGTGTGAGTAGGGGGTGGTTAAGTCAAAGTTGGGTTAGGATTGAGCGATGTTTGCTTGGAATTTAAGTAATATTGAGGCTCATGTGAAAATATAATAACTAAGAGCTCAATCAAGGTTTGGTGTGATGGAGCTTCATATTAGGATTGTTAAGGAACTTACACTTTAGATAGTAGAATGAGTAATGATACCAAAGAGTTTGATGTAACTTTAAGTGGTGGTGGAATCCATGTGGTAATAAATGATGAGTTATAAATGATGAGACTAATAAGAGAGAGAGAAAGGTGAGGGGAAATAAAGACTTGATAAACTTTATATGTCTTCATACATAAATTTTTAAATTTAAAGGATTAAGACAATAATAGGCATTTTGAGTTAAAAAAAAAGCCATCAAAGATAAAAGATTTAGGCATTTTGAGTTAAAAAATAGCCATCAAAGATAAAAGATTTAGAACATGAGTCAAGTTTATAGGAGGCATAAGGTCTTAAAATAATGGCAACATAGACAACCAATGACTCATAGTTTAGAGTAATTCAGAGTAATATTAAAGATGTTTTCATAAAGAGAGAAAAGATTGTGTGTGGTAGATGACATGTGATTGATTAGGTAGACTATAGAGGCAAACATATGAGATTAGTAAATTAATGGAAGAGAAGCATGAGAAAATAATGTTAGACCTCTTTTGAAAATATGAAGATAACATCAATCAGAAACTATATTATTTTCATGTGTGTGGGGTGGAGTGATGAAATGAGATACACCATTCGTGATAAGAAAATCATCAAGAGATATATGTTCAATATAATTATCAGACTAGAGTCTAGATGTTTTTATCATTTTTTTCCTCTCAATTATAGCTTTTAATCTAATGAAAATATCTTTAATTTAAAACTTCTACTTGAAATGATAAAACCAAATATATTTAATATTTGAAAATGGCATAGTACTAAATACCATTACATTAAATTATCGGTAAAGCTTATACATCTAAGAATATTATTTAAAGTGGTTGAGAGAAGATAAATGTTGAAATGGAAAGGATAATTTATGAATTTTATTAAAAAGACAAGCATTACATAAAAATTTAAAAGATAAAAAAGAAGAAAAACCTAGTTGATTGTAGGAAAAAAAATATGTTTTATAATTCAAACTTTTCGATATCCTAATCCATGATGTCACTTAAACGATAAAGAGTTTATGCTAGAAAAGCAAGCAATTATGAAGATACATGTTAATCATAAACTTCATATTTAGTTTATCCCATCAATATTGTTTCTCTCATGCAAAGTTTCTTCACAAGAGAAACATATGATAATAATTCTATTGAAACATTTTTTTAGGTGCAAAATTAAGAAATTAAAAAAAAATTCATGCTAAGGTCACAAAGAACATTATTTAATGTAAATGTAAATGTAAATTAATGAGTTATGGTAAAGTATAACTAGTTTGAATAATGAAGAGACATGAGTCATTTATAATCATAATGTTGTTAGAGTCAGTGAATAGTTTATGGAATGAGAGGTTGCTCAAGTTAGAGGTAACTTGTTAAGAAACATCATGTTCAAGAGCCACAATATAATATTTGGAGCATTGATAATAAAATAAGCTCTTAGCTACTATAGTGAATTATGATGGGTCATTGATGCGGGTGATTGAATTAATAGTAAGTGGAATGACCTAAGTAGGCCCAAAATAGACTCAACTAGAAAGGTAATAACATATCCATCTAAGCTTGATAAAAGAAGAAAATGGGTTCAAATCCTAACCCATTGATCATCTCCTTTTTATGTGTTTTATACAATTATCCTTGGTAAGCAAAATTGTATTTAGGTATGCTCATTTTAGAGTCACGTACTTGAATGTCTGACTTTACCCATTAATACAACCACCCACAATAATAGTATGACTATCCGTAATAATAGTAATCATTTTGCATGAGTACATAACAAGTAGATTTATATGATTAATGGTAAAGTCCTATGAGTCATAGTAAAAAGAAGCTTTAAGCTCACAACCTCGCTCATAGAAAAATATAGAGGAAGAAAAAGAGCTCACACTCTCTCCTTCAACCATTTATCATGTTTTAGCATTTTCCATGCAAACTTATACAACATCACAAATTTTCTTCTCTTACAATAGTGCTAACTTAATCATCAGAGGGTCCCCTAATCTTATTAGAATATTTATTTTACAAGTGCTCATAAGGCTTAAGTTCAGTTGCCACCTTCAATGGCTCAACCTTTAAAACACAATAATAAGTCATAAAAACTATTATAATTATATGAAGTTTTTCTAACTTTGTTAATGGTTTTATTTGTGGGAAAACTATAATAAAAGCTACTACATTCTCCATTTATATATTCTAGAAGTTTTTCCATATTTGATAACCTCTAAACTCCAATATATGAGAGAGTGATTGATCTTTCCACTGTAGGTACATCAACTCCTCTAGATCCTTAATAGCTAACGCCAAAAAAATAATAATGCTAATAGAGGTTATATTAGCCATTTAAGAGCAACTCAAGACCTACCTCATTATAAGTGGCTCCAACGTCTTTATTATCTAGTACATGTAGACAACTCTAGTTTAAGGAAGAAACAAGTCAAAATAACATGTAAAAGAGTAAAAATAAGCGTTAGTATCCTTATATCCCATACAAAAGCCATTCTTGTAGTCATGAAAAACATTCTCTAAATGGATACTCTAAATATGACAAAGAAAATAAGTTAGCATACAATTATCAATATCACTACCATCTTTTATCAGGGACTTCCTTTGAAAGCCCAAACAAAAAACAACTTGGAAGGAAACTTATTCCATGATCATAAGGACCATTGACATGAATCAATTAACTAAATAAGTATTGGACACTCATCTCCTTAAGGATTTCATCACCATAAAAATAAGTTTAGGTAGGTATGACAAACTCACAGACCTTAGAGAACAAACATAAAACATGTATAGCAGTTTAGAGCTCGTCATACGAGATAAAAATGTTATGTGCTAAATCTTTCAAACCATGTAAAAATGCTATGTGCTAAATCTTTCAAACCATGTTTTATAGATTAGCCAAAGCATGGTACTATAACTTAGATCTTCAATCCATCATTAGTTTTGAGTATTTTGATACAAAGATTATAACTCAATTTAGGATGAGTATCCCACCCAAGAAAAACTCCATCAAACTCTTCACCATCACATAACTAGAAGATGAAGGCCTTAATTGCATATTTGAAAAGATTTAACAAGAAAATTATTAAGGTGAAAGACTTATTTGAGTTATTGACTGAAGATGCCTTGTTTAATGGGGTTTATGACTCATTTTTATGGAAACATTTGTATGATTTCTTGGATAGAACCCTTATAAAAGTCAAACAAGTAATGAAAAACCATATTAGAATGAAATAAACAAGTATAGACAGACAAGCATGCCCATACCTTTATTAACATAGGATGGGTATGGTCACTCTCCAAGCAATCCTTGGTAACCCAAAAAGGTCTTGGTCACTTTACCTTTCTCGAGCTCTTAAACATATCCACATCAAGGTTGAAAGCCATATTGTGGATGTTGTGGTGCACTTAAACATAATCACATTCGATGTTGAAATTCACTAATTGGATATGCATATCTTATCCAAACACCCACCATCTCTAATAAATGCATCTTTTGCACATTTTCTCTATAAATAAAAGTAGATGTTTTTTCATGTGTAATCGTCATCAGATTCTCTTCATAAGATTGCCTACCCCTATTATTCTCTACACAAAACCTTTATGTCATTCTTGGTTAGGCTTGTAAAAATATGTCTATCCAAGCCCAATCTAATAAGAAAATGGGTTCAAACCTGAGCCCATCAATACTATTTATTTATATGTTTTTCCTATTCTTCTTGACATATAAAATAGTGTTAAAACACGTTCATGTTAGAGTCGCTCACTTAGACATCCTACTTTATATGAAAATGCAATTTTTCACAATAGTAGTGTGGTCGTCCACAATGATGGTGTGGCCACTAGACGTCTATAATGGTAGTTCAGTCGCTCACCTAAACATCTCACTTTATATGATGGTGCAACCACCCATAATGATAGTGTGGTCGTTCACAATGATAGTGTGGCCACTGGACGTCTGTAATGGTAGTTCAATCGCTCACCTAAACATCTCACTTTATATGACGATGCAACCACCCATAATGATAGTGTAGTCATCCACAATGATAGTGTGGCCACTGGATGTCTACAATGATAGTTCAGTCACTTGCAACGAGGGTAATAATTATGCATGATTATGTAATAGGTAGATTTATAGGTATATAAATACTTACAAGTTGGGTAAAAAAAGGCTCTAAGTTCACCAACTCGCTCATAAACACACACATAGAGAGAAAGGGTTCCCATACCTTTTTTCAAATTCTTATAATCTCTTCGTATATTCTCTACAAACACATACATAACCTCACAAGTTTTCCTCCACCTACATCAATAGCAATTTAAATATAGATTATTTTTTGCAAGTACTCATGAAGCCGAAGTTCAATAATCACTTTCAATAACTCAATTTTTAAAGTTGATCAACCAATTGTAAAAATGACTAGAATGATTTGAGGTTTTTCTAACTTTTTTAGATAAATAAAAAAAATAAAAAAACAAATTAAAAGATACCAAAGGCTCCTATGCTATGAAATGGGAGGAAAACAGGTTGATTTATTAAAAATTTTTAAATTTGTTTGGAAATTAATAAGAGTTATGATATGAAAGAATAAAAAATTATGGATGACACGTGCTATTGGAGACAGGCAATGTAAGAGTCCGTTTAACATTATGATAGCGCTTGATTTTCAAAGTGTTTTTGTTTGGACAAGCATTGAAATAATTTTTTTTTATTTTTAAATTTTTTTTGACATTAACACATCAATATGATCTAAAAACTCAAAAAAATTAATTTGAAACAAAAAATAAAATAAAATTTTGCAAAAGTACTTTCCAACCGCAAAAACAAACTGGACTTAATATTGTGTTTCTGACCACGCGTTTCAAAAAAAATAATTTTTTTGTTTAAAATTAATTTTAATTTTGTTTCTGTATCGTTTTAATGTGCTGATATCAAAAATAAATTTTAAAAAATAATAAGAAATATTTTTTTAATTCAAGTAAAAATTATTATTTCAACACTAAATACTACCTACCTAAAATGGTTGTTACGTTTTTGTTTAGTTGGGAGCACCCGAAAGGTCCCAGCGGGGTGGGATTTGTCAATCAATCTTGCTCTTGGCGCCTACCTTCTTGACCGGTAGTTTTTGCCTTGAACGGCAGTTTTAAAACCCTCCTCAAACTCAAAGACAGCACAGCTTGAAGTCACCACCCGACAAATTCTCCCGCCAATTCTTGATGCGGGACCTACTTCTTCCCAAAATAACTGGCTATGGTTCAGGTGGTGATCGTCAACACCCTAGTCTACTGTTTTGGTCGTTTGACCTTATAACGTTAATCATTAATTAGAGTACAGTGTTTGAAATTGTTGTAATGATTATTTTTAAAAGTATTTTTTAATATTAAAATAATATATATATTTTTAAATTTAATTTTAATATAGCATATTAAATTATCTAAAAATACAATAAAAACGCATTTAAAAAAATATTTAAATTAAAAAAAAAAACAGTTAAAAGTCATTCCAGGACACCCCTTCATTCCATTACAAAGACATCCGTCTTTTTTGCAGTGGATTAGTGAAACTAAACGAGGTCGGTAAAGGATGGCAGTGTTGTTTTAGCGGTCTGGTTATTTTTTAAAAAACGTTTGAAATTTTTTTAATTGTTTTGATATATTAATATTAAAAATAAAAGATAGTTTTAAACAATTTTTTTAAAAATAAATATTATTATAATATCGAACACTATTTTATTTGTTTTTCTGGTGAGTTCCAACCGTTGCTATCTGACATGCATATTTTTAATATTTATTTTCAATGGATGGAGATTTATTAACTTTCGTTTGATAAATGTGCTCAAAGTTATCTATATAATTTTTTTACATGGAGAGTCACTTTTTTTTTCTCGCCGACCACAATTCTTTAATTGCCGACCAATCTCGTTGTAGCTTTTTTTTTTTTTAATTCAAAGAAATCTTATTCCCTGAAAAGTATACTTTGTGAATTTAAGTGAGGGAGTAAAATCCTGATTGTCTCAGACTCTTACAAGAAGCGTTCTCAAGGGACATAGCGTGATGACAAAAAATTTAAAATCTGCACAGCAGGTCTCGAGTTCGAGTTAAATTCTCTTCTTCTCTCTTTTTTTTTTTTTTTTTTTTCATTTCAACAATGATCCATGCACAGTCTTTGCAATCTCGACCACAATTCTTTAACATCCAAATAATTTAATATTTTTTTACTAAAAATAAATATTACCACAACTTCAATATTTATTTTTTATAATAAAAGAAATTTAATCATACCTACTGCTAGGCACTGGATAACAGTCGAAGTAACTAAAGCTCGACCAGAACAACA
>Ga0325401_1006379_pt1 | contig 11393 bp, 6 predicted proteins | sample PopdelMetagenome_FD_205666 | JGI IMG/M metagenome (GOLD analysis project Ga0325401, IMG submission 205666) | Populus deltoides microbial communities from Bellville, Georgia, United States - Xylem-PdKOR-R2 | ecosystem: Host-associated > Plants > Phyllosphere > Stem > Wood/Secondary xylem | place...
AATGGGTTTCTTTGATAAATCGAAATTTATCAATACGAGAAAAACCTTAAAAGGGACAAAGACGAAATAAATACTCCATTGTATGCAGTATTGGCATTACCAATTCTCCTTACATCAACTAGTTTGTTTCCTGAATTACGTTGATGGATGGAATCTTTTTTTTCATTGTAAAAAAAAATGCTAGTGGTGGTAACATTTTTTCACCATCATTTTTTTTTTACTATAAACTAAAAAGTTTATTTATGTATTCAATAAAATAAATTTATAATTATATATATCAATAAATAATAACAAATTTGTTATTTACAATCAAAGATTGTGTTGGGAGTTAAGATAAAATGCTATTTTTTAGAAAAAAAAACCAAATATTTGTTTTAATTTAAAATCAGGTTTTAAAAGTCTTAATTGATTTGAATCAATAACATTAATTTTCTTTTGCCAAATTAAGCACCATATCAACATTAAAACTTATTATTAATATTACGAGAGTATTATATAAAATTAACTAAAACAAAACATCAAATCATATCCCAAGTCAACTTTATATAAATGAACTAAATCGAAATAAGAAAAGTCAAGTGATAAATTTTTTTTTAAAAAGAAAATAATATGGGTAACTATTGCACCTCATGTTTGTTTTCATTATTTTTTTAATATTTTTTTTATTTTGTATTATTTTATGTGTTTATGATTCTAAACACCATTTCATAATTTACTAAACATTAATTTTATAAAACCACACTACAATCATTAAATGAAATGTAAAATGAGCCAATAAAAAATGGTTGAGGCTTGTTAAATTAGAAGCAAAAATATCCAATTAAAAAAAAAACTTAAATGAAAAAAAGGTTCCAACAAAAAAGGAATCGAATAAAAAAATAATGTTAAGGTGTCTCACTGTTCAATCTCAAATATTTTAATATTTTTAGTAATTAATGGAGTTGTTTTAATTCATATTCACCAGATTAATTTTCATACTGGTTCCACAAAGTACCAATTTGAAAAGAAAAACCTAAATCAGCACGTAATAATTTCTTCATAATGAGGCGGTTCTTAATTAGAAATACAAAGAGACCTATATGAATTCTAATAAAACAGTAAAACACCATTGCATTCTCGACGAAGATAGCGAATTAGCATAGAGATTGGAGTCTTTAGTTGCTAATATAATACTAACCCAAGATTTATACTATGATTATTAATTTCAAAATTTATAATCAAGATTTATACTATGGTTATTAATTTCAAGATTTATAAGATTATGTTTAAACTCGCCTGAAAAATTTACATGAAGTCAATAATAAGTTTTATTTTTTAATTCATAGGGTTTTTATTAATTTTTTTTATTTTCAGATTAAGTTTTTACTGGATATTATAATAATAATTATTTTTTAAAGTGTTTTTTATTTAAAAATATATTAAAATATTTGTTTTATATTTATTTTGATAAATTAAAAAAAAATAAAAAAATAATTTAAAATAAAAATAAATTTAAGTTTTTTGAAAAACACGAGCAGACAGCAATAATAAACACTTTCTAAATGAATATTTAATTGTGCAGTGCAAGTATTTCCATAAAAGTATATTTAAATTGAAAAAACATTAATTTAAAATTTCAGGTCAACTCCTTCACTGGCTATTCTAGCCTTGAACTGAATCAATCCGTGAGTCATGAATTATTAATATGTTCTCTCCATCTTATATATATATATATATATTTTTTTTTTTATTATGAAAATCCCTTTTTCATTCAAATTCAAGATAATATCACGAAAAATAAATTTACTTACAAACTGATTTATCTTTTAATTATTTTTTAGTTTCATTTTTTTCTTTTGACTACTTTGTTTGAAAAAAAAGAATCCTAGAAAGATTAAGTTTCACTTTCAAACTAACTCTATCCAAATTAATGCCCTTGAAAAAATAAAAATCATAATACAAAGAGACACCACCTCCCTTCCCCTGCTGTGACCTAATCATAGCAAAAAAAAAAAAAAAAAAAAAAACAAATAATCCGATCAAACCAACTCTTCAAAACCCCTCGTGCACAACCCCCACCCCCCTCCCTCCCTCCCTCTCTCAAACTTCCCTGAGTGAGTTCACCAACTGAATGTTTTGTTAAAGAACACGCTAGCTAGTACCAACATGATCCCAGCATGTTTCAGCAATCCCAGCACACTCTCGAGTACCTCTCAAGTGCCTCAAAATCTCGTTACTTGCATTTACCAAACTCAACTCTGCAACTCACCAACCTATCTCACGCTCACTTGGTCAAAATCTCTCTTCTCTCACTCCCTAACCATCTACGCTGCTGATTCTTTCTCCATCACCATCTCTCTATACCCATCATCCTTTTCTTTCTTTAGAAACAAACCAGGCTCCAAATCCCTCTACCTGACCCACCACCATTACCAAAGAATCAAGCTTTACTGGGACTTTACTCGAGCTGAGTTCTCTCACAACTCGGCTGAGCCCGAATCTCGCTTCTACATTGCCATCTCCTGCGATGCAAGATTGGAATTCTTTCTTGGTGATCTTGACTCCGAGTTGACTCGGAGATCCGGGTTGGTCATGACTCGCCAACTCGGTCATGAGCCGGCTTTGTTGTCTCGGAGGGAGCATGTGTTCGGACGCAAGAGCTATGTGTCCAGGGCTAATTTCTTGGGGTCCAAGCATGAAATTGGGATAGAGTGTAGTGGGGGCATGCTTGTAGTTAAAGTTGATGGCGAAATTAGTCTTGTTATTAAGAGGCTGGCATGGAAATTTAGAGGCAATGAGAGAATTTATGTTGGTGGGCTCGAAGTTGAGTTCTTTTGGGATGTGTTCAATTGGGTCAACAACAATGGTCTTGGTGGTGGTGCTCATGGTCACGGTGTGTTTATTTTTCAAGTCGGTGATGGTGGTGTATGGCCTCAAATGGCTGGTCCAGAGAAGAGATTGATGAGGAAGAGTATGTCCATGGTGGGGCCCACATCGACTCCGCCGGCACTGTCGTTGTCATCACCTTCCCCGTCGTGCTCTAGTGTGCTGCAATGGGCGGAGGAGAGTAGTGATTGTGGGAGAAGTTCATGTTCTTCATCTACTTCTAGGTCGTGTGGGAGCAATATCGGAGGGTTCTCTTTGTTGTTGTATGCTTGGAGGAAGGACTGAAACTTGAAAAATATGGATCGTGTTTTCAAATTCGTGGATTATTGATAATTTTTTATTCCATAAAATATTTGAATTTGAAGGTTTTTCAAATATATGTTGTGTTATTTAATTTGATTATATATTGTGTAAATAAAAAACCACTTGATTATTTTTTTTCTTGGGAAAACGACAGATTTGTCCCCCAATTGTCATGTAATTCTCATTTGAGTCACCAAATAAAAGAAATTCCCCGATGCTATTTATCAAACATTATCAATTTAACCCAATCGCTCAAATATATGACAAAAAAGATAAAAACCTTAAATTTACTGCTATTTTTATGTCAATTATGTTTTTAATTTGGTCGATTATTTTGAATTGTATTGAATTTATTTTTTGTGAGATAATTTATTCAGTAATATAAGCCTTGGATGGATGTAAAATGCCATCTCATAAATATAAAAATATTTAATACTATCATACCCGTTTGTATAGTAAAATATATCGATACTTGATATAAGTTGGTTATTGAATTAATTCGACAAGGGGTAATTGAGCAAACCACAAGGGGTAATTGAGCAAACTCAAAGGTTAATTAACTAAATTTAAAACACAGATAAAATAAAAATAATAATATATTTAATTAACTTATTAATATGTACACTCTGATCACTATGAGTGCTTGACTCATCAAAGTAAAAATAGAATAATTATTTGTTTTTTTAATGAGCTCCATAGTTTGAACTTTTATTCTTGCATCGAATTTTTAGTTTGATACACATTAAATTATTTTTTATGATTTTTGTAATTATATATTTAATACAAATGATATATTGTGGCATCATTTAGATCCTTGAACTGCAACTTGAATATTTTATCTCGTCTAATTACTCACAAAAGTTTCTAATCGATAACATTTTGGAAGTTTAGGGATTGAAAAAAAGTTTTTGTTAATTGATTCAATATTAGGTAGGGGAAAAGAACTGATTAAGTAGCTCTCAAGACAAAAATCATAGCTCAAAAAGGTTACACAAGGACCTTCGCCTAAAGGCTTCCAGTTGATGGACCCTGGCATAACTAACTGATTAAAAATCTTTCTGGAGTATTTTTTTTAAGGACGACAGAGACTAGAGGGAAGCAATCATCACTCCCTTTTCACCGGAAATTATAACTTTCTTCTTTCAATCCCGCCGTTAAGTAGGAAGAAACAGGGCACCAAGACCTCAAGTTCAAAAACCCTGCTATTCACGAGCCACACATGAACCAGCAACTGAAAAGCAAGGAAATATTGAAACCATGCGCGCATGCACCACCGCCATCTCCACCACCACAGCACCTAGGATTCCCAGACACTCACTCCAAACAAGAACTGAAAATTTCAAGGAGGTTGGTTCCTTTTTGTTATCAAGGTGATGAAAGACTTTCTGCGCTAAAACATGAGTAGCTCTCATTACTACTTTTACGCACAACGCAAATATTCTTCTTGTGCTTGGTGGCCATGCTCCTACCATCATTGCAATAGTATACCTTTTGTCCCTTATAAAAATCTAGCCAACCTCGAAAGAAAACATACAAGCAGCAAATATTCTGTTCTTAACAAGCCTGGGGGGCAGTACTACTCCAATCCATGGAAATAGAAGCGCTATATATCTCGCTCTTAACAAGCCTCAGCCTCTCTCTTTGCCTTGTGCTCCAGCCGTCTGTCATATCTCATGCTCTATCAGCAAGAGAACATGCGGTGATTTTTGTGTTTTTTATCCCACAAAAAACCATGCAATTTCTGTAAGACTTGTATATTATTTGCCACAGGAGAATAAGCGGTATCCGTTGTAGTCTAGTTGGTTAGGATACTCGGCTCTCACCCGAGAGACCCGGGTTCAAGTCCCGGCAACGGAACTTCTTTCATTTTGTTTTTCCATCCAACTATAGAGTTGCTTTGAGCAGACAGGATGATGGTTGGTTGCTAACTTAATCCATACGAAAGTCTACATTGTCTTTAAAACCACAAGATCTTTTTAATCAAATTGCAGAGATCTGATTACATCAGCTTTAGATTTCCAGACGTTTTCTCAAATTCATTCACCAGGTCTATCAAAGCTAGGGGTAAATATCTGACCAATAGCTTCAAGTGCAGAAACATTCCAGCTCTCAGCATGCCTAACAATCTGTCAAATGGAAAGTTGCAACCCCTCGTTGATATCAGAGCCACGATATAGAAACATGTCATAAGAAATAATATTGTCAAAAGCAGAAGGTTTCATCTCACTTTAAGCTTGTTATCTAATTCATAGACTGTGCTTCCGTCGATTGAAATGAGAGGCCTCCATGGGAATTTCAGGTATGTTCTGCAGATTAGATGAACTGGTTAGTACAGTAATTAAGCAGGAGTCATAGTGGATGGTGTGAAATATAAAATGAAAAGCTTGACAAGACTAACAATTGATTTAGGAAGACCTATAAAGGCAACATACAGTGAAATAATCATCTATGGGATTCCTGATTTGAAGAGTAGCATATTCAGAATACGTCCTCAGCCACCTACTGGACACATGCACATACAGTGCTTATGCGGATTCACATATTCACTGCGGTTAAATTTCAATTGATGCCTCATCGATAACCCTTCTCCAAATTAGAAAAGATTAAGACAACCTTATAATTAGATTTCTCATGCAAACAGAACAAAATCAAGAGCAAAACTCTTCTTCTTTTCGAGGCAAAATTCTCTTTGCTATTTTAAGAACCACTACAAGCAAAAATGAAATTCCAAACAAAAACCATCAATAAAGGAAAGGGAGATTTCATCAAAACCAATTTAAGCACCTTAGTTTCCATCTTGCCAGCACAAAATATGTTTCGGAATTGACACCCTGCATGCAAAGTCATATTATTGGGCATTGTTATCAGCAACATCAAATAGTGAATAGTTCTATGTAGAAAAGGAAAAGGTTTAGCTCAAGGAGGATGTAAGCCAAGGAAATAGTTGCATGTGTTCTTCAGTTCGGACTCCCCCCCCTAGGGCATATTAGAACTATAAACTAGCAAGAGCAAATTGTTAGACAGCAACTCTTGTTATCGTAGACACCTATGCGTTTGTCCACACGGTTTCCAATAGGATACCTTTCATCTTTCATTCTTTCATCCCCTATATGGTGGTGATGGTAGGAGTGATTTTGGCAGCACTGATTAATCAGAATCAATAGAGAAAACAAGTCCAGATATAATCTCCTACTACAACCTAAGATGTTCTAAAACATGAGCACTAGCATGAGAGGCTGCTAGAAGGATATATACCAAGAATTGCTGCACATCCTATGCATCTGCACTTAAACTATGAATCCACAGAGTTCTCCACACTGAACTCTTGAAGAATCCTCTGTGCAGCTTAGATTACAGGACTACAATAGCAAACTGTCCATATGCATTTGCCTAAAAAAGCGCATGTGGGATCAAGTACGGAACCAAGGAGTGTTAGTTGAAGCAATGCTGCAGTAAAATGTAGATCTGAGAATTATTTTGTGAACAACAAGAAGTTCCAAATCCATTACAAGCAAGCTTGGAGGAGGGCCGAGCACTGCTGCTCATTTTTAATGGATGAAGCCAACAAGTCTTGTACATGTACCAAGAATTTAAGGTCTGGGTAACCCTAAACTCCTTTTAAGCCAAATTTTTAGTGTCCTCAATTATATCCAGCAATTTACTGATAATTCAATAAATCATTGTCTCCAATAAATGATTTATAACATAAGCATCGTGGAAGTATATGGTATGGTAAGTGATACGTATTTTAGCATGATTATATAATAAAGCAAAGCGAGGAAACACTTATGCTTAAGCACAGGGACCGTGTAAAGCCAAATCACAAAACAAAACGCCCAAAAGGGCCTTAAAATCCTAAGAACGTAAGCTTATAAAGAGTGAACAAGAGATTCGGCTTAAGGGAGTGAAACCAAGGGGGTATATTCTTGTTTTTCTACAAAACCCTTAACAAAATTTCCTTAAAAGTAAGCACAGAAACACTTGAGGCAAAACATGAACTTTATGACAGATTTCAAAGTAGTATGTTGAGTTTGGGCAATTGATCAAAGAACTTGACATTCTATACAGGCAAGAGAAGTTATTAAATAAAAACAGCTTTATCCAGCCAGTTCTCAATCACTACACTAAATTTCCCAAACTATGCTGTTGGGGCTATAAGCTGGGGTGATTATTTAACTATATGTTTGCTAAAATAGTTCTCACTGTCAAATATATCGGGATTGGCTCGAATGACATGATATAAAGTTGATACTTTATGTGAATATGCAGTTTTTATTTACTGTGAAATCAATTTTAAGTTTATAGAGTATGTTTACCTTCTCAATGTCTTGTAATCCAATTGATGGACAATCGAAGAAAGGAACCAGCAATTTCAAATTGCGTGAATACAACTTAGTACCTGATCAAAAAGCAAGGGGAATGAAGATTGAATTCCAAGTAATGCAAGCAAACTATTATAGACTTCATCAACGATGTAGCACATCATGGAACAATTAGAGACGAGAATTTGATTGAATATAGTTTCAGATCCGTTAGGGAACTCCTCAGTATCTGATGAGTTGGCATAAATGAAACTGCTGAAGATGTATAATCATATAAAAGCTCAATGGTTTATACCTTGGAATTTAATGGTTGGATCTTCAAAGACACAATCTTCATCATAAATCGCTGACGTGAAAACCCCTGCTTTTAATAAATAATAAAGCACTAATTAAAATAGGCATCAGTATGAGTATTTTGGTGCTAAAGGAGTAATTATCTGGATCTTCTAGTGAGAGCAGGGTTGAGATTTTCATGGAATCATATCCAACGCAATCCCAAAACTTATGCTTGAGAATAAAATGCAAACAAAACTGAGGTTTTGTTTTTTCTTTTCCATTTCATTTTTGATGAACAAGGTGCGTTTTTGTTAAGCCTGAATGAAAAAGAAAGTTCAAGCCAAAACCAGACAAGGCTACAAAGGAAGTGGCTGTAACCCAAAACAGGAAGGAAGAGTAATATCCAAAAACAAAAAGTCTACAGCCCACAAACAATGACAAAAAAACATATAGGAACAAGAGAGAAGGTCATTCAGGAGCAAGAAAATGGTCTGTGGCAAGATCTAAATAGACAAAATGTCAAGAACCTTGCGAAGAAACACAATACTGATGAGCCAAAAAACTGACAACCCCGTAGAGCATCCCCCTTACATAGAAACCAACAGCCCGAAAGAAATCTCATTCCATAGAAATTAACCCAATAACACACAACCAGCAGTTATCATCAAATTAGCAATCAGATAGGTAAAGGAAGGAACACAAAGGGCACAGCATAGCTGATTTTTGTTCTTAAAAAAATGCAGGGAGATGAAGTCCTTTCAAGTCAAACCAAGAAATCCAAAATCAGTAACACCAGCACACTAAAGACAGGAAGGAAAAGGTTGCTGAACAACACCTAATTCGGATTTCACAAATAAAAAAATCAAGATAACTTAAGTTTAATCATTAAAGTAAAAACAAGAGTCGACTTAGCTGCAAGAAAAGGCCATAACCCAATTTTTATCTTGGTTCCCAAAATGCAAACTTCACTCAACTGAGAGGGGAAATCAAGAAAGCAACCAAACAATCAGTAGAAAATTCAATGAGCAGATAAATACCTGTGACGAAATAAGCATTCTCATAATCAGACTTGAGGATCATTATAACATCATCAATACCAGAAACAGATATCTCATCTCTATCTTTATCGTTCACGTTCTCTAATCTACAGAACCAAAGGGAGAAAATAAACAACTAATTAACAATCAAAACCTGAAAATTCAAACACACACACAGCATAATCCCTAAAAATCCACGAAAATTACACCTCATAACAAGAAACAAAACTCTAATTAAAAGTTAATATATTTATGTTGCCAATGTCATCAATTTTCTTTCCCACGAAGTACAGCATCCAAAAGCAGCAATTTTTTCAAAGAGGGCTTTGTGTTTCTTTGTTTGGTTTCCAATATTTTCTCAAAACCCTAAACTACACACACACAACCCCTCAAGATTCATAGATTTGGGCCTTGTCCCCTCTCAGAAAAAGAAAAAAAAACATAATCAAAGCTCATCCTTTAGACATGTCAACGTCATAATTCATCTTCGACACGAAGAACAACATTTAAAAGAAGCAATTTTGGAAGAGGGCTTTGTTTCATTTTGTTTGTTTCCGGACATCTTCCCAAGAAATAACCAGAAAACGCAATTGAAGAGGGAGAATAACAAGGAAGATACCTCTCTTTGCCTGAGAAGGAGACAACCCTTAAAAGCTCTGTGACCCCACTTACAGCCAATTTCAAAATCTGTGGGGTTTTAGTTCTAGTTTGGCTCTTATTTTCATTATCTGTTGCTCCTGAGCAGCATCTAATTCCATGAATTCTCTGCAAAATTAATGCTAGTAAATTGGCTAGAAAGAAGAGAGAAATTGATCAACTTAATTGAAAATTGAAACTTTGACAGAATGAATAACTTGAAGGGCGGGTCCCTTGCTTTGTTACCTTAAAAGTCATTAAGGTTGTTGGATTCAGAGAGCATATTCCCGCCATTTTTGTAACAGACATGGAATGGAATCAGTTAGTCAGTCCATGTAGGTGTCATTACTCGAGGACTGGTAGCCACTAATGATCTGCCTCGTCAAGGATGTTTGCTTAGCGTTATTGTTCGGGAATTGTCTTCCAAAATATATTTCTGTTAAAAAATATATTAAAATAATATTTTTTAATTAATATATTAAAATAATTTAAAAATACTAAAAAAATATTAATTTTAAATAAAATAAAATTAAAATTTTTAGAAATACAGATTAGACTGTATTTCTAAATGGATAGTGTTATAATTATTTTTTTGTTTGAAAAAAATATAAAAATAATATATTTTTTTTAAATTATTTTTAATATTAATATATTAAAAAAATTTAAAAATATAAAAAATTATTTACAAAAAAAATCTAAAAATTATAAAAAACAGTAAAAAACAAATATCTTTTTATTATAATCTAATCTGTTTCTCCAAACTTTTATATGGTTATTTTTGAATAATTTTAAATATGTATGTTAAAATATATTTTTTAAAATATTACTTAAATTTTTTTCTTTCAAGAATCTTATTTAAGAGCAAATTTTCTCTAATCCATCTATTTATTTCTTTAATATAATAGATGAATTTATATAAGATGATTTAAAGAAAAGAAAAATTACTGAAATAAAAAAATTCAGAGAAATAACTGAATCAAGATATTTTAAAGGAAGAATATAATTTTTTTAAGTTTTTGGTAAATAAATGAATCAATTAATCGACACAAAAAAAAAGAAAAAGAAAAAGAAAAAGAAAAGTGACAGTGGAGTGGCATAATGGGTCATTTTTATAGGCCACGCTCCATCATAAAACAATGGGCTGTGTGTGCAGCCCTAGCTCAGGCATGAACTGGGCATAATGGGTCATTTTTATAGGCCGCGCTCTATCATAAAACAATGGGCTGTGGTGCAGCCCTAGCTCAGGCATGAACTGGGCCTGCACCATGTGACAGATTTTTCTACACGGCTCTACTGAACCATTATTATCAGTATCTCGATGCATGAATGAGTTTGTGTTTATGTTGTTAAAGAGAAATATAAAACAATTCTTGAAATCTTAAAACGATTCTTTGTTAAGCCCACAGATTAATTCAATTTCGTTAAATTCTTTGTTTCTTTACTTGTACAATTAAAGATAGATATATTGGATTCTTCTTCTGTTTTCTTCATCATTCTTCAATGTTGGGATTTTTATAATTTTTTCTGATTTTATTTTTTATTTTTTCATTCGGTTTATTTTGAGCTGATATTCATAATATATTTCAATTTGATTTATATAATATCCTATCATATGAACATCTTCAACATTTGCTATTTTTATACTAAATACTGAATTTCCAAGCACTCCATTAATTAGCAAGTTCAAACCCAATGAGCACGATGAAATTTAATAGGGAGTCAAATTTGGACAAGTCAAATTTGGAACGATGACCCACAATATGCTTTGGAAAGGTAGAACAAAGATTGTTTAGAAATTTCAGAATGAAAGATTCCTAGACCTTGCAATTCCAATTAATTCAGAGAGCCCGCGATTAATTAAGCATTATTTCTTCTCCGATTCAATTAAAGGAGAGAAAACTGATGCAAAAGATTTCCAAAAACAAAATATTTTTTTTCTTAATTATTTTTATTT
>Ga0325401_1006387_pt1 | contig 11387 bp, 8 predicted proteins | sample PopdelMetagenome_FD_205666 | JGI IMG/M metagenome (GOLD analysis project Ga0325401, IMG submission 205666) | Populus deltoides microbial communities from Bellville, Georgia, United States - Xylem-PdKOR-R2 | ecosystem: Host-associated > Plants > Phyllosphere > Stem > Wood/Secondary xylem | place...
AGGGTAATAAGACAAGACATGATGAATGCACAACTCTAGATGGGGACTCACATACCATGTCTATCGAGGATACTTTAGGCAAGCATTCTTTGTTGGCAAATAACTGAACTGACTAGATGCCTAAACTCAAAGACTCAGTCAAATTCCCCCCCTTTCTCTCATATTTTTATCCTCCTCTTTCTTTCCATGGCTAGCCTCGTTTATAGCAAGCATTCTAGAAAAAAATGGTACATCCTTCTTTATGCTTGCTAAAAATAAAAATAAAAACAAAAACATAATCAAAGAGAGCAAGAGAACTTGAGCTTAATCTTAGAAACAAGAAAAGCAGAAAGTATAGTAAAAATAGGGAATACTAAAGGAAATGAAGAATCCAAAGCAGAGGAGAGCAGTAGCTCATCCTCTGCTGGATCACCCCCCAGTGAAAAGTTAAGGTCACTTAGTGCCTCTCCCTTTATTGATGGTGTCTCGAGAAGTGATTCATTTGTGAGGGACAACCACCATTTCCTTGAAACTGCGGATCTCCACCCTGCACCTTCAACGTTGATCACTAATGATCAGGGAGGAGATTATCCTCCTGCAATAGGCTTTGGGGACGCAAAATACATATGTTTGTTGGAATCTTCAAAGTTATGGGCAATTGCAGGCCCCATTGCATTCAATATCCTTTGCAATTACGGAGTTAACTCGTTCACAAACATCTTCGTTGGCCACATTGGAGATATTGAGCTATCTGCGGTTGCAATCTCTCTGTCTGTCATTGCAAATTTCTCTTTTGGTTTCCTGGTCAGCTTCCCTCGGATCCTCTTTTTGTTTTCTTCTAGTTATTTATTGTTGAAGCAGTGAATTTGCATTATAGTTTAATTTCCAATGTTTGGTTTTGATAACTAAAACAAAGTTGGGTATCCTAATCTTACATTCATTGGACCTTTTCGAATCTTTTTCTGCATTTGGTTCAAATTCGTGGTAGGATCTCTGTTTAAAATTTATAGGTGAACTTTATAGATGCCAAGAGTAAAGATAAAAGTCCATTGCTTGGTTCATAAGGTATCAAGGGCAGTGCTCAAAGTAATTCTTACCCCACCCCTCATGCTTTACAAGGGAGAGAACCGGTAGGCTAAACACCATTTATAATCTGATTGATAGTTAATGATTAGGGAAAACCTGTTGGGGCAAGAGTCATAGTTTCTAGCACATACTTCATTGGCAGGAAAGAAAAAAGAAAAAAAAGGAGCCAATTCTTGATCAGCACCTTTATGATTGACTACTTATTTATCTTGTTGAAATCCATCTTTAAGCAATGGAATTTAGCTTCTGATTTGTGAGACCATGTAAAGGGTGTGTCGCACATTTGATTTCATTTTACCGTTCTAGCAATCCACTAATTGTTAGATTTATTTAAAATGCAGCTTGGTATGGGCAGTGCTCTTGAAACGCTATGTGGACAAGCATTTGGAGCAGGGCAAGTAAATTTACTTGGAGTGTACATGCAAAGATCATGGATAATTCTGTTTGTTGCTTGCTTGTTCTTGTTGCCGCTGTATATATTTGCTACTCCAGTGCTAACACTGCTTGGACAACGAAAAGATATCGCGGAACTTGCTGGAAAATTTACTATTCAAGTTATCCCTCAAATGTTCTCGTTAGCCATCAATTTCCCTACTCAAAAGTTCCTGCAGGCACAAAGCAAGGTTGGAGTTTTGGCATGGATTGGTCTTGCAGCATTGATCATACACATTGGGGTGCTTTATCTCTTCATAAACGTATTCAAGTGGGGTTTGGCTGGTGCTGCCATTGCTTATGACATCTCATCTTGGGGCATTGCTTTGGCTCAGTTAGCTTATGTGGTTGGTTGGTGCAAGGACGGATGGAAAGGATTGTCTTGGTTAGCCTTTAAGGACATTTGGGCTTTTGTTCGGCTCTCCATAGCTTCAGCTGTGATGCTTTGCCTGGAGATTTGGTATTTTATGACCATAATTGTTCTTACTGGACACCTTGAAGATCCTATCATCGCAGTTGGGTCCCTTTCTATCTGGTGAGAAACCCCTTCGCTGAAATAACACTTCCTGTGCACATTCCATATCTTACGGTAGTAATGAAAACTTGAAAACATTTTCCAAAGCAAATAAAAGCACCTTGAGAGAAGCAGAAACAGATTTCCTATTTGATTACTAGAGACATGTTAGTGGGACTATTTTTGGTTCGTTGATCTTGGCTTCAATTTCTTTCTCAGCATGAACATCAATGGTTGGGAAGGCATGTTGTTTATTGGAATCAATGCAGCTATAAGGTACAGCTAACCTCACCTCATTTTCTGGCTTCCTTTTGCATTAGGATTATATATCTCCCTTTCATTGGATGTCAACATTCCTCATGAACTACGGACTTTCCTTTATTTCGCAGTGTTCGAGTTTCTAATGAGCTAGGATCAGGCCATCCGAGAGCTGCAAAATACGCTGTCATTGTCACATGCATTGAGTCTCTCCTTATTGGGATCCTTTGTGCAGTGATTATTCTGGCAAGTAGGAACCATTTTGCTATAATATTTACTGCTAGCGAAGAGATGAGAAAAGCGGTGGCCAATTTAGCATACCTTCTTGGTATAACCATGATCTTAAATAGCATTCAGCCAGTAATCTCAGGTATAAATATGCTAACAATATATATAAAAACACTATAGATAGCCATGGAATAATTAGGTTGCGTTTACTTGTGAAAACTTTTTTCATTTTTCAAAAATAAAAAATAAAAAATAGAAAACTAAAAAAAGGGTGTTTATTAACTGAGAATGAAAATTATTTTCTTGGCTAACTCTCCATTTTCTTAGAAAATCGAAAAACATTTTCATGTCTTTTTAATATTTTCAAGCTAAGCCAACCAAGATACTTGTTTTCTACTTTGAGAAAACTGCATTTAAAATGCATGTTTCCTTAATTGTTCATAGAAAGTTTCTATAAAAATAAACAGGGAAACGAGAGATGAATACCGAGATACTGTTTTCTGAAGAAAACAACAACATTAACCTCGCCAGTACGTATAACTTACATCACATGCAGGTGTTGCTGTGGGAGGGGGCTGGCAAGCCTTGGTGGCTTACATCAACTTGTTTTGTTATTACGTTGTTGGCCTTCCTCTAGGGTTTCTTCTTGGTTACAAAACAAAATTGCATGTCAAGGTATTCTTCTTTCATCACCTTTACGATCAAACCAACATAGTTAAACTGGAATGTTAAGCAACTGCAACTATATATGTATGGATCAGACCTGGTTAATAAACTGGAGTAGTTCATGTATTGTCATTAAATACTACTTTCTTACAGGGAATTTGGATAGGCATGATTATTGGGACTTGCCTGCAGACATTGATCCTTGTTTATATTGTTTATAAAACCAACTGGAACAAGGAGGTGAGTACCTTACTTACACTTCCTGACTGTGATTTTGTGGACATGAATATTATTGCTGCATCCATGTTTATGACTCAAGTCTATTGTTCCATGTGATCATGCACCATCAGTTAACCTTGCGGGAAAAAAAGAGAGATGATTAAATGTTTGATCATCTGTTTCTACTCTTTTTTATTTGTTCCTCGGCTTTGATTTAGAGTTGAATTTTCAGGTTGAACAAGCATCTGAACGAATGCGAAAATGGGGTGGACAAGAAGAGCAACAACTATCCGACGATTCGAATCAAATCAACATTTTGACCACTTAAATTTCTCTTGGCACCATAAATGCCTCAAGAATTTTCCTGTATGCATAGAAATTTGTATTTGTTTTCCGTTGTCCACTTCAATAATTTAGGCAGCGTATTAAACAATTCCAGAATTTAATTTCATCAAAATTCCAATGCTTCTTGTAAGTATTGTCCTGTTCTTATGACTAAAATGGATAGGATTCGGATTCAAGCCTTATATAACCCTACTTGCCTGGAAGAATAATACCACTACACTTTATTTGGGATGAAGATTAAGAAAACGAAAGGGATAGAAAATAAAATAAAAATCCCCCCCTTTGTGTTTGGATGGAAAGAAAATGGAGGAACGAGAATCAAGAAGTTGTTTTCGCTTGGTCTGGGAACTAGAAGAAAAAGGAACGGAATTTTTGAATAGTAAGATTATGCTCGTAACCACATAAATTTCTCTAGTTTTTCAAATTAAGGGTAGATTTGTAGATCTAACACTTAAAATCATATTCTAAAAAAAAAATTAAAGTAAAATCTGAGCTTCCGCTGCAAGTTAGAGAAGAACGATTCTGTGGATTGGAGGAAAGATTCTCTCTTCAGTTTCCAATTTTCTGCTTGAAAATGACCGTTTTCTGCCCTCCTACTTTCTTTTCTGCCCCACTTTCCCTCGTTCCAAACACGGCGTTTCTTGTTTTGTTTTCTAGATTCTTTGCTGGCATCCAGTTTAGGGTGGCTTCTGATATTTACTAAAAAAGGACCCCTCCGTTGCAATTCCTTATAACCTTCCCACCCTTTTCTTTGACGCCCTTTTTAATTCCTTATATCATCATTCCGGACCTAACTACATATTTTACTAAATTACTGTGAACCTCGTTTCTAGCTTTCAGTAATTGCAATCTCGCCCATACATTCTTTGTCTTCATTTGTTTTTAATGGCACATACATTCTTTAACATAATATTTATTTTTAAAAAATCAAGATTTAAAATATTTAAAAATAAAATAAAATATTGTTTTTAAAAAAATTTGTAGATGTCATATGTGAATGTTCAAATTGTGTTATTTTTCTAAATAAGTTTTCAATTATGATAGTTTTTTTTTTTTGCTATGGTACTGATTAAAAAATCTCAATAAAATTCAATAATTTTATGGTGATTTTAATCCATATAAAATCATTGTTGTATGTTGATGAAAAATTCAATTTTTTTCACTTAAAAAAATCATAAAAGTAGATAAATAGATTCAAGGTCTGATTTTAATCAAGCATGAAATGTTTTTTTATGATTCTTTTGTGCATAATATTAAAATTAAAAAATAACTAAAATGCCTTAATAATGTACTATAATCTGTGAGGGAAAATACTACAGATTTGAATAGTGGTTTTTTTTCATTGAAGTTTTTTTTTCTTTGGTTACTTATTTTTGAATTATATTCTTTAATTCTTTGTTTATTAAAATTTGAGGTTTGTACTTTGTTTTGATTTGATTTTTATGAGATTATCATAATTTTAAAAAAAAATTCTAATATCAAATTGGTGTTTGATTTCATAAAAAAAATTAATTTTATTATTTGCAAGAAATTAAAAATGAGAAGATCAAAATTGAAATAAGAAAAATAACAGCTTTTTTTATAAAAAAAAAGTATGGTGTCAACCCTAATTCTATTTTTTGGATTTTTTTATCGATTTTTTTTTAATTTTATCTTTCAATATTATGTTGGTTAGGATTTGGTGTTGGTAATTTTTTCATATTTACTTTATATGTTGTTATCGCGGTCTCAAAAAAATATCCTAACATTGAGTTGATAATCAATTTCATAAAAAAAAATCTGATTTTATTGTTTAAAAAATATTAAAAATAAAGAGACCATAATTTAAAAAAGAAAAGAAAAGAAAAAATAGGTGTCTTTTTTTAAAGAGAATGCAGTGTCAGCCCCTTTTTGGTTAATTTTTCCTTAAGGTATTTTCAAATTTTCTTTTTGGTCCATTTAGTTTAGCGGACAATTTAATCCAAAACTTTATTTTATTCATATTTTAATCCTTTAATTTGAGAAAAGATAAAAGGAGTCATCAAAAAATGACAAATGAGAGAGAAAACACCCAAATGAATTTGATTTTTGTGTCAAAGTATTCCTTTTGATGTGAGAAGTTTCTTTGAGGAGTTTTTAGGTTTCTATGTTACTGAAAAAAATAGGTCGAAGTTTGAGGGTTTTTTTTATTTGATTTTGTATTTTTAAATTATTTTTTAGAGATTTTTGAATTGATAAGGTTTTTTGAGATTGTAAAAGTATTTTTAGATAAAAACATGTTGAAAATAAATTTTAGATCAAAAACTCATCTCCTTGATTTTTCGACCACCTTCTAAAATTTGAGCAAGACAACGAAGCATCATCTAATTCCTTTAAAAACAATTGGGCAAAAATGTAGATCTGGTTGAGCAAGTCCAGACACATGGGCTTATTTTTAAAAGCCTGGGCACACCTAGCCTTCCAAACTCACACACCTAGCTTTTTAAAAATAAATCCAACAATTGATATTTAATTTATTAAAAATTAAATAATTATATATATATATAATTTGTTTTGAAATTAAGATGTCTTTTAGATATTATTCTATGAAATTCCATTTAATTTTTGTTTTGCTTTTAAACCATCATTCTTTTTTACAACCCATCATATTCAATTTATTTTTTAATTTTATTTGGTTACTTTGCTATATATGTTCATTAATTTTTGTTATCATATATTTAAATGAGAATAGTTTTAGAAAAATAAACTTAATAAACCCAGTTGGGTCCATGATTCAAGTTATGGGTTTGACTGATTGACCTAGATTGATCTCATATATCGCTTCCTTATATTAACAAAAGGATATCAACTTGAAAATTTTCAAGTCAATCCATGTTTATACCAGTCTTCTATGTTGACTTTAGACCTATCAAGTCAATCGGGTCACATTAAATCAAATTCCACATGATTTAATTTAAAACTCATGTTAAGCAAGGATTTAGGTTGAAATCGAAAGGTGACAAGATGACCAACTAAACTGGATTTAATGACACTTTCAAAGAGTTTCTCATAACAATGCACAAACATTATATTATTATTATGTTTTTTTAATGTACTCGCATTAAAATTTTAGGGTGTTATTTTTTTTTTTTTAGAATTGAAACTTGTTTTAAATCATGATAGATTGTTATCAAAGAAATAAATATTTTGGATAAAACTTTTAAGAAAAAATTGAATACATTAATGAGACAAATGGGTTTTAGTTAGATATAAATCTTTTTTTATATTCTTATTTTAAATAGTCCTGAATTTTTTAGGTATCTTTTTTTAATCCTTTTAGTTTTATTAAATAAATATAAACTGATAGATTTTTTGAATTAAAGATAATAATATGAAAAAAAATTACTAGCAAATTATTTTTTTCAATGAAATTTAAATTATTATTTTTCTTATAAAATATATTAGTGCCATATAATTAAGTTAACAAAAATTAAAGGTCTTCTTATGGCATATGATTTGATATCTTTAATTGTGTTTATTTCTCAACTTCACAATTTAGTCTTTAATTAGCATTAAATTTTTTTAAAAAAAATTATCAGTGCATGTGATCCTCAATCTATTTTATTAAATGTATGCATTATATTTTGAGTTAATAATTAAGTTTTTTCTTGCTACTAGAAAACATATTAGCAATCTTGAACATTTTTTTTTACATTAAAAAAATTACTTCAACCTATGAGCTTAAGCCAATTATCTAGTAATGAATCTAAAACTAAACACATAGCAATAAGAAAACTTGTTTGGTTTCATGTTTCAAAGAGAGTGAGAGATAGATGAAAGAAAGAAAGATTTTTGAGTGCTCATTTTTCCTTAAGCAACCATACCAAACACAACAGATGTAGGAAACCTATGAATCCCATTCATTAACAAAAACGAAAAGGCGTAAGGTTTTCACTATAGCACTACACCATTGTAAACACAAAAACAGAGCATTGTGGATTGCAAGCATGCTTTTATTTTTTAGTTCCCAAACCTTTTTTCCTTGTGATGTGATCCCTAAATTGTAAAATTGATGGTTAATTGCTCCTAATTTGTTAGGAAGGACAAGGTTCAAAGATTGGAAACCAAAGTTAAAAAAAAAAACAGGGGAAATAGATGGTGATTTTAAAGTTGGCATTGAAAGTTAATTTTGATCCATCTACTTTTCAAATGGTTCATTGTCAATCCATTTATTTTTTAAAAAATAAATTTTGGTCCAGAACTTCATCTTACTTATTTTTATAATACCTAGTTTGAGGAAAAAATGAGTTATTGGATTTTGGTGACAGAGAGAAAATCATCAATTGGTACCAATTTTGGCCACAAAAAATGTCATTCTTGATTTCAATGGGTTCCATTCAATAAAAAAAAACTTTTATTTGTGTGTTATTTGGCATTCACTTTGTCTAAGATGGTATATCTAAACTCGATAAATTTTATAAATTTAATTTGATTTTTGGGTTTTTATCTATTTTTGGATTATTTGAACCAATTAATGGGTTTATTTGATTTTTTTAAAGTGTTTGTTGATAAAAAAAAATGTAGGAAGATGATTTTTCAAGCATGAAATACTTTCACTCTAATTTTTCAATAATCTTTTGGTTGTTGGTTTCTAGAAATATAAATGCTTAGTCATCAATTTCTACGAATGCAGTTGACCAACCGTCTATATTATTTTTTTAATCATTTTCCTGTTAGGGGGAGGATAGCCAAAAAATATCTGAAAATGAGTCATGTTAATAGTAGAGTAACAACTTAAATTATACCAGCATTGTGCTAATGTCAACATAACCACTTTTGCAGCCTATACATACTCAAGCACTTTAAGTATATTTTTAGGCATTGGTTAACCCTCTTAGATTGCTCGTCAGTTTAAGGGTGATATACATAACCCATATGTAATTTGGCTCCCAGCAACTTGAATAACTCTTTCTAGAACATGCTAGTGAAAATCATGTCTTTATAGGTAACAATAAATGTTGGTTGTCTATGCAGTATATAAAATTGGTCTATGAATATTTGTGCAATATCTTGAGGTGTACATGGATGAGAGATAGCTATAAAATGTGCATGCTTAGTGAATCGATTAACTATCACTATAATGATATCCTTTCCTCTTCAAATCGATATGTCTTCAATAAAATTCATGGTAATATTAACCCAAGCCCCTTCTAGTATTGGAAGTGGTTACAATAACCTAGGATAGGCCACTATCTATATATCTTGGTTTGTTTACAAACCATGCACCTCACTTCATTGTATAATTTATTGGTGGCTAATAAAAAAAGGTCTTGAGTCTTTTATATGTATTATGTATCCCTCCATACCTATCAATATAAAAATCATGTATTATACGGACTAATTTAGATTTCAAATATCTTTTTTTTGTCCAATTACTATTCTTCATTTATATTTCATAACTCTATTTGTCAAACTATAATCCGGACATTCAATAGGATTAACTAACTTTTAAGTAATTATTTCTTATACTTAGGATCATCCTTGTAAGTATCCATCAAAAACAAAAACAAAAATTCAGCCCAAGTGCATGGGCCTGGGTTTTCCTGCCCAAGCATGCCTTGGATTGGGTAGCTAGCTAAGTGCGAGAGTCTAACAACTTGGCCTTTTTTTGTTATGTTTTATTTTTTTAAAGTTTGATTTAAAAAAAAATTAATAACCTTTTTTTTAAGTATTTTTTTTTACTTTGAATTAATTTTTTATTTAAATTTAAGTTAATGACCTCTCTTTCTATTTTTTAAATTATTTATTTTATCTATTTTAAATAGTATTTATTTTTTTAATTATTTTTTATTTTTATAATGTTTAAAAAAGATTAATGTAATTTATCTTTAATTATTTTCATTTTATATTTTATATAAATAAGTTATATTTGCATGATGTATTTAAAAAAGCAAAAATATTTTTTTTTAAGAAAAAATAAACTCTAAGATAAATATATATACAAATTTAAAAAAAGTTGAGTAAAATACTTGTATATATACTTATCTGTCTTTTATTTTTATAAAAAAGATTAGTATTTAATTAATACTACAATTAGTTTTTTAGTTTATTGGTTTACATATTTTTAAATTTAATCCATTAAATATAAATAATATTTTAGAATTTTTTAATTAAAAAATCATGATAACACATTATTTTATCATGTTAAAAATTAATTTAGAAATCTACTCGTGAAGCAGCGCAGGTTATAAAGCTAGTATAGACTAAATTGAATTGACTAGAGAGAACAGAAGAAATTCATCTAACACGGTTATTTTCCCTGGAGGCACATGATTTGTCTTTGAAATCTATTGGCGGCATTATTCTGTCGTTGAATTTAAATGTTTTTCAAATTCAACCCCTTTTAAGAAATTCTTATCCTATGTTACCCTTAGCTGAGTAAAATAGACTTAAAAAAGCCAACTTATTTATAATATTTATATTATTTGACTTATATAGAAGTTAAATAATATGGATACAATAAAAGATAATGAATAAAAAAAATTAAAAAAAGAATATTACAAGTTGGGTGGTGGGTAGAGATTTTAAAATATAATTAATTTGATTCAGCTCGTATACTCTACAACAACAAATATAATTTGTTGTTATATATTCTGTTAAGCCTAAATTATTTTTCACAACTTATAATAAGTTTTGAGCTAATTTATTGAGCTTAAATTTTAATTCTAATTAAGCTCAATAAAATTAGCAATATAACCTAACCCATAAATATTTATAATATCCATAAAATATTTAGCCCAACTTGATATATCTAAATTGCACAAATCTAAATAAATTAAATAAATAAAGTTTATAATTTATAAAATTATCATAAATTGAGTTAAATATAATTATATGCTCAAATCCAAGTCAACTATATCCATCAACTTCTTTTTACACTACAAACTCAGAAGAGGCTAGAAAAGTTTGCAAAGATTGGAGGTCCAATTAATTCAATTCGTGATTTGATTAAAGAGAAAAAAAAAGACGTTTGGAATCAATTTGACAAAAATTGTAAGAATTGGCAAGTCAGGGATCAAAATAGAGAAGTTGACAAAGTCTGGGGATCCAATTAATTCAATTATAGATTTAATTGAATATAAAAATTAACATTTGAAGTCAATTTGACCAAAATTAAAATAATCGATAAGACAATGATTAAAATGGAGAGGCTTAATTTTTTTAAAGCACTTGTGAATTTAAGAGTTGTTTATAACCAAAATAAACACAATAATAAAAATCAAAGGGGATATTTAGGTATAGAGTTATGTGAGTATTATCGTTTTGGTTTACATAAAATCTAAATAGTTTAAGACATTGCATTCACTATTTTACAAGTAAATTCAATAGTATTTCACTAAGAAATGTTCAAAGCCAAAAACTACATCTCCTGATGTAGTGATCTATCAAATCAATATCTTTATATAAATCTTTGAGTTGTTTTTAGACTAGTAAGACAATTTCTATTCATGTGGAGGATTGTTAAGAGATTTAGTTGAAAAAAATATGGTTGATAGGCACATTTGAAACCAAATTAAAAGTAAAGTCCACTCATTTTTAGTGTCAAGACTGTGTTGGAATTTAATATTTAATATAAGCTCCTTTTCATATAATATTAGTATGTTTTAAACAAATTTTAGGTAAATGATAAATTAATCTCAAA
>Ga0325401_1006389_pt1 | contig 11384 bp, 8 predicted proteins | sample PopdelMetagenome_FD_205666 | JGI IMG/M metagenome (GOLD analysis project Ga0325401, IMG submission 205666) | Populus deltoides microbial communities from Bellville, Georgia, United States - Xylem-PdKOR-R2 | ecosystem: Host-associated > Plants > Phyllosphere > Stem > Wood/Secondary xylem | place...
GGGTTGCGGGTTAGTCAAGTTAACCCGAGTTTATTTGAGTTTTTTCTTAATTGATTTTTTTTTAGTTTCACCTTTCATCATTTAGTTTGCTTGGGAGTCGGCATCTATTTTTTTTATTCAATTGTTTTTATACAAGATTATCTCAATCTCACGATCATATAATGAATTTAGCATGCTAATTCGAGTTGAGTTATTTTATCCTTTTTTAAAATTAATTTTTTAATTTGTTTTATAAAGTTATTTTTTTAAAATCAATCAAATTTATTAAACCTATTTGAATGAAAACCCGAGTATCAGATTCTTCTTACTCTTTAAACTATTATCATTCCCTAAATATTCTTTTTTTATATTAAGAGAAACCTTACCGGACCCGCAGCACAGCATCAGCTTCCTATTTAGGTTGTTTTCATAATCAATAATGTATGATGAACAGTTATAATCTAACCAGAGAGAATCATTTTTGTCTATTCTCATATGCTTGACCATGTCTGCCCACAGTCCGCGGCGGCAAATTGTTATTTTTCATTCTTTGGTCCAAACCATCCTCATCAGCTGAGCAATCTTCTAGTTTTTTCTTTGCGTACAAAATAAAAGGGATTTTTTTTCCCACATAGAAAACACAAGTGAAATTTTTAATTTTTGATGAATGAGAAAATTCGCCGTGCAAGAATGGATTTCAATTGCTTTGAATTTTGCTACTCAGACGTGGAATATATATATTGTAGACAACTGAAAATTATAAGCAACTTTACAAGGAGGATTTTGCTTCTGTTTCTTTCTCCTTGAAACCTTGTTGGTCTTTAAATGATTAAATTAGTTCTTGACATTCATAGAAAATTAAATCGCCTTTTATGAATTGGATAGAATCTTCATTGTCTCTCTTAAACCCACACCACGTCTCTCTCTCTCTCTCTCTCTCCAAGCAAAGCATCTTCTTTCCAAGCAAAGCATCTTCTGCCTATACCAAGATTGTTATATTTGTTAGCCACCTTTGCTATGGGCAACTCTCTTCCATCCAAGATCAGCAAAGCAGATACTATTTCTGGAGACAAGCACCATGAACAGAGTAAACGAAGAACTTCATGTTTCACAGCATACAAGGTACGCCCTCTCTCTCTCTCTCTCATATCGTTTCGGTTTATCATAATTTTGCTTATGGTGTTGTGCGCCAACAAGTTTCAAGAATCATGCATAGTTCCTCCCGTGTAACCTACCTTAATCTCGGCAGATTCATCTGGTAATTTAGCTTCTCCTGGTTACTTTGCGTTGCATTTATGTATTGATGAAAGGCTTAAATAAACTATGAAGCATAAAAACCTGCTAATAAATCAATACCATCTCTGTCTTACTGGTTATTTTTGAAATCTAGAAGATGGATACGTACACGGGTGTAATATGCTATAGGATAGTTGTGTAATCTTTGAATAGAAGGGAGACAATCAATAAAGTATGGACGAAACACATTGACGATAGAGATAATTAGTCATTGTTCTTGGTGGAGCAATATTGGGTTATATTTGACATTGTTGCGTCAATGTTTGCCAAGAAGATGAGAAGTTTTTTCCTTTCCATGTGCCTAAGTTCTGGTGGCGGACTATGAGGAGCTCCATATCAAGCCACTAAAAATTATTTAACATTATATATGCTCGTTGGGCTTGATCCAATCCATGTCAAAAAACAAAAAACAAAAAACAAAATAGGAGTTATTATTAGGTATTCATGCAATAATGCAATGAGATTTGGGATGTTCAGGAGTGACTTATATTTATTTTTTTTATATTTTAAGAGTATATTTTATTTGGAAAAAAGTATTGTAGTGATTTTTTTAGTATTTTTTTTTATAATTTTGATATACTGATATCAAAATTAAATCATTTTAATATATAATTTTAAAAAATATTATACATCACAATATCAAATTCATGCTAAATCAATAGTGTTAAATTTATAACATTTGATTATTGTCTTTAAAATTGTTTAAGAGATAAAATTATTTATATGTTTGTTTTTTTTAACTAAATATATTTTTGTTTATCTTTAAAGATAGGTTTATTGGCTAAGGAATTTTACTTCTTTTTTTTTTTAATTTCTTGGATTTAAAATTTAAATATAAATTTAGAAAAAATTATTAAATTCTTTTGATAAATCAAACCAAAATTATTAAATTCATAATAGAGATATATCATTTCTGTTGATACAATAGTATTGATTCCTAGAAGGATTGAATTATGATTCTACAATGGTATATAAGCTCCAGCCACATCTCAACATCTCCTTCTATGGTCATATATATCACCATCAACATCTTTTCTTCCTTTTTTTTCATTCATTCTCCACTGTAGCAAATAATAACAAATAAAAAAACATTGGGTTTTTATTTCATGATTTCACGTTATTTTAAATTTAACCAAATATAATTTATTTCTTTTTTTTTTAACTTAATCAGGTGCCTTTTATGTGATAGAAATTAAAAAAAATACATTTAAAATCATAATTTTAAAATCTGACCCGATCCGATAGGTTAACCCAGAACTTGGCTGACCTAGAGCCGGAATCGGGCTGGATTTATAAAAAAATAAAGAAAGTTAAAAACTTGACTAACCCAGTAAAACTCGATTGTAATTGTTGATTATTTATTTATTTTTAATTAAAATAAAATTATTTTAATTTATAAAAATATTAAAATTGAGCTGAATGATACACTTGTCCAATTAAAACTCGTAACTCAGAAAAAATTATGGGATATATTCTTAAGAAAAGAAAAGGAAAAAAATCCACGTGACAACAACGTTGGATTCTTAAACCTAACCACCGTAAATGCCAAGTAGGACAACACATCAGCATGGACCCCACCCCAAGTGGAATCTGCCAGCATCACCTTCTTAGCGCGAAACAAAAATAACAGCGAGCGTGATTCACATTCACAAACGTGGATACCTCTCAGTAAACAAACAATCCGAGTCAACTGCTGCCTCTCTGTATTGATATAATAAGAGAATTGAATTCTCTTTCTCTCCAACTAAATCAAAATTCTCAGAATCGAATTCCTCTTTCAATCAAATTTCGTTTCTTTTTTTTCCCGGCTAGATGGAGGGTACATTGACGACGGATTCGGTTTCCGATTCGGATTTCCTTAAGGAATTTTATATTCCTAATTACATTTTGGTTCCTGATTCGAAATCCGATTCCACTCCTCCACCTCAACTGCCTCAGTGTCCGGTCCTGGTTTTTATCAATTCCAAAAGTGGTGGTCAGCTTGGTGCAGATCTTTTAAAGACTTATTCTGCTCTTCTTAATGAAAATCAGGTGAGGGCCGTGAGGACTTCTTTTTTTTTTTTTTGAGTTTCTGTTCTATGATGACAAATCGGTGATTTTTTTTATATGTTTTTAATGGACTTTTTAGGTTTTTGATTTGGGGAAGGAAGCGCCGGATGTGGTGTTGCGGAGGATTTATTTGAATTTGGAGAAATTGAAATCTAATGATGAATTTGCTGCTAAGATTCAAGAGAAATTACGAATTATTGTAAGTTTTTTATTTATTTTAGTTTTTAGGTGGTGTTTGGATTCCTGAATGTGAACGTGATTGTGTTTGTTTTATTTTTTTTATGTGTTGAAATATTTTTGTTAGGATTGATTGTTTTATTTTTTATTTTTAAATTTATGAGTGTTGAAATGTTTTTGTTGGGATTGATTGTTTTATTTTTATATTTATGTGTGTTGAAATGTTTTTGTTTGGATTGATGTTAGGTTGCTGGTGGAGATGGAACAGCTGGATGGCTTCTTGGTGTTGTTTGCGATCTTAAATTATCGCATCCGCTGCCGATTGCTACTATGCCACTGGGGACCGGAAACAATCTTCCGTTCGCGTTTGGTTGGGTAAGAAATAATGTCAATGAATTTGAAATGGAGGATGTAATTTGAATGTTTCGAGATTTCTGAAATTGATGGTAGTTTGAGTGATGTAATGTTAGAATTAGCAATCTGGAAGAACTGGAGTGTAATATGAAGTGTATTTGCAGGGAAAGAAGAATCCAGGAACGGATGTTCAGGCTGTGATGGCTTTTATGAAGAAAGTAAAGAATGCCAAGGAAATGAAAATAGACAAGTTAGTTAGCATAACTATCTTTGTGTTTGGATGTGCATGCATAGTCGTAGCTTTGTCTGGTTACATGACTCGGATTAATGTTCTTGTGGGGATAATTCGCTTAGGATTTAATTTCTTGAAAATCTCTTTCTGCGCCATAATTTTGGTGTCTGATTGAACAAACATGGGGTGATTGATTTATATTTTGGTTCGTCATTGCTTGCTTCATTTTTATTTTGACTTACATATTTGCTTTTTTATGTTCTTGTTGGAAATTCAGCTGGCATATTCTCATGAGGATGAGAGCTCCTAAAGAAGGTTCCTGTGATCCCATTGCACCTCTTGAACTACCACATTCTCTGCATGCAGTTCACCGCGTTTCTCCAACAGATGAGCTCAACATGGTAGTGCAGTCTACATTGCCCTTAAGAACTTTTTTTTTTTCCGGAAAAGTGCTCTTAAGAACTGTCTAAAACATTTCTTGGTCATCATTTTGCTTATAATCAGGAAACTGCATTTGATGTCCGTGCAAAATCCAGTAGTAATTGCCTATTTGAACCCCAACACTACTTTTCTACTCTTTCAAATTAAAATTCTTCGATATTACGTTTGAGCCTGGAAATAACATATACTTTTTTCAAAGAACCTCACTTGTTTTCTTGGTGCTGGTGGAGTCTTTGATTATCAAGTGCCTACTCTGATACCAAAGGTAGTGCCTTTGAAGAAGGATATTGCATATGAAATTGCATTTACGGTAGACTGACAATTGGATTTCTTCGGTACCATTTAAACCAGACCCAATTAAAATTCAATAGTGTATATTTGCCTGCATCATAAATAACTAAATGCTGTGGCCTTTTTTCTGCTTTAGCTTTAGTGCAAAACCTTTGATAAAATCGGAAGATTCCTACTGAGAACGTGTTTTATTTATTGTCATTAATTGTTTTTGTACAATTTTTCTACAAGTGAGAAAAACAAAATTCGTTGACTTCTAAGAGAGTACTATCTCTAGTGAAGAAAAGTGAGGACAAACCTTAGAATCGTTCTGTTCTCCACTTTAACATATCTACTTCTTTGAAGACAAGTTGCATCATGCATGTCTTACAAAAATGTTTTGGTTGCTTCACAGGAAGGTTATATCACATTTCGTGGGGGATTCTGGAACTACTTCAGTATGGGTAAGACTTCTATCCTGGACCAAGTATAATTCTTTTTATTTTTCTTATTGGCCAATTGAAACCTTAAAAGAAGATATATCTCTTGTCATAATTTATTTTTGGGTTATTCCCTAAAATTTTACTCCCTTTTCTTTTAAAATAAAAAAAATAAATAATAAATAATAATAGCAAGAAAACTAGTATTTTATCAAAAGTAGGAAAATTAAGCTGTAATTTTTGATGGAATTGAGAACCTAGTTGTGCCTTGTTGTACCCAAGATTAAAGAGATAATACAGATTCAAGGTCAAATTAAATTATTATTGAACGAATCTGCATAAAAATAAAGTCCAAGGATATAATTAGATTTTTAATAGGTCAATTTGATTTAATCATGAACCAAATTAAAGTTTAATTATGTTTAAGAATTAATTTGAGTCTAATTAAAAGATTTAATTAGGTGCACGGACTTAATTATATTTTAAATGAGTCAAATTAATTTTATTAGGGGCTTAATTGGTGAAAAATTAAATTTAAAAGTCTAATTTGAGCTTAATTTAGAAAATTGGAATTTTAGAGAATCAAATTTAATTTTTACAAAGTCAATTGATTCCAATCAGGGGTAAAATCGCAAGAAAATCAAAGTTTTAGGGTCATTTAGGGGTTAAATTGAAGAAATTAACAGCCAAAGATCATTTTGAAAAAGACGTTGAACTTTGGGGATCCAATTGATTGAAATCAGAGATGAAATTAAAAAAAATCAAAAGTTTATTGGTCACTTGAGGATCAATTTACATAAATCTGAAATCAAGGACTACAATGAAAAAGGCGCTGAAATTCAGGGCCGATGTTGAAGTTTTTTCAGGGATAAAATTGCATAAAATTAAAAGTTTATGGTCAATTAGGGTTGCAATTGAAAAAAAATAAAAGATGGAGGACCAAATTGAACTTTGGCAAAATGCTTGAATTAAAACCCTAAAAGTCGAAACGACATTGTTTCATTTAAATGAAACGGCGCGTTTTGACCAAATAGTAAAACAAAAAAAGACAGACTAGATGACTTGTCGTTTTGTTTATTATTCATCTTTTTCTTTTTTTCACCTGAAAAGACTGTTTAGGGGGTTGCTTTTCAAATACATTTAATTCTTCACCTCTCCATCAAATTTGACAAAACTTGCACGAAAATGATAGCCTAACACTTGACCATACCCTGGTATGGTTTTTTCTGGCCGATTGACACTACACTAGTTGTGGCGACGGCCCAAAAAGGCCAACTCAAGCAACTTTTAACTATCAAATTTGACAGTTCATGATGACCAATTTGAGCCAACGGTTGATATCTTTTCCAGCTGAATCAAGGGTCAAGATTTATTCCCAAAAGAGACAGCGTCCTTTTCTACCTCTTATAAATAAGGGTGAATTGCATGCCCTGAGGAGAAATAAATCAGAAGCTAGAGTCTAAAAAAACCAACAATTCCCCTTTTCTCTCCCTGCTAGCTTTCTCCCACTTTCTCCGCCGCCATCACCAACATCACACCAAACCTCCCAGCATGACCACCAACCATCTCCACGCCAAGTAGCTCCCATCTCTCCTGTGTCAGTCTGCCTTCCCCCGCCACCCTAGTTTTGCATGCAGGACGTTAATTAATTAATTCATGTCCTGCAACAGTTTGAAAGGTTTGGATTGGACCTGTTTCAGCCCAATCCACATGGTCGGGTCGGGTTTAGCGCAAACTCGCAGTCAGCCCAACCTGACCTGGCTAGGTCCGGCTCAAATGGTTGGGCCGAGCCCAACCTAATATATTTAATAATATTAAAAAAAAGGATAAAAGAAAAAATTTCAAATTTTCCAAAAGGCATTTTAAAAATATTTGTGGGTCCCTCGCATGTTTTTCCAACCATTTTGCATAATTTCATGTTGTATACTTACATTGTAAGATATAGATCCGGTATTAAAACACTCGGTTTTCTCCAAAATTTTTCTAAAAAAATTGAAAATTTAAAAAATTCAGAAAAAAATTAAATTAATTTCCTCTTAAGAACAAAAATGTTTTGTTTTCGTGTATGCTGTTGAATCCTAAAATTTTTCCAAACATATTTTCATAAGAAAAAAAAATTGCATCTCTCATGTTTTAAAATGTAAAATTGATATCATAATCAGTTTATGATTATCCGTTAGAATTTAGTTAAAATATCAACAATCTTTCACTAATCATTTTGTTCACTTTATATTTAAAGTGTTAGGATTTATATGTAGACTTTAATATTTGAGGGTATAAAATTACATTATAAAGTATACTCTCAGGTATTAAAGATACAAAGAGTAAAATAAATGCGATGCTAAAATTTAGACTTTAGAACGGTTAGGATTTTAACCAGATAAGGTAGAGACTTCTTCACGAAGAGAGATCTACCTTGAATCTTAGACGAGACTAACGAATATAAACTTGACTTAGAAAAACAATTAAACAATAACGCAGCTTATCTCAGGTAGGGTGCACTGAGGACGATACATCTTCCCTTGCACAATCAGTCCCTTATCCGGACTCTTGCAAACCATAGGTTTCCTAATAACTTAATACTAGACGAGAGCTCTTGAACTTTATAATCATAATTTTATGATTATAGCTAAAATCCATTTCCAATACATCCTCTCATGAGGCAGACCTACCGTCACTCAAGGCCGCACATGCCCCGCGACATCTGTCATGGATGCCTCTAAAGTATAGTGCAATTTATTAGTATTTTTGAACTGCAAGATAAACTCCGTGTCTTATTTATAGAGTTTGTTCTTGAGGTTTAGAATATCTGAGTTCTTGTTTTTTTTTTTATGTAATCATCGATTCATTGAAAACATCTGAGATAGTGGAGACGTTCAATATTTAATATCAGATTATAATTTTTTAATAACTACCCTATATGCATGTGATTATAAGCATTAAGATGTAAATGTGAATTATATAGAGAGGATTTATTTTGTTTTGTTGTATCTTCTAACTTCCATTACAAAATGCCACACTGTAAATATGTTTTAAATAACAAGGAATGTCAATTTAACTTTTTAAAGTTCAAAATCTTCTTTCTTGAAGCATGCCATGAAGACTTGGATTTCAGAAATTTTACATTTTACCCCAAAACGTTTTTCTGACATAACCACGACTTGTATTCTGTTGTTTACAGGCATGGATGCCCAAGTGTCATATGCATTTCATTCTGAGCGGAAGTTGCATCCTGAAAAATTCAAAAATCAGTTGATTAATCAGGTACTGCAATGTCTTCTATATTCCTCGTGCATTTTCATAAATTGAATTAATTATCACGGTAGTTCAATTATACTTGACTGTTGAAGAAAGGATGTCAAATTTTGATCAAACTTCTATTCTTCACCGAAATACGGGGCTTCTCCGAAGTCTACCATTAGGACTCTGGTTGGTTGGACAATAATTGGTCTGCTAAAGAATGTAATACTGTTCGTTTGATAACTTGTCCCTACTTTTGTACATACTAAATGGTCAGCTCAAAGTGAAATACTGCTTTCTTAATTATTGTTTATTTTCTCCCTTTTGAAACAGAGTACTTATGCAAAGCTTGGTTGTACACAAGGATGGTTTTTAGCTTCTCTTTATCACCCTTCTTCAAGGTTAGTGTATAAAAAGCAAAACAGAGAGAGAGAGAGAGACGGGCATAAATTCTGTTGTGTTAACTGTTACCTGGATGCATGCAATATTACTGTCTGCGCTGTATATTGGGATTTCAACTGGTATCCCTTTGAGAAGAGATAGAGCTATAAATAAGAAAAATATATTTCATAGTCTGAGAGTTTAGAGACTCGCTGGCAAATCCTATAGCGAATCATGTTATGATAAATGCTGCATGCCTCAGCAAATTATGTAATAGCGATGATTCTTCATTACAGGAACATAGCGCACCTTGCTACAGTGAAGATCATGAAGAAGACTGGTCAATGGGAAAAGCTTCATGTACCTAACAGGTAACTCAATGGTTATGTGCTTCAGTTTTATGGATCGTGCATCACTTTTCCATGACTGCTAACTTTGAAGAATGTTAAACGCTTCTAAGTTTCCACTGAAACTAAATATTGCTTAGAAAAAACTTTCTTACTAAAAAACTATAAAATGTTTTGTCTATTGACAACCCCTCTGTTTTTTCTACGAACAGCATTAGGTCAATTGTATGCCTTAACTTGCCCAGCTTTTCTGGTGGACTAAATCCATGGGGGACACCAAATAGCAACAAACGACGTGACGTCAGTTTTATCTGTCCACTTGCTTATCTACTTTAAATTTTAGTTTAGACGGAAACTAAATAATTTAATCTCATGAACGTTTATTTTACTGAGGAAAATCTGATGAATTGGCCTCTTTTATTCGTTTCAGAGAGGCTTGACTCCTCCTTTTGTTGATGATGGACTTATCGAGGTTGTTGGTTTTAGAGACGCTTGGCATGGGCTTGTTTTGCTTGCTCCCAATGGACATGGAACTCGTCTTGCACAGGTGAAAAAATAAATCTGTAACTGAAATTCTTCCCTGATTTTAAATGGCGCTTTCTTTATGGATATCAAAAATTCATTCACGAAGAGGAAACCAAGATCGATTACTTATTCATGGATATAAAGGAATCAATCAGTGACCTAAGATGGAAATGCGTGCTGTGATTTCTAGGTTCATACAAGAAATCAAAATGTCTCATAAAAATGGCATTAAAAATGTAGATTAATCTTCTAAACTGGACATTCTTTTGGTTTTGGCACTAGGCACACAGAATCCGCTTCGAGTTTCACAAAGGTGGCGCTGACCACACATTCATGAGAATTGACGGGGAACCCTGGAAGCAACCGCTACCATCCGATGATGATAATACTGTGTTGGTGGAAATCTCTCATCTTGGCCAAGTCAACATGCTTGCCACCGATGATTGCAGGTCTAGAAGTGTCAACGATCCTTCATCGCCATCCTGTCATGATGCAGACAAAGATAGTGACGAGGAGGACTCGGTACTAGCCGAAGAGTTTAGGAAATTTGGCGCAGCTGATACATTCAGGATCCCAGATGAAGTTGACATTTCTCATCTCAGTTAAACCTTTAAATATTCATTTTTTTCTCTGTGATTTGCTTACATGTTTTATTGGGTTGATTCTCTCATGGTTTTGGAGTTTCATTTATATCATTTTTCATCCATATTGTTACTGAAATCGATTGTAAATTTATCCATTTACCAATTGATAATAAAACTGGTGGTTAAAACTCTTGCAATTTTATTTTAGGATTGCTTGGTACCTTGCCAAAAATTACTGTTGGTGAAACAGGTCTTTGCAGGTGTTATGGTTATAATCTACCCCTAACCTTAAAGCTTATTTCATACAAAATGCGCTTTATTTTTATTATTTTACAACCATCGGGCTTCATTTTATTTTTAAAGATTTATACTGTAACACCATAATCGTCCTCACAGTGTTTTATTTAGTTTTTTTTTCCCTCTTGGTTGCAACTTGGTTATTGTTCCATCAAGTATAATCAATATACGAAAACCAAAAATGAATTGGAGTCGATTGTGATTGGAATCCACATGGCAGCAGCTGTCTCTTCCCCTCATATAAAAATTCCGGTTGAAGGGTTCATGGAATGTCTTCCAGCAATTGAGCTTCCTTTTCTCATTGGGTTTGATTTGGGTCTCGTTTGTTTGAGCAAATTGTGGTTAATTTTGAAGATTTTGTGGTTTTCAGTGGTGATTCCAGTCTTTCTAAGGTTAGGTAAGTGTAGGCAAGAAGTGTATGAGCAGTAATGAAGATGGAGAATAAGTTGGAGACGGCGAAAAGAAAATTGGAGGAGATTGGCAGCTTCTCTTGCCCTCAAAACCCAGACTCTTCACTCTCTAAGGTGGATTTTTCTATTCTCTTTTATTCCAATCTCTATCAATTATGTTTGGTTAGAGAATCAAACCAGATAAGTTCACAAGATTGATATTGGGGGGGGGGGGGGGGTCTTTTTTAAAAATTAAGTTAAATTAAATCAAGCTTGTCAACACCGGTCAAAGAACTAAAAAAAAAAGTTATTGAAACAAAAAAGACCTAATTAATTCATTTCTTGAAACTAGAGGGACTAATTTATAATTTACTCCTCAATAT
>Ga0325401_1006390_pt1 | contig 11384 bp, 3 predicted proteins | sample PopdelMetagenome_FD_205666 | JGI IMG/M metagenome (GOLD analysis project Ga0325401, IMG submission 205666) | Populus deltoides microbial communities from Bellville, Georgia, United States - Xylem-PdKOR-R2 | ecosystem: Host-associated > Plants > Phyllosphere > Stem > Wood/Secondary xylem | place...
GAAGAAAGGAGCCCCGTTTGTTGTGAAATTATAGATTATAGGCTTTTTATTGGAGCGTTTTACCGATAGATAATTAAATATTAATATTTTTAATCATTCAGTCGGTGATTTCGTCTATAATATTTAATTTAAATTTTCAATTTAATCAAAAAAATTTAGAAAACCACCAAATAACACCGACGACTTTTCAATTCGTTGATGATTTTGTCTATAAAAAACAGTAATTAACAGTACAATTAGAAAGTGAACAGTTTTAGAGCTCTCTGAAAAATACCGATGGAATTTTTCGTTGGTGATTCTTTTTATAATTGACATGATGAACAGTGTTCGCAGTTTACCAATGAATTTACCGACGGATTTTACCAACAGAATTTATTCCGTCAGTAATTCTGTTGGTAAAAATAGCACGTCATCGTTTTTTATTTGCTTTATTTTAATTATTTTTTTCCGTCGGTAATTTACCAATGAAAATATTCCCTCGATATTTCCGTTTATATTTATTGATTTTCGATAGTGTTTGATCAAATACATTTTTATTTTTCCTATATTTATATCTAATGTAATAGAATATTACCTATAAAATGATAGATAACGATGTCCATAAGTCCCCTTTTTACGAGAGAGACAGGCGTACACATGGTGGATATTACATATACTAGTTTAATAAGTGTATAATTCTTTTTCTGGGAGGCTGGGAGGGATACCTGAAGGTCTATTAATCCTCAGATATGAAAAGTCGGTATCCATATACAAGAAGTTATGACTTGCGAACAAGTATATATGGAACGACAAAGATGTTTCATTGAATTCAATCGATGCCGAGGAAAAGGGAGGACCAGAACTAAAGTTGAAATCTCTGTGGGCGTGACAAGTATATATTCCAACTTAATTTCCTGTTCAAAATCTGCCAGCATGAGTAACCCTATGGGGCCATTTTGGCGGCCATCCTCCATGACGCCCACTTTGAAGTTTAAATGATATTGAGAAGAGGAGGAGAAGACAACGTTGAAGTTCGAAAAAATCTGAGACTCTTGGCTAACCGAAAGTGGCCTTGAGATTGCTATGGATTGACACGCCTGAGCTGCCAAGTGGGCCATGGCAACTTCCAAGAAAACGCAGAGGGACCTCTGCGCATAATTTTATGCTTTCTTACCAAAGGTGGCGATGAGAAAGGCTAGATGCAATGGAGAAGGAGACCATTTCCACTGCCGAGAATTTCTGCCAAGCGTGCTCTTACTTGTAGTTAGAATCCGAGGAGTTCGGTGATTTGAAGACCGAAGACATCAGGAATTCAAAAATGTTATCAAAGAAATGGATGCGAATTTTGTTATGTGGTGTTCAAGTACTTTAGCCTTTTCATTTCCTAGAAGAAGAAAATATTTTAGCCTTTGGGAAGAGTATTTTCAAACTACTTCCCAGCATCGTACGACAAGTGTGGCATTATAATACATCCTGGGCTGTATCCATTAGAAAGTAATTAATTATTTAATTTTGTTAATTAATTCAGTCATTCTCTTCTGATAAGTATTCGGTCAAAATTCACCGAGTCCAGTCTGTGAAGCTGGCTGACAACTGGGGATTTTAGGAATGGCCCTTACCATAACTTCTTGAATCTTTAGCTAACCTGAATGGAAAAGGAAAAATAAGTGCATTAATTTAGATATCTAGTCATAGATAAACATTACAAACTATTTATTTATAGTGTTTTCATGCATGATGCGAAAACAACTACGTCTAAAACTATTTTTATAAAGAGGAATTACTTTTTCTTTTTTTATACTTCTCGCATAACGTTTAAAGATTAAATTAAGGACCTGATATGCCCTTACATTTTGATGATGATGTACCTACTTATTAAATTTGCTATTATTTATTTATATATAAAAAATGCTATTATCATTAATATTTAAAAAAATATGACACGACGGTCAAAAATTGTCAAATATACGACGATTACAATCTTAAAAATAAGTCATGTTTGTACAATTTACATGTGCTACATTGTAAGTTAGATTAATTGTTTTTACATAAAAAAAATTTCGGTGTTGCTAATATTTATTCTAGTGAAAAAAAATTAAACCATATGAAGAATAACTCGATGTGAATCGGTCGACTTAATAGGTCCAAAAATAACTCAGATAATTGAAAAAAACATAGTTTGACTCAAGATAAATTTTTAAGATGAGATTTTTTATATATAAGTATTGAGACAACAACTTATTGAATTGATTCTAGTAAACTCGGGTTAAACTATCAATCCGTATGTTGAGTCATGAGATCATAATAACTCATGGAAAGCAAATCAAAATAAATTGTAAAGTCTAATTTTCAATAAACCTAATATTGAATGATAAAATTGAAAAAAAATACAATTAAAAAAAGAACATGGAAAAAATGACCCAACTCAACCTGGGTTAACCTACCAAACCTCTGACCCGGATCATGAGACCGAAATAATACAATAGAAAGCAAATGAAAATAAATTATGAAGCCTAATTCCAAATCAATTCAGTTTTGAAAGATGAAATTTTAAAAAATAACACAAAAAAAGACTCAAGTCAACCCGAGATAACTATTAAAACCATGACCCGAGTCATGAGACGGAGATAACCTTATATAATGCAAATAGAAATAAATCACGAAACTTAATTATCAATCAATCTAATTTTAAAGAATGAAATTAGAGGAAATTGTCAATTAGGAAAAAAAAAAAAACTTAAGTCAATCAAGTTAACTTGTCAAACTCGCAGTCCAGGTCTTAAATTGAGATAACCGTATAAAAATTAAATTGTATTAAATTATGAAGTATAATTCTCAGTAAAACTAATGTTGAAGGATGAAATTGAAATTGACAAATAGATTAAAAAATGACACCAAAAAATAACTTGAGTCAACTAGAGTTAAACTGTCAAACCTATGACCGAGTCATGAGATGAGGATAACCTTGTAGAAGACAAACTAAAACAATCTTAATCAACTCGCTATTGAAGGGTGAGATTGAGCAAATAAGTCAGTTAGGAAAAGAAAAGAAAAACTTGAGCTAATTAAGTTAACTTGTCAAAGCCACAATTTGGGTCATAAGACTATAAAAATCTTATAAAAAGTAAATTGAGAAAAATATGAAACTCAATTCCTAATAAATTTAATTTTAAAGGATAAATTGATATTGAAAGAAAAAAACTAAAAAGAGAGAAACAGATAATATTCCAATGAATAATATTTTTTAAAAAGGGTACAATAAAAATCGCCTTCTCTTTTAATTTTTTGTTTATGACAGGAAGGCATGTATGATTCGAGATGGGAGAAGTATCCTAAAAGGTATAATAACCACTAGGACTACCTTTACAAGGAACTATTTAAAATAGTTGTAGTACTAGCTACTTTTCCAATGTATTTTCTTATATAAGAAATTATAAATGTAAATCAAAAAATTTATGAAAATAAATCAAGAATCATTTATGTAAATAAATGAATAAAAAAGCCATTAACAATAACTAAAAACAAAACTTGACAAATCAAAAGACACATGTAGATCAACATATTTGATTTCGCAACCTAAAATATTTACCCAATCATGTTTATTAGATTTATTTATTAAAATCAATTATTTATTCAATCAAATGATAATAAAAATTGACACACACATGAAATTAATTGAACAAAATAAAACAGAAAAAAAATATCTTGCAAGGTTGCACGTATTAGAAATATTATCTAAAAATAAATATTTTTAAAACAAATTCACCCAAAATTAGAATAAGAAAAAGGCAACGATAGTTAAGGTGCCACAAGCGAATTTGAAAGGAATAAGAAAAATAAATAACTCGGGTTACAGCCCTGATCAAGCTTAATATGTTGTTTTTATTTTAATTAGACGATAAAAAAAAAAAACAACGATAGTAAACCTTTGGAAGTATGGAAATGGATACAAAAAAAAACAAATAGCACGAGAAGACCTGAGATAGCGTGATAGATATGTAACCTAGGTAATAAGGGACGAGTCAACTCAGGTTAACCCGTAAGACTTATAGCTTGAGTCATGAGATTGAAATGACATGATAGAAAATAAAATTGAAGAAAAAAATATATGACAAATTGGAATTGAAGGACTAAATTAAAAACAACAAATTTTTTATTAAAGATCTAAAAACAAAATTAAGAAATCAAAAGAATAAGGATTGAAATTGAAATACTAAAAAAAGGCAAAATTGTAATCTTTTAGGGAAGAAAGGGAGAAGAAGGCGACAAACCACCTTGTCATCGCCATTATGCACCGCATTAGGACGAAGAGGACACACCAACGCTTCTAAGTTCGTCACTGGGAGCTGCCACACGCACTACCTAAAAAGTGTGAGCACCACCCATGCACTAACGTGTATATTACACACTCCAACAATTTTTTAGATTTAAATATTAATTTATCAAGCATAAAAAACCATAAGTGAAATGACAAAAATACCCCTGGACTCATGGCTTGTTTTTTCTTGATTTCAAGGGGAAAATGTCTTTCTAGTGTATTTTAAAATGCAAAAAGACATAAAGAATCTTAGTAAAAAACTTTGATGCTTTTTACATTAAAAGAAATTTAGTTATTTTACTATTTTAAAAATTTAGAAAAGATGCATATACCCCCCAGATAATCTTTAATGATTAATGGGTCATGAGAAAAGACTGAATTACCCCCAAACAAATGCTTTATATCTTTTCTTTGAAGGGAGAAAAAACAATTTCATTGTAGCAATGAATAGTTTTTGTGTCTGAGTGTATAATATTTCTTCTATGCCTTTTAGAGTTTTTGTTAATATTAATAGGAAGTGTTTTGCTATATACTCTTTAAGAATTATCTTATTTAATCTTACAAGAATGAAAATAAATGTTTATAAAATTCATATAAATGCAACGCTTTAAATTCTGGAAAAAAAATATCTTTTTTTATTCTTGTACTGTTTCTTTGACATAAACATGGTTTCTTGAATGCAAAAAAAAAAAAGTGTTTAACATTGATATTTTTTTTAAAAAAATAATGATTTGAATTAAGAATGAAAAAAAGTATATCTTTAATTAAATTCCTGATTCGTTTTCATGTATTTCTTTTTTGTTTTGATGAAGAAATAAAAAAAAAACTTAACAATCTCCCATCTATTTTTTCCGACATGGTTAAAGATAAAAATCATCTTCATTGAAGTCTCATCTTTTTTTTGTGATCAAAATATGGCTAGTCAAAAACTTTCTCTCTCCTCTTTTTTTTATGATTTTTCTCTCTTTTCTCTCAACACTTAGGGACTAAATCATGGTAAAAATAAAGGTTTATGACCAAAACTTAAAATTACATAGATCAAATATCTTAAATAAAAATAAGTTTAGGCCCGAACAATAATTTTTTTCTTTGTATTTTAGTATAGGGGAAAATTAAATAAAAAAAACTAAAAGAAGTGGTGATTTACTATGCACCACCTTACAAAATATTATTCATTTTAATAGTTTTTTTCCTTTGATTTATTTAAAATCTAAGTTTTTTTTATTTTATCCTTCGTCACTTGGTTTAATGGAGATTGAGTTTCATAATTTATTTCTCTATGTGGTTATCTCAGTCTCATAACTCAAGCTGCGTATTTAATGGGTTAACCTAATTAACTCGAGTTTTTTTTAATTGAATTTTTTTTAATATCATCTTTCAACATCAGGTTTAATAGGAATTAAGCTTCGTGATTTTTTTCAAATTACTTTCTATTAGATTGTCTTTATTTCATGACTCAGATTACGAGTTTTTACAGGTTGACTCGATTTATTTTATTGTGTTTTTTTTAGATTGAGTTTTTTTTCCAATTTTATTCTTCAAAAAATGGGTTGATTGAGAATTATGCTTTATATTTTATTTTGATTTGATTTATATGAGGTTATTCTAGTCTTATGACCCAAGTCGTGACTTTAATAGGGTAATATAGTTGATCCGAGTTTTTTTTTATTTGCTTTCTATGAGGTTATTCTTGTCTCATGACCCTTATTATAGGTTTGGCGATTTAACTTAGATTGACTTGGATCTTTTTTTGTATCTTTATTTCATTGATCTTTTTTTAATTTTATCCTTTAATATTAAGTTGATTGGGAATTGAGCTTTATACTTTATTTCAATTTAATTTTTATGGAATTATCATCATCTCATAAATTAGGTCATGGATTTGGCATGCTAACTCAGGCTGACTTGGATTATTTTTTTTTTCAATTTTATTCTTCAATATTGAGTTGATTGAGAATTGAGCTTTATAATTTATTTTGATATGCTTTATATGGGGCTATCATGGTATCTAACCTCAGTCATGAATTTGGCAAGTTAATCCAAGTTGACTCGGGTTGACTCAATATGTTTACGTCTCAATATTTTAAAAACAGGATATTGTCTTAAGATTTGTTTTAGTAAAAATATATTTTTACCGATTTTTAGGTAGCTTTTTGACTTATTAAATCGACCATGTCACATAAGATCAGCCTCCACATTGTTTTTTTTCTACAAGAAAAATATTATAAAACGACACAGGAGTATTAAAGTTATCGATTGACCACATTTCAGCAATAAAAAGGTTAATTTTAGCATCAGCATGCTCTGTTAATCAAGGGTAATTATATGGAGATATTTTTAAACCTTCATCTATTGAGAGAAAGTAAATTGAGGTTGATAAAGATTGTTTTTATTTGCTTCCAACTGGGCTTTTTCTTGGTTTTCCATTTGTTTTTTTTCTTGAACGAGTGTTATAGATGGGTTTCAATGGGGAACCTATATTTCAACCTCCTAAATGTAAATCATGCAATCTATACAAAAATGTTGAAATAAATAAATAAATGCGTATGAAATGCAAACTTGCCCTTCACGGGGTGACAACCTAGTAAGAAGATCCTAATTGCTGAGTGCATCAAGGGGTTGGTCATTATCTACTTTTAAAGGGTCTCTCGCATGCTCAGTGATCGTCCATGAAAGGTTGATATGAAGCTTACAAGTAGTGTGAAGATAGAGGCCCTGAGTAATATCAGTTTGGCATATCAACCACTTCCAAGAAAACAATCAAGCGAGAGTTGGATGGTTTCACGAGTCTTACCCAGGCTAAAGTCATTAGGGTACCGTTACTCCCCACTTATCCTAGTTTGTAAAGTGTGTGCTTCCAAAGTGATGCATGACAACATAAACAAAGATGCATGATAAAGCAGTAAATGCAGGAAAAATAAACAAATCAACACAAAAACAAAAAACAAAATAAGACAAAAGACAAAGCTTAATCCTAAGTCCCGAGTGGAGTCGCCATTCTGTCGCACCCGACATCGCGGCGGCCCACAAAATAATCTTTGATTATGGAAAAAGAACAGATTTCTAGTATCTTGTTCTTTTAGAAAAAAATGTCTTGTTTAAGGAGTCGCCACCTAGTATTATGGTCACTAGGAACCCTAACTAGTCAACAGAGATTCTATGGTTCGGGACTGGTTACGTAAAAGGGAAGATATTATCACCCCTTAAACGTTCTGCCTGAGGCAGACTGCATTGCTGATTTTATCTTAAATTGCTAAACATTTATTCGCTTATGCTATGATGATTTGTTTATAATATTCCTGACTCTGGCGCCAGTGAATATTCGATCGCGAAGAATTCCAACTCTGGCGTTGGTAAAAAAAAATCCACCCCGAATAATTCCAACTCTGGCATTGGTAAAAATTCCACCACGAATAATTCCAACTCTGGCGTTGGTAAAAATTCATAACTACCAAAAAATTAGTATATTTTCTTTTATTTTCCCTTTTTTATTCATGATCCTGATATCAGTGAATAAATTGACAAAAATATATTTTTTCTAAGACATGCAAAATTTTTATTTCTACACTTTCTATTTTTTTATTTTTTTATTTTTTTGTTTTGGGGGGCTGGGTTGGACCCAGTAGCCCGACCCGGTCACTGGCCCAAACCAGTGACCCGGCTGGCCAAGAAAACCTCACACACACTCAGCACAGTACAAGAGTAATTAAAATTACAAATGTACAGTGCCAAGCAAATTATATTTGCATGCACAGCTTAGTGAATTAAAACACAAATGCAAAAGGGGAGGGAAACCGAGAGCTTACCTGGAGCAGCTGCGGGGTAAAGATGAAGACGAAGGTGACGACCGATTAGCTCTGGCCGGACGATGTCTTCTCCCTCATGGTTTCTTGTCTGTCAGTCCTCTCTTTCTCGATCTCTCTCTCTCTTCTCCTTTTTCGTCTGTTCCTGGAATCCGCTGCTTGCAAACGAAGATGGCGGTGTGGAAAGGTTGTTCTACCAACACTGCTTCCTCTCCTCTGTTTTAGCTTTCCTTCAGTCAGCCCCTCATTGTCTTTTTCATTCCTCTCCCTGTTGAAGCTTTCTTCAGTCAGCCCCTTAGTGTTTGTTCATTCCTTCTCAAGCCATAATAGCAGTGGCTGCTGAAGATGGAGCTCTGAAGCTACTGCTTCTGGAGGCAATGAAAACGGTGGTGACGCTGGTGGTGACTCTTGTCTACTGCTTTCCTTGGTCTTCCTTCAGTGTTTCCTCTTCTCAGGACATCAACGATGGTGATGAAGATGTTAGGTGCTGTCGGTTGAATGGAAGCTTGCTCCCCTCTGTTTTTTTCGTATGCTTCTCCGCTCTCTATTCTGTAACTCTGCGTCTTCCCTAGTCAAGTCGACGGGGGTTCTTCTCCTGTCTGGGTTCCTGGAGGCTGAAGAGTTGTTGAAGATGGTGAAGAGATGGTTGAAACTGATCCCCGGTTTTGTCTCCTCTGTTTTCTTCCTTCCCTTCCAGTTTTTTTTCTTCCTCTCTGTTTCCAGTCACCCCTGTCTTTCTCTTCCCTTTTTCCCCTGGTTCTGTTTCTCCCCTGGTTCTGTGATTTTTTTCGTTTCTTTTCCCCCCTGTTTGTTCGTCTCCTCTGTTTTCTTTTTCTTTTTTCCTCCACTCTCCAGCCGTTTTTTTCTGGTTTTATCCTCCCTTAGAATGCCATGCTGTCCTATGCTCTCTGTTTTTAATGCAGGAGTAAAGGCAGCAGTTTTCTTTTTTTTCGGGTGAAGAAGATGAACAGTATTGAGGTTATTTTGCGTTTTGGTCCTTGATGTTTTGAAAGTTTTGTAATCAAACCCCTTGGATAAACTTTAATTGGACCCCTGCATTTTAGTGAATTTTACAAGACAGTCCCCGAATGTTAATTTCTTGCAAAATTTACCAGATCAGCCCTATACTTTGATAATTTTTCAATTAAGCCCCCTGATTTCATTGATTAAATTAATTTCAAACTCAATTAAGTCTCAAAACTTATCAATTCTCCAATTAAACTCTTGATTTGATTAATTAAATTAATTCCAAGCTTAATTAAGTCTCAAAACTTATCAATTCTCCAATTAAACCCTTGATTGAATTAATTAAATTAATTTCAAGCTCAATTAAGTCTCAAAACTTATCAATCATGTTGTCCTTAACTCAAATTTTAATTCATTCTTCATTTATTTTATTTTACTTGCTTTTCATCATCATTATTAAAAGGGTCAAAAATTGAGTTATGACAACAGGAAAAAAAAAACTCTCTTTTAGTATATAGTTAATGATAATGTTATGTGAGAGGATGAGAGGAAATAAACAAATCTTTGAGGTTTATTTTAATAACAGTCAAGAATTGTCAACCATGCCCTGCTCTACAACAACTTTTTGAAAAGTAAAGCTGGCAAGACGCCTTTTAGAGGAAAGCCTTCGCTCTCCCTCCCTAAAGGCCCACGATTTGCTCTCCGTGTTGAATCTCCACGTCCCAAACGGTGCCTCAAATAAAATAATTGCTCAAAAAACAAATAATCTAGTAATAAATAAAATAAAGCATTAATGGGAAATGCTTCCAATTTAAAATCGTCAAAGAACTTGGGAGAAAATTCTCTTCCACCAATTTCTTAAAAAAAAAAACCATTGGACTGAAACAATATAATATATTGGTCTTGATTGTTTAGTATGGTTGTGGTTACTTTTTAAAGTGCTTTTAATATATCGAAATAATATATTTTTTAATTTTTTAAAAATCATTTTAGAAATCAGCACATATAAAATAATTGCTAAAAAACAAATAATCTAGTAATAAATAAAATAAAGCATTAATGGGAAATGCTTCCAATTTAAAATCGTCAAAGAACTTGGGAGAAAATTCTCTTCCACCAATTTCTTAAAAAAAAAAAATCATTGGACTGAAACAATATAATATATCGGTCTTGATTGTTTAGTATGGTTGTGGTTGCTTTTTAAAGTGCTTTTAATATATCGAAATAATATATTTTTTAATTTTTTAAAAATTATTTTAGAAATCAGCGCATCAAAATAATCTAAAAACACTAAAAAATATTAATTTAAAACAAATAAAAAAAATAAAAAAATTTTAATTTTTTCAAAAATACTTTTAAAACGTAAAAATAAACAAGTTTGAATTAAACTATTCAATGTCAAATTAATAATTTTTTACAAATCTACTTGTCTGCAGCTGAGTGCTCGTCCGCCCACCTGGATAATTTCATATATATATATAAACCTGTTAATATTTAAAAATTGCAAGAGTGTAAGCTATTAGTAAAAGATGTGTTATTTTTAAATTAGAGTACACAGCCCAAAAGGAACGAAGAGCCTCCAGATCTTGAAAGTCAGCAGAAAAATACAGTCCATAGATGGAGAAGATTCCTGGCTATTTAAAAACCAGGGCAACACCATCTTTCCTTTTCTGGTATTCTTTTGCCTTCTTTAGCAGAACGAGTAGAAGCTCGTGGCCTCAAAAGAAGCACATAGGAAGAAGACGAAATGTGGCCTGCAATATTTAGAATGTTTTGGCTTTGTATTAAAATAAACGTGATAATAATTTAATTAATAACAGTAATTGTAATTTATAACTTACTAGTTTTAAAAAAATTGATTTTAAAAATAAAGAATAATTATAAAATTACTAATATTCAAAAAGACGAACTACAAAATTTTAAAAAAAAATAAGAGAGAGGGTATTAATTTAAATTTAAATTAATGAATTAATGAATTAATAAACTGTAAAAGTGTTGTTCATGCTATTTAAAAGCTAAAATAAAAATCATAATTTTTCTGTGATCAAATGTATTTTTAATCTTCTTGAAATGCTGATCAGTATTTTTCTATATTTTATAAACAGTTTAACCATTAAAGCCTTAATTTTTTGCTCTCGCAGCCTCCCTCCAAAATTTAAAATCTGTGATCGATCTCAAATGGGCTGCAACCTCCCTCTCAAAATCTTCAAAAAAACATGATAAATAAACTTGTGGTCGTGAACATCCATCAATATTTTCAAGAAAATTTATTAATTTTTGTTTTTAAAAATACTTCTTTTTATTATAATAAAAAAAAA
>Ga0325401_1006391_pt1 | contig 11383 bp, 6 predicted proteins | sample PopdelMetagenome_FD_205666 | JGI IMG/M metagenome (GOLD analysis project Ga0325401, IMG submission 205666) | Populus deltoides microbial communities from Bellville, Georgia, United States - Xylem-PdKOR-R2 | ecosystem: Host-associated > Plants > Phyllosphere > Stem > Wood/Secondary xylem | place...
GTTATTTCTGTTGTTCACAATCACTGCAACAACGACAGAATCAAAGTCACCACTTTTGCATGCTGCATAAAGTGCCTCAGTAACCTCTTGCGGAATGAAAATCAGGGCACAAAAGGATTACTATGCATAACAAGAAGATATATTGCCAAAACAAATGGCCCAAAAAGTTTATAATATAACCTACCCCAGATACACTTATAAGGTCTTTGGATGAAATTGACGATCCAAATAGGCGAGCAGCTCCCTGCAATAAATAAATGCTGAAGTTCAACTTCAACTGAGGAATGGGAAACTTGAACAGAAGAAAAGGCATGGGCTAATGACTGAACTTTGTTTATTTGTCAACATTGAAGTTTCAAATAAATGATCAAAACTGTTGGGAAAACACAATGGCCATAAAAGTAGGGTTACTAATGTTTCATGTCTTATGCTCAGGATCTCTCACCAATTTGTTCTCGTACACATTCAATTAAAAAAAAGATCAATAAATTCAAAATTCCACATTTGGATCCTTGACTAGGATGATCATTCAAATATCACACACCCAAGGCTTAATAACAGTACTAGATTTTTATTGAAGCACTCCAGGGAAGGGCTTGGCTGAAAAGGTCAATCAAGAATCTCATCTTCGATATTGTGACATCAGAAACTCCAACACATGGTATATTTCTTTTTCAAACTGGCTGATGTTTCTGATCCTGATATATCATAATTGGGCCTAATCCGCAAAAGCTTGAGACTTTGAGATTATGTTTGCACAATAAAACAATCCAATCTAGTGAAACAAGTTTTCATGATAATGAAGGTCAACAAAACTGTCAATCATTTGAAGCAGTATTCTGCAAAGCAAATGGTAAACTTCGATATCATTGAATCATGCTCTGTTCTATCTCATGAAATTTAAAATGCCATAAGAAATTATAATGGGGTTTATAATATGAGCATCACGGTCATGACATGAAGGGGAGGGGGGGATCATCTCTTACTTGCAAGTATGTGATAGCCCGGCAAAGATCACCTTGTGAGATAGAACTCAAGGTTGAGAGAGCCTGCAGTGGTAGATCACATGCTTTGTGCTAGGAAATCAAGCCACCGAACAAATAGGAATGAATGTGACAAGCTTTGCATACCTCTGTGTCCAGAGTGAGGCCTTCTTCATTACAAATGTGCAATATACGACTGCTCGTGATTTCTTCTGAAAGTGGCTTGAACCTGAATTTTGCACATCTTGACGCAAGTGGCGCTATGATCCTGCAAGAATCACAATGACCTAAATTATGGGAGCAAACCATGCAATAATATTTTTTTCTACCCAACAAGTTAATAGATTAGGACTAACAACCCAAGGGCCAAGAGTTCATAGGAAGAAATTTGAAGAGGAATCATCAGTGCATCTAAGCATCACTACATTGACGAACCATACAATGACTCATTGTGTAAGGAAAACCAATGCAAGATGGAGGCCATTTAGATCAGATAATTATTTTGTCACAGGTACTTCGTGCCCAAGGAGAGCAGTTATAAATTTAATCATGGCAGAATCTCCAACAATCATCAAATTATTTATAATGACATATTGTATGACAAAATGGCTCACCTGCAGATGTAATTACATATGAAGAAGAATCTTGTAACTTTGGAGAAAGTTTCCATTGTAAGTCTCAGGGCATTATGCCAAATGAGGTGATATCCATGCACTTCACATTATATTTGTAAATAACCCATCATAAAAGAACAAAAGAAACATGCCTGAGCATCTTCAATCATAGAATCTGCCTCGTCTAGGATGGTAATCTTTTATGGTGGACAAGGGTAACCCCTAAAGTATTGGAAACATGAAGAGCAAAGCGCAATTATGTCCTGAGTGGAAGACAAAAGTTACTGCAAGAAGAAGAATGTATATACCCTTGACACTGATCAGAACCTACAGCCACAGCAGCAAAATCCTTGATCTTAGTCCAAACAACATTGATTCCACGGTCATCACTTGCATTTAGTTCCAAAACCATAGACTTGTAGAGTTCAGGCCTAAGACATAAAGGAATCAACATGCTAAATATGTTCCAGAATGGCATCAACTTTTTTCGCATATTAAAGGAAAGCAGACTCTACAATCTAATACGATAATAGCAGCAGTCAAAATGATAGAAGGCATGAAATCACCAGAACTAATCTCTAAGATTTACACATATCAGGTTTTTCACATGATAGCATCTAGAAATGATCTAAAGGCACCAGAGATCAATTAACATCTTCAAGATGGCAATATAAAGTCAGTAAAAAGAAGAAATAATATCTTTTAATTGAAAATATATTAAAATATTATTTTTATTTATTTTTATATTAATATATTAAAAAATATATATCACAAAAAAATTAAAAAAAAATAGAATTTTAAAAAACACTTGAAATAATACCAAGACCCCCCTGGTGTAAATAGTAACATTTATTTTTAGCGTGCAGGGACAAAGGAAGAGAAAATTTGATAAGAAATTTTTTCGGCTGACCTTCCTTCATTGAAACATGCAATTTGAGAATCTCTATTTGATACGGATAGTTCCAAAGCTCGCAAAAATTATGAACAATATACTTGCAATAATCTACTCCTATCAATAAATAGTAAAACAAGTTGGGAGAATGCTTAAAAGGCATTCATGGAGTATCACATTCATTCTCTCTAATTGCGCTACCTAGCTATAATAGCTAGAATGTATAGGCTTACTTATAGTATTATTGCTCCTTGAAACAATCTCTATTTTGGTTTTGTGAACAATGTTCACTGTATATAAGGAGTACTCTAGTCATAGAAGTGCAGTGGTTGGGACAAGGAAGAAGTGATTCGCGGAGAAATTCGTTGGTGTTGTTGTCGTTCTTCTCGCTTTCTCTAGTTGCTTCTTGATTCTTTTTCTCTTAAAGATCTGCTTTCTCTAAGGGCATTATCTAAAAGGGTTCATGTCTTTTTTCATATTTGTTTGTTTCGCAACCTAAATTTGAAGGCAGCCGTTGAAGGATGAATTGGGACACAGAAACCCAACAAATCTATGGAATTGGATTGAGAAAATGGACCAAGAAGACTCTAACAGCAACAAAGAAAATCAATTTTTCTTTTTAAGTGGCTCAAATCCATGCCCCATATGCCTTGCTCCCTTCTTTCAAAAATCCTATCCTGACACTTGTTTTCATACATTCTCCTCTCGTCTTCTTTTTTTATCAGACATTTCATGTTGGGTATCCACTTTTTTTATCGCCCTTTAATTTACACTAGTGTTTTCTTCAATTAGTCAGTGATTGAGTAGTTGAAGTTGAAAACTTCATGATTGTGTTGTGTGTGATGCATGATACTGAAACTGGGTTGACAGTGTTGTTTGAGAAATTTGACTGTAATTTGGTTTGTGCTTGGCTTGAGGTTACAAGATGCAAGCTTTATGGCAATCAATGTATCTCTATATGAGTGTATGTGGATGGTAATTAAGAGGTTGTGTTCTATGATGTTTAGTCATTTGCTGCTGTCAATTCTTGTACTGTATATAAATCTTGTTACAAATGCATTTTACACTGGACCAGAGTAGTTTCTAGCAAGGAATCTCAGTGGCTTTCTCCTTTTAAATGCCCTTTTTTTACAAATACATTTTGTAATGGACTAAACTGTAAACAATCCTTGCCTTAAATTGATTTTCCTTTTCAAGTTATTGGCTAGGTTTCTGATAATTTACAGTCCCAGTTCATCTTGTAGGGTGATTTTTCGTTTGATGCGTTATTTGGAAACTTGGTAAGTGATATGCTCCCGTCGAGGATTTAACACCCAGAAGGAAATTTAACTACAGGACATTTTCTTATTGGGAGATCAAGGTATCTTCATTACATAGACATTTGGCTTTTTAAAATTGTACATTTATTATATTAGCCTACAACAGTACATTTATTGACGTGCCTGGTCCGAGAACTGAGGCTTCAATTACGAGGTTATGCAGAAAACAATGTTTTGAGAAGCAATGGAAGCCTCTGTCTCTTTATATTGTGGAGTGTTGCTCAATGCTCAGGTCAGGGAAAATACCTCCCTTGAGCACGCTCATCGTGGTTACATTTGATATATAGTTTTAAGAAATTATTTGCTCTGTTTGCTTGTTCAGCATAAGCTCATGTCAGAAATTACTTCTGGTTTGAACGAAGGAACGAATATACCATCAAGGAAAACTTGCTGTGAGATTTTACAATCCATTTGAACATACATGTAATTATGAAAAAAACCAGACATTATCCTATTCTCCACAATGTAATTATGGGAACTTCTATCAATGCATTAGAACTTCTCATGTCTCGTTAAGTAAATCCTAGAACATACATGTGATTATGAAAAAACAAATAATATTTTCTATTCTCCATCCACCATGGTGTCATAACCTAATTTTTGACTATTTTATTTTATTATTATTATTACTATTATTTTATTTACTGAAAAATAAAAAAATAAAAAAAATAATGATGAAAAACAAATAAAAAATAGAGAATAAATTAAAATTTGGGTTAAGGGCAACATGATTGGAAGTTTTGAGACTTAATTGAGCTTGGAATTAATTTAATTAATCAAATCAAGGGCTTAATTGAAGAATTGATAAGTTTTGAGAGATAATTGAGCTTAGAATTAATTTAATTAATCAAGTCAAGGGCTTAATTAGAGAATTGATAAGTTTTGAGAGTTAATTGAACTTGGAATTAATTTAATTATTGAAATCAGGGATGTAATTGAAGAAATACCAAAGTTTGGGGCTAAATGGGGGCAAAATTGCAACAGATTAAAGTTCAAGGATTAGCTTGTAAAAAGCTCCGAAATACAGGGGTCCAATTACAATTTACCCAGGGGCTTGATTACGTGATTGCAGAAATTCAGTGACTAGATTGAAAATGGTCATTCTCATCACACAAACGGCGCCATTTTTAGAAATCATTCATCGCCTTCTTCGTCTCCTTCCACAGGAACAGTTTCTGCAGTAATGGCTTTGAAGCCGTTTCAATTGTAAAGATGTTTGGCATTCTCTGGCTATAAAGATAGAGAAGATGAGAGAGCGCGAGGGAGGAGGGACACGAAAAAACCAGGGGGACGGAGAGAAAAAAAACATAGAGAACAAAAGGAAGAAAAAAAAAAGGAGAGAAGGGACGAGGGAGTGAAGAACGAATAACACAGGGGAAGAGTGGACCGAACAAGAGAAAAGAAAAACGAGGGAGACGATCAAGAACAGAGCCGTCAGGCCTCCCCCCAAGATCTCCCCTCTATCCACCTAAGACTGGTGCGAGGGGAGGTCTGGACTTTCTCATTCTCCCCGTTCCTTTCTCACGAGCTGGCGTTTTTTTGTTAACTCGATTTTGCTGTTGAATAAACTGATCCAATTGTTGGTGCTTGCTTCTGAAAGGTGCAGGAGTTTATGATCAAAGACGAAAAACCAGGGGAAGAGCAGTCCCAAAGAGTGATCAAGTCCTCGTTGCTCCCAGGCTCCTCTGGGTCTCCGGATGGGCCTGAACAACATGTTGCAGTAATGAACGCAACGTTCTCTACACCATGCTCTTTGATGCCTATAGATTCCTGTCAGGTTGGTGCTCACAATCCGATCTTCTTGTAGCAGGCTTCCTGCGTCACCGGAGGTGTATATGTTAAGTCCCAACAGGTTTCCCTTGTCAACCATCATCCTTTCATCTCCTTCGCACTAGAAGTAGCAGTGGAAAATCTGCTCCATCAGCTTAGCGTCTCAGCAACAGCAGGGCAACAAACCAGAAGAGGGGGACACGAAAAAGCCAGGGAGGACTGGAGGAAGAAAAACAGAGAGTGGGGAGAAACATCAGGGAAGAAAAAGGGAGAAAATGGACAGAGGAGGAAAGGAGGAAAGGGGGAGGTCAGAGACGAACAACAACAAAAGAACACAGGAGAAGAACCCCTATCTCCTCCCTCTGTTCAGACCTCCATCACCATCGACCATTGTCTTCGTCTTCCAATAATAACATAAGCAACAGCACAGGAAAGAAGGACTCGAGAAGACACAGAAAAACAGAAATGGAGGAGGAAGCAGCAGCAGTCGGGCAAGCCTCGATCCGTCACCATCGACATCGTCTTCGCCTTCACCCCGCAGCTGCACCAGCCCCAACAGCTCTTTCCCCCACCGTGCTCTTGAGGCCAGCGTCCACCGGCTCTTCAGTCGTGAGAAGTTTCTTCTCCGCCGTGAACAGCAAGCTGAATCGCCAGTCGTGGGCACCATCTCCCTCAGCCTTGCCAGGTAAGTACTTCAGCTTTCCTTCTTTTGGTAAATTAATTACCATGTTACTGTTGCGTGCATGCGCCGTGAGTGATTCAGGCGGGCATGCAACAGTGGCCAGCCGGGTCACTGGTTTGGACCAGTGACCCAACCTTTTCTTTTCTTTTTTTGTTTTTGTTAGACCGTGCTACATAAATAAAAAATAAAAAATAATAATTTTTATTTCTTTTAATCCAGAATTTTATAGATTTATTTACTGGCGCCAGAATCAGGAATACTGTACTTTTTTGGGTTGCTCTATATTTACCAACGTCAGAGTTGGAAATATTCATAGATGAATATTCACTGACGCCAGAGTCAGGAATAATAATACTGATTTAAATTATTTTATTTTAATACTATGTAATATTTACCAACGTCAGAGTTGGAAGTATCCGTTGTTTAATATTTACTGGCGCTAGAGTCAGGAATATTATAAACAAATTATCATAGCATAAACTAATAAACATTTAGCAATTTAAGACAAAACCAGCAATGCAGTCTGCCTCAGACAGAACGTTTAAGGGGTGATAATATCTTCTCTTTTATGTAACCAGTCCCGAGCCATAGAATCTTTTTTGACCAGTTAGGGTTCCTAGTGACCATAATATTAGGTGGTGACTCCTTGAACAAGACATTTTCCCTAAAAGAACAAGATGCCAGAAATTTGTTCTTTTCTTGTAAAAATTTTAGGGTCGCCGCGATGTTGGGTGCGACAGAATGGCGACTCCACTGAGGACACTTAGGATTAAGCATTGTCTTTTGTCTTATTACTGCTATTTTGTTTGTTGTGTTTATTTGTTTATTCTTCTTGCATTTACTGCTTTAGCATGCATCCTTGTTTATGTTGCCATGCATCACTTTGAGAGCACACACTTTACATCCTAGGATAAGTGGGGGAGTAACGGTACCTTAATGGTTTTAGCCTAGGTAAGACTCGTGAAACCATCCAACTCTCGCTTGATTGCTTACTTGGAAGTGGTTGATATGTCAAACTGATATTACTCAGGGCCTCTATCTTCACACTACTTGTAAGCCTCATATCGACCTTTCGAGGACGATCACTGAGCATGCGAGAAACCCTTTGAAACTAGATAGTGACCAATCCCTTGATGCACTTAACAATTAGGATCTTCCTACTAGGTTGTCACCTCGTGAAGGGCAAGTTTGCATTTTATACGCATTTTTTAATCAATATTTTTGCATAAATTGCATGATTTACATTTAGCAGGTTCAAATATAGGTTCCCTATTGAAACCCATCTATAACACTCGTTCGAGAAAAAGATAAATGAAAAACGAAGAAAGAGCCCAATTGAAAACTGATTTACATAGTCCGGGAAAAACTTGTTTTTTTTGTCACTCATCTTTTTTTTTTAATTTGATCACTTCACATTGTTTTTTTTGTTTCCTTGATATGAGGTTCATGCAATATCAAGGGAAAAATTTCTACATTTGGTTAATACTCTATTTGGCAAAATAAAATAAAATTTTGTTAATGTAAAATAATTAAATGTTAAGAGACCAAAATTGAAGCTAAAAAAATATGGTGGGTTGAAGTAAACGGGAAGGGACAAGTTGGTTGGATTTTGCAACCCTTAGAAAGAGTTTGGCTGCGTGCTAGCTTCCACGTTTTAATACCACCACAGATATCAGCTGTTTGGTAAATGATAAACCATTATTTACTGTTAATGGGACCTACCAAAATTTACATATGCGTCTGCGTTCCGTTGAAAGCAGCTCCAAGCTGCTTTACCTGCGTCTGCATGGTAACCAGTGAAGTTTTCTTCAAATTGTGTCTCAGCGAACAGTGTACCTTGTCATACAAAGACTGTTCTCATTTAATAATTTTTCCATCCTTGGATATATATATATATATATATATATATATATATATATATATATATAAAGTGAATTGCACTGTTCACTCAAAACAAATGAACAGTGCAATTCACTAGCACTTTTTTTTTCCAATGTGTTTATTTTTTGTATTTAAAAAAAAAACTAGTTTATAGTGAATTAAATTTACTCGTATTGTGAACAATATTTTTTTCTCGAAAAACTAATGTAGAGTAAATTAAATTCACTCGCACTATAATATCAAATTAATTTTATTCTTTATAATATTTTATCTAAATTTATTACACGCTCAAAAAATTATGGAAACTATAGTTCTTGTCGGATGAATTTTGTACATAATGGACTTGTAGATGGTTTAATGGAATAATAAAAAATATTTTATATAAAGTATTATTTATTTCATGATATAATAGCAATAGTTAAATCTACAATATTTAAATTAAAAACCATCAATATTAAAATATATTTTTTAAAATTATTTTATAACCTCAATTTCAAAAGCATTCTTAACCAAACACATTAAATTATTTTTTGTTCAACCTCAATTTCAACCACAATTTTAACCAAACACCTATTTTTTCAAACCAATCTCAACTAAAAATACTTTTTATAAAACAACTTTTTTCAAACCACAACAGCTACCGCAATACTACTCTTACACCAGAGTATGAAAGGGGTCGTCTCATTCTAGGGGCACATGAGGCTTCCTACCATGGCTGCAAATCACCATCATTGGTGGTGTTAGAAGCAATGCGACAAGGGCTTTCTGGTGAGATAGTGCATGACGACGGAGGAGCTGCAATGAGTCTTTAAAGTATAGGTGATTATTTTCAGTTCGATTCGGTTTTTATCAAAAAAAGTAACCAAAACCGGTTTTTTAAAAAAAAACAAAACCAAACCAAAACCAGTTCAAACCGACCGGTTTCGGTTTGGTTCGATTATTTTAGGGAAAAACCGGTCCAAACCGGTTTGGCTCGATTTTTTCCGGTTTGACTCGGTTTTTTTCGGTTCAGTTCGGATTTTTTGGTTTCGGGCTTATGAAACTGAACTGGTCGGTTTTTTTAAAATTCTAATCGGTTTAATCAGATTTTTTCATGGTTCGGTTTTTTTGGTTATTTTTTTCCGGTTTAATCGGTTTTTTGATTTTTTTGCTCACACCTACTTCGAAGGCCTTTTCTTTTTTCTCCTCCTTATTTTTTCTCTCCTCTCCTTGAACTATCTATCCAAAATTAAAAGGTGTCCTGTCATTTTATTTTTATATCAAATTTAATCCATTTTTTTATTGCTATTTTTTGTTTTGGATCCTTTTGAATTTGATTTTTTTTATTTCATTATTCAATATTTATTACATAGTTTTATATATAATAAAACACATTATTAGACAAGATGTCATCCAAAAAGCCAATAAGTTCTATATTTGGAGAGTTTTGGCTTTTCACTTTTGAGAGTAAGATTCATAAAGATCCCACATAAAGTTGTCAAAATCATAAGTTGACTCATAAAATTATATGATTTTACAAGTCAACATATAGTTATTGTGGAAAATCACGTTAAAATAATAAAATTCAACTAAAATAATGTAAAATTAGTAAAAACATGATTTTATGGTCGATTTTACGTAAAATATAAATACTACCCCAATTAACTCTCTTTCTCCCTCAATTAAACCAAACAAAACCCTAGTCAATGTAATTATACAAAAGGATATCGTCTCGCAGTCTCACTCGTGCTGCCAAGGTGCTGGAAGCCTACAACAACTCAGTGGCCAAACCCTAGTTTTCTCCAAGGGTACATATTGTTCTAATCAATCTCTGATCTTTCATCTTCTTATAATTCTTTTTGGTCCTATAAAGAAATGATTGCGAAGGATTTATTTTCTTCTATATTCTTTTTCTTCATCAACAAAAAGCCTTACTAGATATTATCTTGGTTTGATCTCATTTTTTTATATATTCAATTTTGCTCAATCAAAATTTTTTTTGCTCGAACCGATTAAATTTAGGGATTTTTTTCTTTTAATCGGCGATGTTGCTTACTATATTATTAAATTAGTTTTTTTTTTTGTTATAGTTAGATACTTAGATGTGGTGGCTCCCGTTCTTGTTAACTTGAAGAAACCAGTAGTCTTAGTCAAAGTGAATGCCGATAAGTATACTCGTCTTGCTATGAAAAACAAAGTCAAGTATATATCATCTACTATCTCTTTTCTATTTTATTAATTTTATTTATTTTCTATTTTTATGATATTGTGTGCATTTAGATAATGAATTTGTGTTGTTGATTTCCATATGGAATCATGATTGGTTAGATAAGAATCGAATATTTTCCTTAAATTTTTCCTTTTAAACTTTTTTTTATATTATTTGGTTAGACAGAAATTGAATCTTTGTTTCTAGTCTTTCTTGGTTCATTTCATAACATTTCATTATTGCTTAGGAGATGGAACCTTGAAAACCAAACAATTAATCATATTTTTATGTTCAAAAAATAGATTGGCAAATCCTCTTTTATTCTTAACCCAACAATTTGAGTTTATAAGTTTGATGTTATTTATTAATTGTCAAGTTCTTTGTCATTAATTCCAAATTACTTATAATTTTATGATGTATTTTTACCATCTAAGCTTAGATTACATTTTTCATGTTGTGTAAAAAAACATTCAAATTTTGATCATGTATGACCATGTAACCATGCATGACACTAGTATTTGATCATGTAAAGATATGAACTCGTATGAAGTAAAACTTGGATATTGCAGTGATTTATAAATCACCACACTAGCATTGATCATGTAAAAACACATACTCTTATGGAATAAAAATATCCTTAAATTCTCAAATATATGAGGTTGCATGGTCACACTGAAACAACAAATTCGCATAGTTTTCAAAAATAGAAAACAGAAAATGTTTCACAAATTCATTAATGTTTGCACCCATTCATCACAGTAAATCGCAGCTTCGAGGTTCCGCCTCCCTTATAATCTAAACCTTTTGTCTTCTAATTGCCATTATTGACTGCTGATATTTCACTAATTTAGTAACTGGTCTGGAAGGGTTTGATCGACTTGAGATCGCCGACAAGTCCAGCAACGGAGCCAGCAGCGGCAGCTATACTGATAATGAGGCAAGCAACACTTAGGATCTGCAGGCAGAGCCATCTTGTGCTCCACTTTCGTATCTTCTTTTGTACAATATACATCTCCACAGGGAAGTAAACCGTCAACGGCCAAAATCCCAAAGC
>Ga0325401_1006396_pt1 | contig 11381 bp, 8 predicted proteins | sample PopdelMetagenome_FD_205666 | JGI IMG/M metagenome (GOLD analysis project Ga0325401, IMG submission 205666) | Populus deltoides microbial communities from Bellville, Georgia, United States - Xylem-PdKOR-R2 | ecosystem: Host-associated > Plants > Phyllosphere > Stem > Wood/Secondary xylem | place...
TTACATGATCCGCGCGATGCCGTGAGTCTTTTCTTACATAAAAAATATATATAAAAAACTAAATTTTAAAAGTGTTAGGTTTTTCTGCAAAGCTATACCCAAGAGTCTTGAGTTTGGCTGCAACGTCTGATCTAAAAGTAATATATATAATATTAATAATAACATTAAACTTACATGATCCAAGTTTAAGTGAGTCTGACTGCAATACCGAACCTAAGAATATTGGATGTGGGTCTGGCTATAAGGTCGTGTCATAAAAATATAATAATTAAAAAGAAAAAATTAAAAAAAAACCAACAGGAAAAAAAACTAATGAAGAAAAAGAAAAAAAAATTGAATTAATTGGGTTAACTCTTCAAATCAGGTTAACCCATAAAACCTGGGATTCGCGTCCTGAAATTTTGATAACTAAATAGAAAACAATTGACGGGTTTACCCAGAATTAACTGGGTTAGCCCATCAAACCAAGTTAACTCGTCAAGCACTGGATACGTGTCATGAGAGTCTGATAATTAAATAGAAAAAAATTTAATTAAAAAAAGTTCAGGTTAACTCGTCAAACCAGGTTAACCCATCAAACCCGAGATCCGTGTCATGAAAATCTGATAACTAAATAAAAAAATTTTAACATTAACAAACTAAATTAAAAAGAATTCATTAAAGAAACAAAAAAAAACAGTTATATAATATAATATAATAATTATAATATATTAATAAGTGAAAGCCGTGGTGAAGCTACAATAGTTTCCCCACGCCTTTTAGAGTATTACTTAATAAATAGATTTATTTTATATTTTTTTTCATCTCTCTAACCAAGAATGTTTACACTAACCAAGCACAATAGAGTGACGGAGCCATAATAGAAATTAAGGGGGCAATTGCCCCCTTAATCTTTTTTTTTTAAAATAATTTTTATATTAGAATTTTAATATAATAACTTAATAAGTTTAATTTTCTTTATTAACTACTAATTGATCCAAGGGTTTTTTTTGGAACTATTATTCATGTCTCCTTTTCTTCTACAAAATTTCTCTTAAAGTCCTAAACTACTAATTAGTTAAGTAAATAACCTTTTATACTTTTATGTTTTAAGTGAGTTTCCTTTATTTTTTTTTATTTTTTTCATTGTTTAATTTTAGTTTTATTCATTAATAATTAGTTATTAAAAATATTAGAGTTTATGATAATTTATGGATTTGTTAAATTAATATGTGTATGGATAATGTTATATGCATATGAATATGAATTGAAATGAGTTTTGATGAATTAATATTTATTTTGTTATGAATTTCATATGAAAAATGATGGTGATCAACTTATTAGTGATTAAAAATAAAGTGCTGAACAACTCAAAAAATTAGGGACACAATAAAAAAATGAAAAAAATATATTAACATTTATATTTAACCCACTTGTATAAAACAACAAGTCATCAAAGAATTGTTGTCGATAATTTCACTAGTTCCTGAAAGATTTAGAAATAGATGAATGAAAGTTTAATTATATATATTGAGAAAGAATATCTTTAATAAAATTAAGAATAAAATCATTATAAAGCAGTTTCAAAATATAAAAACTCAAAAAGAATAATTATAATGTAAATTTTTTCAATTTAAAAATATTCTTAAATTAATTTTGCTTGATATGAGTTAGTAAATATATTTTAAATTGATTTCTCTACATATAACATGTCTATATAATATATAATATCAAATATTTATTAGTAATTTGTCCTCTCATTACAAATTGACTCTATCACTGGCTAAATGTATACATGTTTTTTAACTAGAAAACTTAATTGTTTTAGATTTTTCTCTAAATTTGTTTTTTTAAAAAAGTAAAATCAAGTTTTGTATTGCCACTTTTAAAACAAATCCGTTTAATTTTGAAAAAAAATAAAATAAAAATAGAATGTCAATTTCTTTTTTAGTGTTTTAAAAGAAGAAACAAAAACAAAAAACAAAGCTAAAATTAATTTTGCTTGACATGAGTTAGTAAATACATTTTAAATTGATTTTTTTATATATAACATGTATATATAGTATATAATATGAAATATTTGTTAGTAACTTGTCATCTCATTACAAATTGACTATGTAAATGGCTAAATGTATACATGTTTTTTAATTAGAAAATTTAATTGTTTTAGATTTTTCTCTAAATTTGTTTTTTTTTTAAAGTAAAATCAAGCTTTGTGCTGCCACTTTTAAAACAATTCCGTTTAATTTTGAAAAAAAAAATAAAAATAGAATGTCAATTTCTTTTTTAGTTTTTTAAAAGAAGAAACAAAAACAAAAAAACAAAGCTAGACCTTGAGAAATTTGCCAGAAGTGTCGCTTGGAATAGAAACAAACTCGGATCCCCGGTTCGTGTGAAGAAAGAAAAGGAGAGCAGCTACTGGTACAAAAAAGTGCTCACTGTTCTTGAACGATAATCCTTAAGTAAGCCGGCTTTGAATAGCAAAAACCAGGTCCGGCAGCATCTGGTGGAAATTGCGAAGCAATTGATGGGTGGTTCCATGCCACAAACCGAAAAGGCACTGCTAATAATAGACAAGCCTGGTGAGTGATGACTCATTCTACAATTTATTTTATCGGCCACATGCAATAAAGAAAAGCACCTTAATTCCAATTGGCATACACATCTGTGTGAGCCGAGTGGAGAGTCGAGGCAACAGAAGAAATTTATTGGCTCGGAGTGGAGGTGCTTGATGCTATCAAGTATCGATATTATCCATGGAAATAGACCTTTTCATATTCTTTCTATTTCTTTTGGGGTGATGCAGAGATACACAATCTTTTTATTGAGATTTTTTTTTCTTTTTTAATTTACATATAGTCTGTATGTGATTGTGCTGTAGTGCTTCAAGGCAATCGTAATTTTAAAAGTTGTTTGATTTTTATTATTTAAACTTGATATTCACTTTAATTTGTAATAAAAACTTAGGTTCAAGAAAGATTACAATTTATAACTTCTTTTTATAAACATGTTTTTTTTTTAATATATGTGTTTAGGAGTTTGGTTGCGGTTATTTTCTAAAATATTTTTTACTCGAAAATACATCAAAATAATATTTATAAATCCATGCTAACTTAATTTATATTTATATATCCAAATAAATCCATCCTCAAGTCCCTCATGCCCAAATAAATACACTTATAATTTAAAACAATTGCTTAAAATTGTTTTTTTTTAATTGGATGACTGGAGATACTCTTAAACCATAATTATTAAAAGCTTATTTGTTTTATTTTTAAAGATGTTTTTGAATAAAAATAAATTTTATTTTATTTTTTATTTACTTTAAATTAATATTTTTTTAGTATTTTTAAACTATTTTAATGTACTGATGTTAAAAATAATTTTTAAAAAATAAAAAATATTATTTTAATATATTTTTAAGCGAAAATTAAATATTTTAAAAATCAACCATTATCACAATCCCAAACACTATTAAAATTTTATTTTTATATAATTTAAAGATATAATCTAAGTATCAATATAATTCATTGAAAATAAATAATTTTAAAAAAATAAATTTACAAAATAAAAAATTAATTATACCTCTTCAACGACCATACGAATACCAAAAGGTTGTAATTACTTTTTTTATAATAAAAAAATAATTTATTTATTTATTGGTAACAAAAACGTGAATCAAACCGGTGATCCGAGCAAAGCAAAAGGCATTGTTAGAATCCACGTAGATGCGCGCTTATGGCTGCGCATTACGCCATCAATTAACGTCTTCATTTTCTCTTAACCTCTGCTCTAATCATGTTTATAAATTACTCAATAAACGGAAACAAAGCGAGAGAGAGAGATTGAAAGAACTAGACAGGGCACTGCTAGCTCTTCTCTTTCTCCATACAAGCAATTTCTCTACTTAAAATTAACGGATTCACGTGCTCGATCACCACCGCCATTGATCCTTTTCAAAGAAACCACTCGGCGTTTCATTTTTCTCTGTCTTGAATGGGAGACACAGAGAGTTGCAGCAGCAGAGCTGTAGATTTCGTGCCTCGAAACCAGAGGCAAAAGCTTGATGTTTTTAACGAAGTTCTCTACCGACTTAAAGAATCGAATGATGAAGAAGCGAGTCTTCTTGGCTTTGAAGACGAACTCTGGGCTCATTTTTGTAGACTTCCTCTTCGGTAATCACAATCGGAATATTCCTTTCACTACAATTCCTTTTTGTTATTTTAGGTTTCATTTACTGATTTTTAATTTTTTTTTAAAAGATATGCCATGGATGTGAATGTGGAGAGACCAGAGGATGTTATTATGCATAAGAGATTGTTGCAGATGGCACATAATCCAGCTACTCGGCCGGCAATTGAAGTGCGACTTGTTCAGGTAGGAAGACGAAGATTCGGCTATGGATTCCTTACTGTCTTTTAATTATTTTCCTTTGGCTTGTGTGATACTCTTTGATATTCTTCTATTATTTTTTTTTTCTATTATATTCTTCTATTATTAATTGGTAGGGTAGACGTGTTTTATTTCATAAAAGTTGCCTAAAAAATAATGATTATCCTTTTTTGCACGTTTGTTGCTGCTCTATTTTGATTTTATGTTCTAAGTCTTAAAATTACAGTAAAACGGTAAACGGAAAAGTTTTGAATAATTTTCTGAATAATCAAATCTCAAATATTAAATAATTTGCTACGAGAAATAATATAGAAATTGTTTAAATAGTAGCTAAAATCAACCTAAATAATGAAACCTAAACCAAATCAAATTCTGAAATCTAATTAAAAAAGAATTTGAAAATAACATCTTCTAATTTGAGATGAATAAATTTCTGAATAATCCAATCTCAAATCTTGAATAATCTGCTATGAAAAATAATAGACAAACCATTTAGATAGTGGTTAAAACCGATTTAGATAATAAAACTTAAACCAAACAAAATTCAAGAAAGTAATATGAAAAGATCTAGGAAAATAAAGAAAATTCTAAACATTTTTCATGCTTAATTCGAGCATGATACCGACCTCATCTAATTACTACTAGCTAAACCACTATAGAACTAGGTCTGTAGAATGCGTTGATAAAATTTCAGCATGATCAATAATAGGATTAAAAATTATGCCCTGTTTTTTTCATAATGCTAGCTCAACGCGTCCAGACTAATTCTTGGACTTTTGATGCATGTCATGCATCATAAAAGGTTCTGGATTAACAGTGCAATTCAGATAAATCAAACTGTTAATTTATTGTCCTGAACATGCTGAATTTTCATTCACAATGAAACTAATAATTTTGACTTTTGTGCGACCAAATTTTCCTGGATTTCTAGTTTATATTAGGTTCATCTAGAAGTTGTCCTGTGATTTGCTGTTTTAAGCTTCTCTGTCCTTTACCCTGTTTTCTTTGACCTTACTTCTTTGAAAATGGTGACATTATTAGGTTTTCATTGCTGCTTTGATTACAATTTGATTGTGCAGTTATAAGTTCATTGCTGGCGAATCTCATCTTTTCATATATTTTTTATGCAGGTTCCTTTTCAATCTGATGGACATTCCAGTGATTCGGTAGATTCAGAATTGCAGCTTCAATATTTTGATTATCTTGGCAAACATAGGCATGGCTGTGCAAATATATTGTTTGGATTTGCATTCCTCTAAGAAAATTTGCAACTATTGATGTCTTACATTCGTCTCTTTCTTTCATATTCAGCATTCATCCACCACCAGCCTTTGGTTCGTTATCCGATTCTGAACTTCTTCATAAATATCAGGATAAGGATATCACAGTGATTACCGGGCCACTTTGCTTCCGGTAAATGTTCACTTGATTCTCCAGTCACTTGATTTGATTTCCTATCCTGTTGTGATGTTTCCTTATTGCCCACCCAGATTAGGCTATATTCTGAATCAACTTGAAGTTTTCAGATATTAGGGATGAAACTTGAGGAGAAAAGAAAAGAAAAAGAAAATGAGAAGTGTGGCTCCATCAAAATGTTTTCTTTTATGTGTGACGTTTGAAGAAGATGGCTAGGGTATCCAGGTGCTTCTTGATGCAACCAGCCCCGCGACCATTAGAATTAATTAACTGGTTGTTTATTCATGTGTTGCTAACTCATGTGATCAGTAGCATTAAGCATTTAATGTTAATGGTATGGCAAGATGCCAGACTTCTGCATTATTAGGAGTAGTGAACTATGAGGTTGGGATTTTCTATTTTGGGTGATGCATTTAGGATGGTAGATGTGTTCCTTTCTTCCCTTTGTGTTCCTTAGCTGTGATAATCCTTTGCTTTCTTTGAATGGGTATTTGTGCTTAGACACGCAATATCCATTGTGCTATATGCCCTTTGAGGCCAATCCTTTCATTAGCTTCTGGCAATGCCTTTTAGTTCTTGTTAAAATAACACTGCAATGCTTCCATGATTTTGTAGGCTGGTGCATGAAATTACAATTTCAACTATTGATCAGCCCAAACTCCTGAGTCAGGTAGCTGACCTCTTCTAGTTTCTAAATCATCAGTGGATGTAATCTGTGTTTTATCAGTCATGGTAGGCATACTGTTGACATTCTCCAATGAGCATTGCATACATGGGATATATTCTATCCTTGTTTTAGCATCTTTTATTTTGACATCTTCTGGACACGGGTGCAGGAACAGTCTTGATATATAGGAGGCAGATCTCAGATTTATTTTGTAGTACAAAGTTGACATACAAGAAGAGAGAACTTTACATCATGATTTGAAGGATGAAGTGTGCATTTCCATTCATTGTGTTACAATAAGTGGAGCAATCTTACTGAAACATTTCTCATGTAATTACTTTATGTTGAAGGATCTTCTATAAATCATTCTTTTCTTAATACCTTTCTTTAACTTCTATTTGTGAACCCATCTATAGCTTTATTCATTCCTGTCTCTCAGTTAATTCATCTGACCTCAGACATTTTTATTGTATTCCTAGATCATTGCATAATTTGATGCTTTCTACCACCAGTCAAGAGAGAACTCCTCTCCATAGGCTGCCTCTCCTCTTTGATCTTCTCTGCTAGCAGTCACATGGATCTCTCGATGACACGTGTATACGCATTTTTATTGTAGTGCCAGATCATTGCACAAGTTCTGGTTTATTTTCTAATCTTCTTATAATTCAATACTTTCTACCACCAGTCAAAAGAGATTATTGCCTCTCCACTTTGATCTTCTCTTCTATTAATCACATGGATCTCTAGATTCTAGATGAGATATGTTTGTTGTGCCCTATTGTTATTTTTCAAACTCACTACTTAACATGGGTACATCTGTTATTTGAAATGATGTCAAAGTTTCCTGAATGACTTGCATTAAGGTATTCTAAGTGCAATGGCGCACTCTGTATAATATTTTGTTTTAATTTACCTAGCTAAATATGCCACTTGAGGTCGGGCTAAATAAATTATGCTTTTCTATTTTTCAATTTTCAGCTTACTTCCTTACTGTCTGAGATCGGGCTCAACATTCAAGAAGCTCATGCCTTTTCCACTATAGATGGCTACTCCTTAGACGTTTTTGTTGTTGATAATATGCCACTTGAGGTACTGCGCCCATTTTGCCCCACCTTAGTATAATCATTGGATTAATAGTCGTTTAAGACCGTTGAAGTGGTTTTCAAGATTCACTGTTCAGATTGTATGATAACAGTTTTTGATTTGTTACCAGTCACTTTTCTTTGTGGGAAGCCACATGTTATAGGTCTAAATCAGTGTTTCTTTCATCTCTTCATTACAAGGTCATAAAAAAAAAAACCTAAGTGGAATTCTAAATAAATTCGTCTCTTATCTTCTGATAATTGTTAAGTCATGACTTAGTTCCATAATTATTTACAGGACACAGAGCGGCTTAGAAGCATGGTGTTTAAGGAAATTCCAAAAATCGAGGTAGCCCTTCTACATGCTACTTGTTTATTGCATTTAATGCTAGTGATTAATTTCCAGCGAGCTTTTGGCTTGCTGTATGTTTTGTTTAGGGCTTTGTTTGTTCATGATTATGTTAATGTATGTTAAAATGGTAAACATGTAACACTAATTGTCATGAACTTAGTGCTAGTTTAATAATACTTTTTAAATGATTCATCTGTTTATACTTGATCATTTGAAGTGCTGTGCAGGAGGACGCTGATTCGAAGTCACACGCGGTTTATCCTGTTGCGGAGCAAGATCAAATAGGAATCAGTCTTGTCTCTAATCTCATGAATGTCCCTGCTGATTCAATTGATGTTTGGGAAATTGATGCGCGGCAGTTAATACGTGAGAAAAAAATTGCAAACGGATCCAGTGGAGATCTGTGAGTTCTTGTCATCTTAAAACCCATGATCTGTTATTGTATGAATGCTCTTTGAATTGAATGATTTACTTGAAACAGGTATAAAGGCACCTTCTGCAGCCAAGATGTAGCTATTAAAGTGCTTAGGGGTGAACATCTAAACAATAAACTTCAGAGTGAATTTTATCAAGAAGTCTCTATCATGAGGTTGGTTGTATTTTTGGTTCTTTATCTACCCATCTAAATGCTTACAAAAATACTATTTGAAATTCTGAAAACATTTGCAGTTACAGCTGGAACTTCAAATATACCAGTGGAATCATGTTTTTATACTGGAACTAGATCCAAATGTAAATGTACCAGGTTGATAATCCTGACAATTTTGAAAATTTAATTATTGGATGAGCTGTCATGATTCCTAACAAATATTTTCTGTAGATGTTTTTTAGGAGTCCAAATGTCCCAAGAAATGCAATTTCAACTCACAAATAGTAAGCAGGGGGTTATGCTTTCTTGTGTGCTGAAGAGGTTATTCACATTTCATGTTTTCATGATGTTGATAAAATTGATTGATTGGATGGAGGCATTTCATATTTTAAAGCAGTCATTTACGCAAGGGAACAAGTGAAGTAGCTTTTCAAAATTCTCATGTATTTCGTGTGATAATCTAGAAATTTGTTCACAAACGCATCATATGTGATGTTTCCACAGTATCGAGTTCCAGAATCTCTCTTGTTATCTAATTTTCTAGCAATCTCTGGTCCTTTTTCTGTCATGGGAGCATGAATATTGCTTTTTAAGTGTTCTCAGTGTTTCATTTCTGATTAGTGAAGTCAACTCTTAAAGCACTTAGTTGATTCTCTTAGGGATCTTAAATAAAAAATAAATATCGCCACTGCTCTCTTGCACGGATTTCTTCTCTGTTCCCCTTTAGACTCCTTTGCAATTTGCAGGAAAGTTCGTCACAAGAATGTTGTGAAATTCATCGGTGCATGCACCAGACCTCCAAGCCTGTGCATCATTACAGGTAATTTTGAACAAACTCATGGCTATATGTGTTCCTTCAATTAATTAATTATGTGTTGGTTTGTAGTGTAATTTTAATAATGCGCACATGAATGACCCACCTATTTCAATGTGTATTGATTTTCTGTTTGCAAATAACCCTTCCCAGAATTTATGTCTGGTGGAAGCATGTATGACTTTCTGCATAAACAAAAGGGAAGTTTAAGTCTTCAGTCTCTACTCCGAGTAGCAATTGATGTTTCCAAGGGAATGCACTGCTTGCACCAAAATAATATAGTACATAGAGATCTGAAATCTGCCAATCTCTTGATGGATGAAAATGGAGTAAGTGGTTCACTTTTTCAGTATTTAATTTACAGTCTGGCCAGTGTTCCTGTTTTTGTTTTTTCTCTTCTGAGTTCTGAAACAGCAACAGTTTCAGAACTCAGAAGACAGTACTTTATACTTATCAACTGACCACCATCTTGCATTCAGTTATAAGCGATGTATCAACATTTTCTGTTTCTCAGAACTAAATCATGTTTCAAATTGGAAAGCTGCAATAACTGATCAAATCCTCTTGAGAGGAAGCAAGGCAGCCTTGTGAATCAGCTTTTTCTATAATAGAAAATAAGTTTACATCTTTGCTTTACTGGCTATGACTACTAGTGTTTCTTAAAGTTTCAAAAATTTGGCTAGCAGGTAGCTAAAGTTGCTGATTTTGGTGTTGCTAGAGTGCAAGATCAGACTGGTGTGATGACAGCAGAAACTGGAACCTATCGCTGGATGGCTCCAGAGGTTGGTGCTGTTGCACTGAATAAAATGGCTTAGTGAATCACATGATGATTATTGATTAAAACATTTTTATGCATTCGGTTGTTTCATCATGGCTCCATAACATATGTTTCCTTTGTGTTCGGTTATATAAGGTTATTGAACACAAACCATATGATCATAAAGCTGATGTTTTTAGTTTTGGCATTGTGCTCTGGGAGTTGCTTGCTGGAAAGGTAACACCACATTCTCTCTGTTTTGTTAGAAGTAATGCGATATTCTTCTTGTTCATATGTTTAGTTTTTCCAAATTGATGTTTTGTTTTTATATAAGTTCTACAAATGTATGATCACTCAGATTTCATGACAATCATCTGTGTTCTTGTGAATGATATCCCAGCTTCCGTATGAGCATTTGTCTCCATTACAAGCTGCAGTTGGTGTGGTCCAGCAGGTAGTCCTCCACGATGCCTTTTCTTTCTGCTTCAGATGGGATTTTAGTTTTCCATTCAGATAGAAACCAGCCCGTCTTTGGCTTTGTCTGTTAACTGCCAAACTGCTTCTCGACCAACAGAACCCTGTGCCTGGTATAAACAAAGCAAGACCAAGCACATGACTAAATGACTTTTCGGTTAGTGTAAATCTCGTGGACTCATTTTAGGAAGTCTCAAAGGTTGTCAATGAGTCCCGTGCTCCAATCATGTTTTTTAATGCCTTGCATCAAAATTAAGACAGGTGGGGGAGGGGGTCAAAATTTTAGTTCAATCAGCAATCCCGGAAATAAAAAGATCAGGACCTGCTAAATTCTTTTTATCATCATCCTTTGTGATCATGCTGCTTGGTGGTAATGTGATCTGCTGTCATAGAAGCATATTTTGAGCTCAAATTGACTAAGGGACATGCTAACCACTAATAAAGAGCTGTTGTCCTGACTTGGATTTCAGGGTCTAAGACCATCAATTCCAAGCCATTCACATCCCAAATTGGCGGAACTGCTTGAGAGATGTTGGCAGCAAGACCCATCTTTGAGACCTGATTTCTCTGAAATTTTAGAGCTTCTACAGCAGTTAGACAGGATGGTATGTGAAGGATCTAAAATTTCTCCATTCGTCATTGCTGTAGACATTTAGAAACTTATCTAATCTCGGAACAGGTTGCTGATGAAAGACAGGACAAGCAGAAAGGAAAGTTTCCTAGAAGAGTTGTAACTGCAATTAGAGGAGACACACGGTGATGCTAGAAGTGAATATTTCATCAATCACAATGCTTGCTTTTGTTCAATCAGGGTTTGGTGCTCTTCCTCGATGAATACGAATACGAATACATCTGCATA
>Ga0325401_1006402_pt1 | contig 11374 bp, 6 predicted proteins | sample PopdelMetagenome_FD_205666 | JGI IMG/M metagenome (GOLD analysis project Ga0325401, IMG submission 205666) | Populus deltoides microbial communities from Bellville, Georgia, United States - Xylem-PdKOR-R2 | ecosystem: Host-associated > Plants > Phyllosphere > Stem > Wood/Secondary xylem | place...
AAAAAAAAAATTGGGAAATGATATTATGTTATCCAACCATCAAATGAACGGTTACGATCAAGTCTTTTGACCTGCGTGTTTGTAACGCTTTGAAATTATTGTCATGGTCAACAAAAGCTATCTCAACTCAACCACGGTTAACTCCTAACTGTAGTCTGTAGCCAACAAACCGAACCGTGGAATCAACAAACACATGTCAGACTCAAATCCACGGATAAAATCAACCCACGTTGTCGGTCAGTTCTCCTCCTACCTTCATCCCACGTTATTTATTATTCGCATTAAAACAAGGGTTAGCTAGAATTCTCTCTGCACCAAAAATCGTGAAAATTTCTCTGGATTTCTCTTCGATCATGGAGTTGGAACACGTGACCGTCATTCCCATAACGCACCTGGATCGACCAAGGAAGAGAGCGCGTTTTGGCTGGGATGTGCCTCAGGTATTATCAGCGTTTGACTTTTTCAATTTGTTCTTAATTTGATAGATCTGATGTATTTTAATAGTTTTTGAATAGATCAGATCTTGAATTTAGTCTCGGTTCGTTTTCTTTTTTAAAGATTTGGATCTTTGACTTTTGATTTTTGATCTGTTTCGATTTGTTTTTATTTGCTTACGATTCTAGTTTTGCAGATCTTCGTTACAATTGATTATTTTGTATATGGCTTATAATTATTTATTATAATGTATTTAATTGTTATAATTTTGTTTTTAGTATGATGAGAATTTCTGTAATTTTTTTAATAGAAATTCAGAGAAATTTGTGTTTATTTTATAACTAATTAGTCAGATTAGAAATGGGTTTAAGAGTTATGGATAATCAATTTTATAAGACTTGTTTTTCAATCCAGATTTCTGTAGAATTATGCAAGAAATATGATATGATATGATATGATATGCATTTTGTTTTTATATTTTGTTACACTCACAAATGAGTTTTTGGCAAATAGTGAAAGGGGATGCCGAGGGTGTATGAAGGTATCAGGTGAAAACTTTTGATTTTAATATATTGAGTGGTACATAAATGGATGGCTGTGTGTAGGCCCAGGTAGGAATATTTTGTGGACAAGAGGTTGGAAATGTAGCAAGCTATGCATCTTCAGGAGCAATCTCAGACCATACTAGTTCTCTGTTTGTAAAAGGAGTGGCTCGAAATGGTTCTCCCCCATGGAGGGAAGATGACAAGGATGGTCATTACATGTTTGCGCTTGGAGATAATTTAACTTCCCGCTGTAATTACACTTTACCACCCATACCTTATAAACAATGAATATGCTTATATATGAAGTCCTCAATTTGCAAACCTTTTTGCTACTGGTGGGACTTTGAGGACCATTTTTCCACCAATTATGGATATAATAGCATTAGTCTATTAGTTAATTTGACTTTGATTACTTTGTTGTATTGAAGTCCTATCAAGGAATAGGCTCTTAAATGATCCCAAGTTGTTGGAATTCTCATTCCATAGTTGCTAGCTAGTACTCTTGTCTTTGGAGATATTAGAAGTAATTCTACTGAGATTTTATATTGACAGGTTACTTGTGATAGTCTCTAACCAAGTTTTGTTTTTTGTTCTCTCTTGCTTCTACTGTTGCAGACAAGATACACAGCAAAATGGGAGAAGGTATGCCCTTTCACCAATTTGCATTCCTTGTTGTAGTTTTCCTTCATCAGACATTGTGGCTTTATACCATCTGTTCCTTGTATAGGCACCTTTGGTCAGGTTTTGGAATGCTGGGACAGAGAAAGAAAGGAAATGGTCGCCATCAAAATTGTACGTGGCATCAAGAAATATAGGGAAGCAGCTATGATAGAAATTGAAGCGCTGCAAAATCTTGGTAAACATGATAAAGGGAGCAACCGGTGAGTTTCCCTGATCTTTCCTCACCTGCTCTATTGCCATTGCTGGCCATATGACCTGCTTTCTTATGCTTCTGTGTCAATGGTTAAATGGGTTTATTCCTTGCAGTTGTGTGCAAATACGGAACTGGTTTGACTATCGTAACCATATTTGTATTGTAAGTATATATGATTAGTTTGTGATGGATTAATTTCCCCAATTCACAAATAACTTGGGGGTTAAAACTTGTGGGTGAATGTAAATGGTTTTAACAGGTATTTGAGAAGCTTGGACCAAGCTTATACGATTTTCTTCGCAAAAACAATTATCGCTCATTTCCCATTGATCATGTCCGTGAGATTGGCAGACAACTGTTGGAATGTGTAGCATGTGTGTAGTAATTACTTTAGCTAGTTTCTTTTTATGCATTGTTTTTCTTTTTTCTTTCCTTTCTTTTTTCTGTCTTTTATAATATTAATGTTTAGTTCTTAACTATGATGGAGATACATAAATTCACTAATGTATTTCTGACTTAGGCAAATTTTTGGCTGTCATTTGTCTCTCTTTAGAGTAGCTTGCTGCATTGTTAGGTTAAATTGAGTAAGGGTTTTCTTATGATTCATTTACTTATGTTGGTTCTGCACTTCAAAACTTGCAGTTATGCATGACCTGCGTATGATACATACTGATTTGAAGCCTGAGAACATACTCCTAGTTTCTTCTGACTATGTAAAAGTTCCTGATTACAAGGTAATGCTTAGCTTCTTTACTTGTTATTTTATGTTTTGCTCTTGCTGTGTTTTGTAGTTTTCATGTGGCATTTGCTTTGTCCTTCTCCAATTCTTTCTGGATGACTTGACTTATTAAGGTCATTTACATATGTTGCTTTGCACAGAACTCATCTCGTTCACCGAAGGACATTTCCTACTATAAAAGAGTCCCAAAATCAAGTGCCATTAAGGTAATTGATTTTGGTAGCACAACTTATGAGCGACAAGATCAGAATTACATTGTATCAACACGGCATTATCGTGCACCAGAAGTTATTCTTGGTAATTCTTGGTCTTATTTTCTCTGTTTTTTCCTTTCCTTTACCTTTCCTTGTTTTGAAATTACAACTTCCAATTATTATTATTGCAGGACTTGGATGGAGTTATCCTTGTGATATATGGAGTGTTGGTTGCATCTTAGTGGAGTTATGCACTGTATGTTTCTGTACCTGTACTTAGCTTTTCTTGTTTTCTACTGTGCACTACAATGGCTAAATGCAAATGATTTGTTACAACTTTGCATATGTTGAACAGGGTGAGGCTTTATTTCAAACACATGAAAATTTGGAACATCTTGCAATGATGGAACGTGTGCTTGGTCCTATGCCACAGCATATACTGAAGAGAGTGGAGTAAGTTATATGTTTATCTATACATTGATATATGATCACATGTTATCACTTAAGCTTTCAGCTCTTGACCTTTTCTTCTGCTTTCATAGTCGACATGCAGGGAAGTATGTTAGAAGGGGTAGGCTGGACTGGCCAGAGGGAGCTGCTTCAAGAGAAAGCATGAAAGCTGTTTTGAAGCTACCCCGACTTCAGGTTATTTTTTCCCCACATATTTTGGGTAATTGCTGAGAATGTTGTTCTTTAATTTGTTCTATTCTTACCATCTCTTTCCTGCATTTTTTCGCAGAATCTAGTAATGCAACATGTGGACCAGTCCGCTGGAGATCTTATACATCTCCTGCAAGGACTGCTTAGATATGATCCCTTGGACAGGTTAACAGCTCGAGAAGCTCTGAGACATCCCTTCTTAGCAAAAGTTCAGCATAGGAGGTGAGGAATAGAATGGTCATGCCAAGAGATGAGGGCCTGTGATCTTTTATTGTTGCTTTATTGGGGCTGTGGCAGTTAATCCAGCTGACAATGGTGAAGTTCTTACGTTAAGAATCTGCGTTGCCTATTTTACCCCAACCATTGGAGAGGTTGGCATCTGTAAATATCTGTGGCATAAATTTCAGGCACCTCTGCTTAAATGTCAGGAACCGCTGCTGGGCGTCTCGCGTACTGTGCTTGCTGGGTTTGAATGTATTGTTAGAAGTTGCTAACCCAATTCCAAGAGTGTACAGTAGGGAAATCTTGTTGAGAATTATAAATAGAATGTTGATTTGGAAGCAGTCCGACCAATTCTTTTAACTTTGTTGGGAAAACTTTGTTTTTATAATAGTTCTAGTTGGGAAAACTTTGTTTAGAGAATAATTAGTAATGTTTTATTAGTTTATCCAGGGGTTTACTTTTAAGAAAGTTGGACATAAATCTTTGAGGGCTCACCTCGAAGAAAAAGTCAAACATAAAATAAAGGAAGAAAATGAAATTTTGACCAACAAAAAAGAAATAAAAATGTGTTCACATTTTTTTTTCATACTCATCATTTAAAAAAACAATAATAACCCAGAAAGTAACTAGTAGGATATCTCTAGTTACTATAAAATTTCTAACTTTTTTTTATCAGATTTTATAGATTTATTATATCTTTTTTTCATTTTCTATTCTTCTCATGTTTGTTATTTTTGGCATTATTCTAAATCTGTTAGGATCAACTATTTATTTTGTGAGGTTGCTATGTATATATCTACTCATAATTAAGTTCCTAATTATTGTTTCTCCTTCTAAGAAATAAATAATGAAGACCAAATAGCATATTAATCGAGTAATCAATGATCATTTGACAAGTTGATGATCAATCTCCAAGACTTTCTTTATGTGTCATTACCCAAAGTCATAATAACCTTAAAAAAAAAAGGAAAATAACAAATGTCTGACATCTTTTCTTATTTAATAAAAAAAAATCTAGTTTAAAGAGTTTCTACTAAATATTATGATCAATAGGGATTTTGACTCGTCTACAAAGATTATATGATACGAGATTAATTATATATAAAAAAAATATTATCACCTATAAAACATAATATTTAGTGCATTGATTCAGGTTGCCCCACTAATCTTTCTAATACAATATGGGAATTCGTTTTAATCCAAACCACAAGTAGGCTGCTTTTTAAATATTAGAAGTTGACTAGAAAATTTTCAGAATTATTTTTAGATATTCATCAATTTTAATGGAATATATTTTTCACCATAATATACGAATTATAAAAAACCCTTTCACTTTCCAGGATTTTTTTTCCATAAAAACTTTTCTAGGCATGCAAGACCATAATAAATTCAAAATATCAAATTTATTCGTAAGAGTAAATATTTATCATGAGCCATGGACTGACTATTGGTTAAAAACCCATCAAAAACTTTAAACCATATGAAGGTCACACAATGCAGCTTACCTTAAGTAAAGTTCGCTAGGGGTTCTAATATCTTTCATAGCCACAATCAGGCCCTTAAAGCCACTTGTCCACGTGCAACAATATCTATAAAAGACAACAAATTAAAAAATGGATGTAATTAAAAAAAAAATCTTACCATCCACTTTGCATACAAAACGAGCGGGAGCCACCGATGTGCATTGTAACAGAGCCGTGAACACGACGATTCCGGTTCTTCGCACTGGAGTGTGATTGTCGCACGAAATGTTTGGAAATCACGTGCTGAATATATGCCGCTCACCTAACCTTTGAGATGTATGGAGGTTTGAAATCCTTCCACACCACTACGTCATTTTAACCTGAAAACTCTCTTTCTTTCACATATTTTTAGCTTTCTTTTGCACTACGTACAAAAAATCATGCAACTTATATAGTATAAATGAATTATATGTTAGAAAATGCAAAATAAAACTGAATAAAAGGATTAAGAAATTTTATCTTGATTCCAATCTTATCTAGTTGCAGTGTGATTCTCCCAAACCCTTCTTACAATAGCATTGTCAGCTTTATCCCATTCAAAATTTTCCTTGTAGTTAGAATTTGAAAAAGAAAAATTTCAGTAATATTAATAAACTAACTGAATTAACATAATAAAAAAATATTTAAGTTAATACCAACCTTAAACCTTCTGAATCGTACATTAATCATAGGTTTTCATTTAGAATATTAGGATATCCGACTCCTTTGAAACAATGAAATTTATATCAATGATTTCATCACCAATGTTATGGTTCTGACAGCTTCAATGTTTGTAAACCTGAAATTGTATTTGTTAATTGAAATTAATTTTTCAAAAATTATTAACATGTTGCTGTGAAGGGAAAACAAACTTATATTGAAAGGTCGTTCTTTCAATGAGCTTGGTACTTTAGGATAAATGGATCCCGCAATGAAGGGACCCCCCTAAACATGGCAGCATCGCATTTGACGAGCCTATGTCAAGCATGACAGCTTGTGTCTCAGGTGCCTGTTCTTTGGTAAGAAAACATTGAGACTCAGATCATAGAAAAACTCAGGTCATATTATTGATTTTTAATTTTAAAAAAAGTAAGAAAAAATTGAGACTCGAGTCATAGACTTGACTGAATTCAATAAGTTTGATTAATTTAATAATATGGTTAAAAAAAGAGCATTGACAGTAAATAAAGCAAACAAAAAAATTGATAATAATTAACTATAAAAAAATAAATTGTCAATATCTTAGTCGGAATGAAAAGAAAGAAAAGTATGTTGGAGATTCACCATCGCTTTGTTGTGGGAATTGTCTCACCACTAGAAATAGCTTACCGAGATGGTTCTAACATAAGTGCAAAAGGTTGCAAGACAACACCTAAATAGACTGCACACACCATTAAAGTAACGACCCAAAAAACAAACCAAACAAAATATCATGAAATTAGTACCTTATTCTTATGTTGAACAACTAATTTAGATTTAATTGAAAACAATTTAAAAAAAAAGCTAAATTTAACAAAAAAAAATGACAAATAAAAAGACCTGAGATAACTTAGATCATTTTAAAAATTAGTGAAGAATCCTATACAAAGAAAAAAAAAATAACAGAGCCCAATCTCCAATTAGAAATTACTTAAGGATGAAATTGAAAAAAACATGATCTTAAAAAATGAGAAAAAAACCATGCCAACCCAGACAAATTTCTTACACTTGAGTCGGTCTACAAAATTCGCAACCTATAAAGTCTTAGACCTGAACTCAATCAAGAAGCTCAATTCTCAACCAATTTAATATTTGAGGATGAAATTGAAAAATAAATATCAATATAAAAAATTTTTCATAGTAAGAAAAATAACAATCAAAAGAATAAATATTAAATTTGATAGGAAAAAAAACGAAAGAAGAATGAAATCATAAAAAAAAAGAAGCAATCTTAAAAATTATCTCAAATAAAACAAATATCAATCAAAAGAGTAGGGACTAAATCTGACAGATAAAAAAATTAAAGGATTAATTTGAAAAAAAATCAAGTTTTTTAAATTATTTCAAATAAATAAAAAGTAATCAAAAGAAGAGGAACCAAATTTGAAGGAAAAAAAAAGTTAAAGGGCTGCTTTGAGAATTTGAAAAGCCAGGCTTGAAAATTGAGGAAGAGAGGAAAAAAAAGAGAAAACAAAAACAAAAATGTTATTGATGACAAACTAGAGGTTAGTAAGCCACGCGCGCTGCCTAGAAATTAAGAGAGTACCAAGATGATTCAAACGCCTCCCAAAAGCTAACGTTTGCCTGCCAAACACCTCTTTATGCGTCGCTCGAATAGCACAAACACATCTCACACGCACCAACCAATTTTGTTTCTTAAATAATGTTTTGATATTTATCAAAATATCAAATTATTCTTGGGTCAACCTGATTATATTAAAAAAAAAACTAGTTGAAAATACAAAAAAACCTTTAGATGCAAGTAAAAAGAAATCTTGCTTTTAAAGATAATTTAATCATTTTATTACGCTGTAAAAAATAAAAATTCAAAATTGATCTAGATGGTAGTTAAATAAATTTTTCTTTTAAAAATAATTTAGTTATTTCATGTACTGTAAAAATATAAAAAAATCAAGAATTACTAGTTGATAATTAATAATGAGTAATTGACTTTAAAAAATAAATTTTATTACCCTGAAAACCTGGGACAATAATTTTCTTTATAATAGTAAAATGATAAATATACTATAATAATCCACGTACGCGTCTGCATAAAAAAAATCCTTTTTTTAAAAAATAAAATATAATTAATACCCTATTGCTTGCTAGTCCTCCTGCAGAACAGACAAATTAGCTAGGCAATTAAGATACGATCTTCACCATATTTTATTTGAAGGGCCCATTTTTCTTTTTTAAAAAATATTATTTCGTTGACTTTTGAATGCTAAGTACCAGATCACGACGTACCTAACGAAAATCATCATCGTGAATCATGTACCATAAGATCTATTTAATATATCAGAGTTCAGCTGTACATGCCTGTATTTTGAATTTCTTAATGTTGATGATGGCAGGTTGGAAGTGGCTTTATGATATTAGGTTCAGTATCAGTTGATTTATCAAGCTGGAAATGATATTTTGTAATCAGATTAATGCATCTCTGGTCAAGCAACTGGGAATTTGTTAAATTTCTAGATCATGCATGCTGCCTGAAGTCTCCTATATATTTTAATGTCTAGTTGGAGTCCCTTCCTCTAATGTGAGCTGTAAAATACATGATACTATTACCATCTTCATATCAATTTTTAGTCCATAGGAGAAACGTGTAAACATCTCAAGAGGCAGGCAATTCTATTTTCTGATCAATCGTATATGAAAAGCTGCTGTGTTGTTAGTTTTATAGGAAGAAAGAATGGATCCTTCGATTTTTTTGCACCAGTATTGGCTAGAATTGGATAGAACAATCTTGTTCAGTGTCCTAGTTCTTCCATTTCTGGCTTTCTGCACCATTTATTTCATCAAGTCCATTCAAACAGACAAGCTCAACTTACCTCCATCCCCATTGAAGCTGCCAATGATAGGAAATCTTCACCAGGTAGGCAGGCTCCCCCATAGGTCATTCCGTACCCTGTCTGAGAAGTATGGATCTTTAATGCTCTTACACCTTGGCAGTTCTCCTGCTCTCATTGTTTCCTCAGCAGAGACAGCCAAAGAGATCTTGAAGACACATGATAAAGCTTTCTTGGATAAACCTCAAACAAGGGCTGGAGATGCTCTCTTTTATGGAAGCAGTGACATAGCATTTTGTTCTTATGGTAACTATTGGAGACAAGCAAAAAAATTATGTGTCCTTGAACTCCTGAGCCAAAGAAGGGTGCGGGCATTTCAATTCGCCAGGGAAGAAGAAGTGGAGAAAATGGTTGAGAAAATACACATTTCATGCCTCCGTAAAGTTGCCATTGATCTTGGTGCGGCGTTTTTAACCATCTCTAATGACATTCTATCTAGATCTGCTTTTGGAAGAACATATGAAGAAGTAGATGGTCAGCAGTTGGGAGAATTGTGGAGGACGGCTATGGACCTGGTTGGAGAGTTTTGCTTTAAAGACTTGATTCCCTTGTTGGGTTGGATGGATGTTCTTACTGGTTTAGTTTCTAAACTGAAGAGGACTTCCAAAGCACTTGATGCTTTTCTCGATCAAGTGATTGAAGAACATTTGGTTTCCAGGACTGAAGATGACATATCTGATAAGAAAGACTTGGTAGATATTCTACTTCATATTCAGAAGAATGGAATGACCGACATTGATCTCAGTCGAGACAACCTCAAAGCAATCCTCATGGTCTCTCCCTCTCTCCTCTCTTTGTGTGTTTTTCTGTGATTGCTCACCTTCTGCTGAAACTTGATTCTTTTTTAAATACAGGATATGTTTCTTGGAGCAACAGATACTACTGCAACCACCATGGAATGGGCAATGGCAGAACTAGTGAATAATCCAAGTGCAATGAAGAAAGTCCAAGAAGAAGTAAGAGGTGTTGTCGGAGAAAAATCCAAGGTGGAAGAAATTGATATCGATCAAATGGACTTCTTAAAGTGTATTGTGAAAGAGACTCTGAGGTTACATCCGCCTCTCTTTATTGGCCGGAGAACATCTGCAAGTCTTGAATTGGAAGGCTATCACATCCCTGCCAATTTGAAAGTGATGATCAATTCGTGGGCGATTCAACGTGACCCCAAATTATGGGATAGTCCTGAAGAGTTTATCCCAGACAGATTTGCAAATAAATCAGTTGATTTTAAAGGCCAAAACCACCAATTCATTCCTTTTGGTGCTGGCAGAAGGGGTTGCCCTGGAATTGCATTTGCAGTTGTAGAAGTTGAACATGTTCTAGCTAATATCTTGTATTGGTTTGACTGGGAGTTTCCTGAAGGCATCACCGCAGAGAATTTAGATATGAGTGAGGTGTTTACACCAGTTATTCGTAAGAAATCACCTCTTCATCTTGTTCCTGTAGCCCACTTTCAAAAAACGATCAGTAACTGATACGAGGTTATGTTCTTATTATCAATCTTTCTTTCCCAATCTATGATGACTGCACAATTTATAAACCATATCGACAACTTGATGTTTTCTCTCCCAAATTTGTAAGAGGATTCTTAATAACCTAGCTGGGAACCAGAAACCTCGTGAATTTCTCATCATTAGCTTTTAGAACAGGAAGCATTGCTATAAAACTAAGACAAGACTAATTAATCTAGAATAGGATGTTTTTTAATCCTTGCATGTCCCCTTTTCGCAGGTAGAGACATCATTTGCTTCACTGTTCCTTAAGTTTCAGTGTGTTAGTTTCCAACAAAGCGTTAGACGCGACAGACGGCTTGACGAACCGATCCTAGGTGATCATTAACAAATACTCTAAATCGTTAGGTGGAAACTCTATGTAATTGTGCTGTGAAATACAGATTTGCACAGTGGAATTTCTAAGATATAAGACTTGGGATGGAGTTAATGTTGTCTTTTTATATAAAATTAAATTACTAATTTGCTTTTTGATTTTAAAATTGAAGCCAAACCAATTCAATTTTAAACAGTGGGAGCTGCTTCATATTTATTCTCGGGCCAAACCAATCCTCAAATTTATTCTTACAAATCCATATGGGCATCGTGTTTATATAGAGAATCGTGTATAAGATAAAAAAATACATTAAAGATTTAATTCATATTTACTCCTTTTGTAATTGTGTTTCAAATTATGAGGAAATTCCTTTTCTTTTATAGGAATTTTTTTTCTAAAAAGAAAATTATTAGATGGTTATTAATGATGGCATTGTCCTTTCTATTGAATAACATTTCTTGTTATTGAATGTATGATTTGCAAGACATGATTTTACTTATGATATTAAAGATGAGTGATATGAATTGTTTAATAGGTGTTTTAGTGATAAAAGCTTGAGATTAAAGAGCTTGTTTTCTTTGTGATTTCATGTTCGAGCCCTATAGTAACTAATATGATGATCACTAGAGGCAGGGGTGGAGTGAAGGGGGGGCAAGCAAGGACCCGGGCCCCTGCAAGAATTTTTTTTTTTAGGGGTAAAACAGAAGTGTGAATTAATAGGAACTAAGACTGTGAATATCTGCTGGGTGATGAGAACAAAAGGCTGAAAATAATAGTCCCACAGCCCACCAACTTTGTGTAATTAATTAATGGATTGTGATAAAAAAA
>Ga0325401_1006405_pt1 | contig 11371 bp, 5 predicted proteins | sample PopdelMetagenome_FD_205666 | JGI IMG/M metagenome (GOLD analysis project Ga0325401, IMG submission 205666) | Populus deltoides microbial communities from Bellville, Georgia, United States - Xylem-PdKOR-R2 | ecosystem: Host-associated > Plants > Phyllosphere > Stem > Wood/Secondary xylem | place...
ATGCTAAATCATTTTTGTTTTGTTGTATGCAAAGGATGTATAACACATATAAATATATAATGATAGTCTGTTAAACACACAGTTTCTATATTAACAACACATGAGACAATATATATATATATATATATATATATATATATATATATATAAGCATAAGCCATTTCAATCAAATCTTTCAATTCAACTTAAATACAAATTTAACCATTTCCTCCTCATAATAAATCTCATTCTACTAGTCAACCCATACATTAAGATTAATATTCATAGTTACATTTAGGCTTTTAGCTATAGTACTATTGTTTGATTTCTCAAATAGCATACACGCAGCGGAAACAATAAAATAAATTTTTTTAGGAGTCCTTAGGATCCTGTTAGATAGATTTAGAGTTGTTGAGGGATTTATTACCTGAAGATCTTCGGCTTTGAATAGTTCTTTAAAGATTGAGTTGTCGCAAACCACAAGTCGTCCAATTGTCTAGCCTCCAACTGTAATCCACATGAGTCACTATTGAGAAATCTTATAAATCTCTATTTATGACAGAGAGATTGTTATGCCTAGAGTGCTAGCTCTGTATTCTGTGACTTGGGTAGTTTTTATGTCTAATACACAACCACAAAAAAAGAGGTGTAACTTACTATTTATTGGAAAATCTTAAAAACCCTATAAATTGGCAAAATATCAATTTGCGCCTTGAATAATATCCATATATTAATTCATGATAATTTTAAAAATTAACTCAATCAAGTCCTTACTTGATTTTTCTAGGTCTATAGATATAATCTATGTATTAATTATATTTTAGTCCTTAATTTCTAAAATATATTTTAATCAAGTCATACTTAATTAAATCATATCAGTTTAATTTCTGACTAATGGTTCTTATTATGCGACCCATTAGGTTCCTAATATGTTGGCCCAAATATAAATTTTAATTAAAAAAATTAAACAATTTAATTTATTATCAATTCAACAATTGATTAATTTATATTTGAAGATTAAGTCCATTGCCTAACTATGTGTCATAATTCCTTAAATATTAGAAAAGTCATTAGTGATTTAACTTAACCTTTCAATAACCGGTTTCTAAATGTAATTGATATCCTTTCATCAATAATGTTTCGAATTAACATTAAACCATGAAGTATGTCTGTTATGTTAAATCATGTTTGTTCTCTACATAATATTCATTAGTCGTTTGAATAAAATTTGAAACTCTTTTCAAATCTCATTCCACCTTGGCTAAGGATTTCTTAGTCAATACTATTTGAGAACAAATGCAATATTTTTTCTAATTCATCTAGGGTGATGAATCCTCTTTTGATCACTTAAGTACCTTCAGATAATTCATGTTATACCCAATGTTTGCCTTTTCATTACCTTGATTAAGATAACATGTAACATGATCAAAGCATAACATTCTCTATATAAGATAACTTAGTGATACCAAATCTAAGGATCACTTACATAATTATCATATGAGTCTTTCCATAGAAATAGGTGATATCTCTATATAGAATCCTCATGCGGGTCAGTTCAGTGTACATGTCTTATAACAAGTATCTACATATTAGTTCTAGGTATCCTTTATACTTCATTTTAAGAGAACAATTGCTTCCTTTCATAAAAGAAAGAACATAATATGTACAAGTCTTTACATCTATAATAAATGTCCAGCATTTAATAGAACATCATCCAAGAACATTTTAGGAACAATACTTGATGCAATAGGAATCTCATAATTATAACAACTTTATAATTTTATTTGAAAAGCATTTTTTCCTATGGACTTTATCTTTACTCTAGATTCATAAATCAAATATTAGATTCATTAATCTAATATTATATGAATATTAAAGATAAACTAAGCATTTATCAATAATAAATATGTACTTACATGAATATAATAATACCACATGTAACCAACTGATTGGCTACATAGCATATTAAACCAATAATCCCTCACTTGCATTGAAGTTAATCGCTCATATATCTAATACCATATTGCTCCATGTAGTATTAATGCTTCTGCATGAATAATGACTTAGTAAGAGGATCTTCTAGATTCTCTTTGGCGGGTACTCACTCTATTTCTTAAGTACTTGTTTGGATCATTGATGAGACCTGGATCTTTTACTTATGCAACTGCTCTATTGTTATCACAATACAAGACAACTAGATCAACAATGTTAAGAACCAACCTAGTTCATTGATGAACTTCTTGATCCAAACAACCTCTTTGTTTCCTTAAACATAAAGGTGTATTCTTATTCAGTTGTAAAATCAGTTTTGCTCTCTTGTTTGGAACTTTTTCAACTCAGAGCACTACTATTTAGAGTAAAATATATATTGACTGGTATTTGCTAATTCTCCAACATTTCATTGAAAAAAATCTTAATTCAAACAATTTTGATCTTTTAGCTTATCTTTTCCATTGATGAATCCTATAGCCTAGTATAGGATACCATTTTCATCATATCTCTCTCAATTTGTGTCTTAGAATACATTTCTTTGAAGGGAGGTGTTCCATGCAAGATAGATAAGAATATAATCTTAGATTATTTCATACTAAGCTATTTTAACATCTAGTCTATATGCATGGAATGATACAATTTAAGCAACCTTTTAGATCTATCTCTATAGATCTATATATCCAATATATAGGTTGTTTCTCCTAATTTTCTTATGGAGAAGTTCTTGGACAACCAAAACTTTACTGACTAAAAAAAAGATATGTCATTTATAAATATGTCATGTATATATAATATTAGAAAAATGACAACATTCCCACTAATCTTTTGTAAACACAAGGTTTATTCTTTTTTTTTTATGAAATCAAATCTGTTAATTATAACATTAAAATTAGATATTCTTACTCCTTAAATCTTGGACTGTACATTTGTACATTGCATTTCATGTTAGTTTTCTCTTAATGAGCCACTTAGATCCATTGAGTTTTTATCCCTTCAAGTAGATCAACCAAATTTCAAACTTGGTTAGTATATGAAGTCCATAGCTTCAAGTCATTTCTTGGAATAAATATCATATATTACTCTTAAGTAATTGGTAGGCTTATCAATTATGAGCAACATGTCAGTCACAACATCCATGAAAAGTCTTTATCTCATTGATGCATGACATGTCTTTCCAAATTTATAGAGATTTTATTTCTTAAGGTTTAGGCTAAACATCCAATGTTGTAGCCTTGAGAATATATTTCATGTTGTAACCTAACTTTGGCCCATTAGCTTTTATTTAAATTTTACAGGGTTTAAAATGTAAAATTAAAAGATCAAAGATTTATTTCGATGAAAAGTATGATTTGTCAGCTTACACAAAAACTAGGGATTACAATGTGCTTTTGTCGTTCTATCTTTATCTTCAAGATAATGATAATTATTCGCTTTTGAATTTGATTCTTAATCAAATTCAAACTTCAAAGAAGATAATGAGTTTGATTGAGACTTTGTTTCTCACGCGTGATGAGACTCTTGCACTATAAATACAGATCTCAGTGTATGCACAAATAAAGGAGACCATTACCAAAAACCTTAGAGGGAGACATTACAAGAAAGAAAAAACACATTACTAAAAAAAAAAAAGAGAAACATAAAAAAAAAGGAGCGGCGGACCCTAGGCTAGCTGCCGCCGGTCCCTTAGTTTTTTTTTCTCTTCTTCCCCGGCCTCAGGAACCCTCATAGGAACCACTCCCTCATCTCTCCTTTCAAAAGACCACCATTTGGTCTCTTTCTTTTGAACCAGGAGACCCCCTCAACCTTTCCACCAAAGAGACTTACCTCCAATTTCACTCACATTCTTGTCAACTTCTCCTACCTCTAAAAGTGTTTTCAAGGCCTTCTAAATACACTATCACAATTCTTGGATCTGGGCAAATGAGAAGGTTATACAAGGGTTTGATACAACCATGGTTGACAAGATGTGCATTTGAAATTGACCATGCTACCTCTTTTTTATGACAAACTTGGTGTTTTGAAGTAGATGAACAAGTGAACCGATTGCTTCAATTACAGCCTATAAAATTTCATGAACAAGCTGTTATATTAGAGATTGTCTAACAAGCTTCCTTCTTGATACTCTTTTTATAATTGTTGGCCAACAAGTTCAAAAGGCAAGGCTGCGCTTGATGATTGATGATGCACCTCCAAGCTTTCAACATCATCAATCATCTAAGCATAGAGATTTACACCTCTAGTTTCAATACAAGGAAAAACATCCCCACCTTTAGACATAAAAAAATAAATAAAGGACTTGGCGTTCCATTTTCTTCTTCCTGCTGTCGTGGAAGTCCTGCTGATAGCATCGCCTCCTCCTTTCATCATTAAGCTCCTCCCTCACGACCAGCCACCACATCAAAGTCCCGTGGTGTAGTTTCTTCTCCTCTAGCGGTGCAACTTTTTCTTCCATAGGCACGGTGAGCTCTGGAAAGCAATAACAACACCTCCTCCTTCTGCACCGGCGACGTCCACACTAGTAGACCAACAATGCAACTTCTTCTTCAACACAACAATCTCGTAATTGGCGCTTCTCAACAGCCCAATTGTCTTGCACCGGCTACAACCATGGAGTCATCTTCAGCCTTGACAGCCATCACTGAGTCGTAGCCCCTCAACCATTAGGAGCAAGTATTAGCCGGAGCAGTAACCCAACAGTGCGACCAGCTTCATCCTAGTCGACGCCACCCATCATCTTCATCCCCGAGCACCAGCTTCGTCCCTGCACTAGGTAAGCTCTTCTCGTCTTTATGCATGCATAAACTTAATTCACTTTGTTACTGTGTATGTGAATTTTTTATTCACCAATAATTTTTCATGTATGCATCTCTCTTGCTGGCCAATCAGGTTTCTAGTTTAGGACAGTAACTGGGTTGAGTTATTGGATCGAGTCTAGCCCTTATGGTTTGGTTAGATCCAGTAAAAAAAAAATATAAAAACATATAAAAATAAAAAATTATTTCCTAAAATAAAAAATTAAATTTTACAAATTTATTCACTGACGCTAGAGTTAAGAGCACCGCACCTTTTGGGTTACATAATATTTATTAATGTTAGAGTTAGAAATATTCGTATGTGAATATTCACTAGTGCTAGAGTCAGAAATATTCTAAGCAGACCGTCAGTAGCGTGATACAACAAACTCGTAGCAATTTAAGACAAAACCAACAATGCAGCATGTGTCAGGTAGGATGCTTACGGGGTGATAGTATTTTTCCTTTCGCATAACCAGTCCCATGTCAAAGAATCTATATTGACCAGTTAGGGTTCTTAGTGACCATAACACTAGGTGGCGACTCCTCGAACTAAACCTTTTCCTCCAAAAAACAAGATGCTAGATATCTGTTCTCTTTCCATGAGAGATTATTTAACCGGTTGCCGCGATGTCTTGGGTTTGACATTTCATATGGTTGTAGTGTTATAAGAGGTGTAGAGAATCTTATTCTTTGTTAGTTAATCCTTGAAATATTTGGTCAAATATTATTTATCTCGATCCAATTGAAGTTTCTTAATACTTAATCCAATATGTATTTTAATTTTATTACAATTTATATTAAACCTGAGTATTTTGAATTCAGGTATATACAAACCATTAATATAATTATCGGATCCATAAAAACATCATTATTATAAAAAATAACATTTTTCCTTAATAATAAATTTAAATTCATTTAATACTAAATAAAACGGAAACTCTGTCTTAAAATACTAGAACAAAATAACAATTATAAAGCTTTAGTATCAGCCTATTAGGCAAAACAAAATAACTAAGTCCTACAACTAATGCATAACTAGTTCCTACAACTAATACAATAACCCTTGCTTCATTATTAAGTCGTAGGTCTCCTTTGCCTTCAACTAATCTTGTACTTTTCTTTAGTTCCTGCATGCAATTGCAAATGTGAAAACAACATTCGATATCCAATACCTAAGAACTACAATACAAAGTAGTAAGATAGTTTTCAATTATAAACATACCCAAAGTAGATGCTTCATTAAGCTTATTTTCCTTCATGGTTGCAAGGTATTCTTTTTAATTCCTTCTCCAATATCCTTCCTTGCCATAATGATGACAAATGCCCTCATCTTTCTTGATGCCCTCAATAGGTTTGTTTGTTTTAGAGATAGGCACCCTAATTATTCTTATCCTTCTTCTTAGACATTCTAGAAGACCGAACTAGAAGAACTGAGTTGTTTTCCTTCTTAAGGGTCCCTTTAGCATTTTTAAGCATATTAGGCAATTCTGGCAATGTACTATCCAACTTGTTCATTTGATAGTTCATAATGAATTGTAAAAAGCTTTGGGGTAATGATTGTAAGAACAAATCAACACTTAAACCATGGTCCATGACAAAACTTATTTGGCATACTTTCTCAATATAGCCAATTATTTTCAAAACATGAGTGTTCACTAAAAAACCTTCTGTCATCTTGCAGCAAAACAATTTCTTAGAGGTCTCATTCCTTTTAGTCATACTGGCCTCAAAAAACAATTCTTTGCGATGCATAATCATAATATAATCATCCATATTCTTGTGCTGCCTTTGAAGTTCAGGTGATCTACTTGCTAACATCACACATTCAACATATTCATCGTTATCAACATGACGCTGATGTTCATTCCTAACTTATTCTTAAGCATCCTGAGTAGAGGCATTTGAAATTGGATTTTCAAGAACATACAACCTCTTTTCTTGCTTCAGAATAATTCTCACATTTTGATGTCAATCCAAGAAATTTGGTCCAGTCAATTTGTTAGCATCAAGTATACTTCGCAGGGATATGTTACTACTTATTTTTATCTACCAACCAATTTATAAAAAGATAGAGAGTATTAGTTTCTAATGCCTTTCTAGTTAGTTTTCACTAACCCTTCTTCATATTAAAAACCCTCACTTTCTCACTTTAACCCAACATTTTCCTTACTTAAATTCTCTTTTAAATATGGTGTTTAGGTGTTTAAAATCCAATAACCAACTTATGTTATCCAAAAACTTAGTCTCCTAAAGGAATTTTTGGTGGAAAAACAAAAGAAAAAGAAGAATGAAACTTCTTCTTTTCTTTCATCGTCGTCAACCTCTAATTTAAAGAAAGAGTTGAAATATTTCAAGTTATTTACAATTTTACCACTCCTTTTTGCCTTTTTAATATTTTCATGATTATCTCTCTATTCCTGGTATAATTTGATACTGGAAGTGATCAGATTCATACATATTCTTCTACTTTTCTTTAAAAAACTTTATTTCCAATTCAATTCAATTTATTTTATTTTATTTTATTTTATCAATCCACACCATTCAAAATAGATCTCATAGAGGTAGTACACGATATAGTATGTTATGCCTTCTATTTTCTACACAAGTAGTACATGGTATAGTACATAACACCTGAAAAACACAAAATAAAAGAGCTAACACTCAAAGGCATAACAATCCCTCTCTTAAAAAGGGTTTAGGATATTTCTCACTAGAGGTACGTGTGAATTACCATTAGAGGTTGAACACTTGAATGACTTATAGTTTGTAACAACCTAACTTTTAAACAATTATTCGAAGACAAAAAATATTTGATCTTCAGGTAATTTTTGTATAAACCCTAAACAACCCTAGATCTATCTAGCAAGACATTGGAACTCCTAAAAAATTTTAAATTTACTGTTTATATTGTGTGTATGTGTTTTAGGAAACACAATAACTATTTCATTGTCATTGGGCCAACTATCTTGTCAAAGAGGTTATTGCCTAGTGCCACAATATAAAGCATATTTCATTGCCTTTGCCTATGTTGGGTTATTTCCCATCATTGATATTCCTACTGCAACACATGGAAGGTCAAAGAAACTCTTTGAAACTGATAAGAAAATAAGAAATTATCCTCTTATATATATTATATACTTGACATGCGCTTCGCCGCAGATAAAATTTTTTTTTTCAAATAAAAAGATTGTATATATAATTTTTTTCAACATGTTTTTTGTATTTAAAATTTTTTTAAGTGACAATAAAAAAAACCATTTTTTCAACTCATTTTGACCCAAAACACCTTTGGAACTGTTATAACCTTATCCATAGCCTTAAGAAAAACCAAAACATCTTTCTAAAAACCAAAATCAACCTGAAACAAAAAATCAAACCGAGCTCATATATGTTTTATAATGAACTTTAAAGGTAAAAAACAACACCTATATGAACTCTCCTCATCAAATGGAGTCATTTGAAACAAACATCGACTATTTTGGTGGCATAAATCAGTGTCAACGATATTTTCTTTCTCTACCACTGGAATCCACTGACCTCTCTTTCTCCTTTCTCAACCAGTGACTAAAATAACAAAAATAAACTTTTGTACCAAAATTGAATTTGAAAAAAATGAAGCACTGTATTCATATAATTTGTTTTATTTTGAAAGTTAGATGATCAAAGTGTATCTTTCCCAAAACTTCTAAAATGCCACCCATGTTTGACATCTTTTTCATTTCGGTCCATATTCTTTCAATTTCACCCTTGACTAAGAAATCAGAAGCAATAGGCATTAATTTAGGATCAAATCACCTAATTAAAATAAAACTTTGAGGACTAAAATAAATTGTCAAAAAATGAACAGGGTCATTCACAGTGATTTGTACGTGCATGAACAATGTTGGCATCTATAGTGAATATCCCAAGTGTTTTAATTAAGTATAAAGCTAAAAGATGTGGAGAAAACATTGTTCCCTATACACATTAGCATTGTGGATTACAATAGTAATCCATAATATTGGTTTTTTTTTTGTTTTTGCATTTTGACTCCCTTTCTTTCCTTTGATTATTGATTTTTTTTTAATTTAGTCCTTATATGATGTGTTTATAGGGATTTACAGTTGATAATTTATTTTAATTTGCCTTTTATATGATTATTACAGTATCAAAAATATATCTCAGCATTAGGTTGGTATCATAAAAATATTCCAGCATCACGGTATGGCTTATTTTTTACAAAATGTAGTTAAATAAAAGAAGAATTTTTTTTAAAAAAACTAGGTTATTAAACTTTGTGGAGTCAATGACCCGGTTTACGAGTTTGGAGAGGTAACTCTGGTTGTCCTAATTTGTGGGTTTAACGGGGTACCTTTTTTCTTTTATTTTTCTAATTGAACTTGATTATGTGATTGTCTATTTTTCTTTGTGTCATATGGTTAAAAAAATAGTTTTAAAAAAAACATGTTATTAAATTTTAAAAAGTCTATGGGTCTGTTGACAAATATGACGAGTTTAACTTTTCATTTTTTTCTTTTTTTAAATTCAATTTCATCCTTTGATATTGGACTGTTTGAGAATTGATTTTCATAATTTGTTTCGTTTTATTTTTTGTTAGGTTATCATAGTCTTAAAAAAAGTTCCAGTATTGGTTTGACGCTCGAGTTTGCGATCATCTATTTTTGTTATCATATAGTTAAATAAACAATATTTTAGAAAAAAAAACAAGTTATTAATCCTAATGAAATTCATTACCTTGTTTGCATGTTTGACATGTTGATCTGAGTTTTTCATTTCACAAATTTATAAGGTTTACCAATTAAACTTGATATGTTTTTTTTTAGTTTTTGATCCTTTAATTTTTCTAATTGTTTTTTTTTTATTTTACTCTTCTTCAATATTGGATTGGTTGAGAAATGAAATTCATGGCTTTTTTTTTTTTCTATAAGGTTATCACGATCTTAAATAAATAACTTTTTTGAGGGTTGATGCTCGATTTTAAAAGCATCTAATGTTATCATAAAATTAAAAAAAAAATAATTTCTAAAAACAACAAAGCTATTAAACACATTAAAGTCCATGACCCAAGTCATAAGGTGATCGAGGTCGATCTAATCTGACATCGTCTCAATATATATAAAAAATTATCATCTTAAAGTTTTTTTAAAAGTTATGTAATTTTTTTATCGGTCATCCAAGTTATCTTTGGACGATTAAATTGAATAATTTAATTTGGATCAAGTGTCATGCGGTTTAATTCAAAACTTGTGTTAAGTAAAGAGCTGGAGTGATAGGTTTTAAGATGGAACTGTTTGATTAGATTTAATAATATTATGAAAAAAATCTTTATATTTTTAAATGATATTTTTAAGTTTAAAAAAAGAAAACTTACAGTGTATTAGAGAATAATATAAATCATATATTAAAATCACATCTAACAATTTAAGTTATTAGGTTAAAATAATTTTTTAATACAACAAAAAAAAAAAACAGATGAATTTACTAGTATTTAGTATAATATGTTTTCTGTTACTGTTTGTTTGGTCATCGATTACATAAGCATATCGTCTTGCTTTCTTTGCCTCTAGGAACGTCTACGAACAGAATTGCTCCCTGCGGGCCTTTTAAAAACATTTTATTACCAATTATTTGGAAAGGAGATCAAGAAGATTTTGGTAAAGTAATAAACTACTCATTATTTAAAGTCACTGCCAGGATTTTGATTGCATGGCAGGCCAAGCCTGCTAATAGAATATTTATTAGATATATAGGGCAATTGTCGATTACCTGGCGGAGGAGATAAACCTAGACCTTTGAGTAAATGCCAAGAAGTGGTGTATTTACAATACATATATTCAAAGTCCACGTTTTTAAAATAAATATTAATATCAATTCATTGATTAAACACATTTATTTTAATCCCATATATATATATATATATATATATATAGCTCATGCTGGCCATAGAGTTTCTCGTATCTCTATCTTCCTTTTTTTATCTCAAAAACCAAAGAGTTACTATTGGTGTTCGCAAGTTTGGTTGAACTATCTTCAATTTATAGTTAACAAACATTGAGCCTTCAACTAGAACCTATAGGTTGGATTCCAGCTGAAGTCCAAGTTGATATATTGAATTATAGTTTGATTTTCCTTTCATTTATATATTTTGACTCCAATTCAGAACCCTTGAATGGACCATGTGTCGTCGGTATGGGAAGGTTAATATACTTAATTTGATCTGAATATATATATGTATTTTGAGACAACTATGTATCCTGTCTACATTCCCCCTTTCCCAACTCTAGTAGAAATGTTGATTATTAGCACAACAATTTTTAATATTCTTATAAATAAAAAAACAATACTCGAAGACAAGGGGAGTACGAACCCTTCTTTTCTATAAAAGGCCATGTCTTTCCACCTTTGATAGCCATCCAATCTTTTTGTGTGTGATTAGGAAAACACAGAGAGATGGGTTCCTTAGCTCCGGCTGATAAATCTCATGCTGTGTGCGTCCCTTTTCCAGCTCAGGGTCACATAAACCCAATGCTCAAACTAGCAAAACTACTCCACTTCAAAGGCTTTCACGTAACCTTTGTTAATACAGAGTATAATCACAAACGCTT
>Ga0325401_1006407_pt1 | contig 11371 bp, 7 predicted proteins | sample PopdelMetagenome_FD_205666 | JGI IMG/M metagenome (GOLD analysis project Ga0325401, IMG submission 205666) | Populus deltoides microbial communities from Bellville, Georgia, United States - Xylem-PdKOR-R2 | ecosystem: Host-associated > Plants > Phyllosphere > Stem > Wood/Secondary xylem | place...
GGCGTAAGCTCGCACCTAATATTAACTTGCTGACCCATTATGCAAAAGGTACGCTCTCATCTTCCATTTTAATTTTGACTTGAGCTGCTTATAAAACTACTATTTCAAATATTTCCCTCACGGTACTCTTTTTCTATCACTTGTGTGTTATATTTAGCTTTAGAGAAAGGTTTCCCTTAATTCAAACAGAGTTAATTTTCCATTTTACTTTAAAAGCTATTCCCTTTATAAAAAGAAAATCTCATTTGATTTTTATTCCTGAAGCTAGTAAGATATTTCAATTCACTTCGTTTAAAACTGGATTTCCCCTAGATTTTATAGGTGTTACCCTAAATAGTCTCTCTAACACACAGCTATATATCCATAATAGTTTCTTTATATACTATAAATCATATCTATAAGAGATATGATTAAATATCACATTACATATCAAATACATTACTAATAAAAACACAAAATGTTTGTCGGGTTATTATGATTCGAACATAACACATCCTCAACCCAAATGAGGCGCCTAACCAACCTGGCTCTAACCCGTTAATTAACAAATAACATTGTTTCAGAGAATATCCGATTCGAACGGATGTGGTTTTTACACCAAATAAGTTTCAAGCTTATCGCTATAGACCACTCAGCCAATTCTCTTTATTTATAAATAGCGAAAAAATAGAGTTGCGATTGATTCCTCGATGACTTGAACATCGAACATACTCTTATCAAAAGTACACTTTACCTATTAAGTTAAGGAACCCACTATAACAAGAGCACTCAGACTTGAACTGAGAATTTGAAGTTTGAAGCTTCCTATTTTGCCAATTAAACTATACTCTTAAAGCAGTTAACAATGTTGTTATACGGAAAAGAGATGATTTGAACATCCAGGTGTTAAAACACAATATTTAGCAAATATCTTGCCTTACCTATGGCGACTTTTCCTTCATTATAACACATTATGTGAAATATTGTACGCGAGCTATATCGGCTACGATCCGATATCTACTTCCTCGACAAGGAAGCCCTTTGCCAATTAAGTTAATAGCTCTTATTATATATTGAATATACATATACGGCCAACCGAATTCGAATCGGTACATATCGTTTGGAAGACGAATGGTCTACCGTTAACCTATGGCCGTAAAAATTCACATTAGGATGAATTGGCATCGTCTATTGCATTACTGATGTAAACATTAAACGTAATAAATACGAAAACGTTTAAAAATCATATGGCTTGTAACATGCGAAAAGTTTAGTTGTTTTTTCCATTAATCTAATTTTACCCATTGGTTATTTATGGATACAAAAAAGATGGTTTCTGTTATTGTACATGATACTAAAATAAAACTTCACAGAGGGTTATATTTTCACTAACTATTTTCTGTTAATAACCAAAACTTTTATTTTAAACATATCTGCATACGAAGCACTAAACCTTACTATAATCAATAATTACCGTACAATGTGTATCACTTGTAAATAGATATTATTTTTTTATATATCTTTGTAGTTTAATGGAAAAATAATAATTAATGTAATTCCAATGTATCTTTAATATAAGAACAGGATAGTACTACAAATACTTGAGCTTGAATAAATGCAATTCCTAGTTCTAGCCCAGAAAATGCTATTATGAAGGCAAGAGGGAATAGTCCTAACAATAAAAATACAAAACCGGATGTCATTATATTATAAGTAAATCCACTTAGAATATTTAAAAGCATGTGACCTGATAATACGTTTGCAGCTAATCTTAAACCTAATGATACGTTTCTAGCTAAGTATGATATGAATTCTATCAGTACTAGTAGAGGTAATAGACCTAGGGGACAACCTGCAGGCACAAACAGAGAAAAAAACTCTAATCCGTGTTTGCTTAGTCCTAAGATTGTTGCACCAAGTACCACAGTGAAACTTAAAGAGAAAGTTAATATAAAATGACTAGTTGAAGCAAAGCTGTATGGTATCATACCTATTAAATTATTAACTAAAATAAATACAAATAAAACGTACATAAAAGGAAAGTAGACTTGACCTCTTTTTTCATTTATTTGATTTACAACTATACTGTGAACAGTTGCGTAGATAGTTTCTTGACATACGGATCAAGAATTTGATACTATTCTGTCATTATTTGTAGCAATCATACTTAATACAAATACTAAGTACCCTGCTATAGTTAAATATAATCCTATATTAGTTAAAGATAATGATAAGTTACCTAGTATCGGAGCATCCAGACTTATAAGGTTTCTTATTTCAAACTGGTCTAAAGGACTCAATATGTTTAATTCTGTCATTCCAAAAAAATCATATTATATTAATTAAAATGTATAAAGGCAATAATAAAACAATAATTAAAATAGTTACTGTTTTATTAATCTTTACCTAGCGATGTAGGATAACTCTGGCTTTTGGGTAAAAAAGTATTTACTAAATAAGGTTTTTCCTCAAACAGAGTTTGAGGAGTGTTCAAAAATGAACAAAACGAGCGGTGCAATAATAATCAAAATATTAAATCCCAATATAAAACACACTACAATAAGTATACTTAAAAATAAAATATTAAATAATTTGAACATATTTATTATAATTTACTTATAAATGTACGGGTTGAAAACAAACGGATAAATCTAGGTAATATGTATTTTGAAAATACATATACTAGTAAAACAATAATTGCAAAGGCAAATAATACTTGATTAACAAAATAAAAAGGAACTAATTGAGGCATATAATAAAAAAATGTATAGATTGTCATTCTAAATACAACATAACTTAACTAAAAGTAAAAGCTTTAATGGAGAAGATTTAAAAAGTGCAGTATAAAAAAATGCGTTTGGGCGATACAAAATGTATAGAGCACATGCCATTCTAGAGCCAAAAATAGTGTGTTCCAGGTTACCTGTATAATGATTAGTTTGAAAGTTGTTGGAAACGTCGCTAAGATAAAGGCAAAAAACATTTAATTGTGTCTGTAAGTTTGGAACATCTCTTGTACTAAGTGTATTCATTCCTCAATTAGATGAATATATATAAATATTTTACATCCAGTACGTTAACACCACCATACTTTGATGGATGTTATAATAATGTTTAAGACTGAAGAAAGTATTTACTAGAAATCATTAGATCATTATATATAACACCAATTAACTAACTCCTGGAGTATGATTTAATGTCACTTGTTTGTCTGCTTTCGATAGTAAGAGCGTTTTTTCCTAGCTCAAAAGCAAAACCCAGTGTTAGAACTAGAAAAAATACAAGCATTATAATAAGACCAAATATACCATTAACATATGCACTTACAATGTAAGGATACACTAAAAGAATCTCTAAATCAAAAAGTAAAAATAATAATGCAAAAATGAAAAATGATATACTGAATTCACTTCTATTTTGACCTAAAAATGAGTGAAAACCACATTCGAAAGCGCTATCTTTTTCTTCGTAAGGGTTGTGAGGAGCAAAAATTAAATTAATTCCTAACAATATAACAGCTAAAATGGGTATAAATATTAAAAAGAAAGTTTGACTTGTCATTTATCCTTTGAACAATATAACACTTAATATGCTAACTACATTAAATCATTCTCCTGGAGTATAAATAAACAGCACCAATAATAGAGTTATTACGGAAATACTCGCACTAAGAGAACTGTTGATTGTAATGTTTTCTGGTTTAAAATTGATCGAATTAATTTGGTTTTGTTGGTTGTTTTCTACAGAACTAGAAGAAACAATATGGCCTGTTAATTGTAAGTTATGAACAGAGGGGTTTATTTTATAATTTTCTTTGAAAAAGAAGATTTGTTTTACTAGGTTTAAGTAGTATGCAGCTCCTATAACACTGGTAATAATGGCGACAAGAGCCATAAATACATAACCGCTGTCTAATGCGGCACTCAAGACCATTTGTTTTGCAAAGAATCCTACCATAGGAGGAACACCTACAAATGAAAATAGAGTTACAGCAAGACTTATAGATATATAGGAATTAATGTAGAAATACCCTTTAATTTGATTAATTAGTTGTACGGGAGAATTGTTTCTGTCTATTAAATTTTCTTGTATTTCTTTTTCTTTGTACACGTAAAGATAGAAACTAAACCCAATACTAACTAATATAATAAAAGCATTTAAATTAGATAAAGAGTATTGTAAGACATAAAAAATATATGCTTGAATAGATTCTGCGCTGTTTATAGACAGTGCCAGCAGAATAAATCCTACGTGACTAATAGTACTGTAAGCAAAAAGTCTTTTAATTCTGAATTGCGTAAGACCTAACACAGATCCTATTATTAAAGAAAACAAGCTACTTAAGAGTAATATGTTTTTTCAAGAAAAATCTAAAATATAATATTCTGTGTAATAAACCAATTCTAAAAAAAACGCAAATATAGATATTTTTGCGATAATTGCAACATAGGTAGTAACTATTGTTGGTATACCATCGTACACGTCAGGAGATCAAAAGTGAAATGGCGCAGCACTCACTTTAAAAAGGAACCCCACTGACATTATTATCAATGATAAATGTAAATAGTACGGTTGGTATCAATACATCACTGCAGGTACATCTGAAATTTCACTAATGCTGGCGATGATATAAATATTGTCTAAGCTAGTAGTACCAGAGTTCGCATATATTAGGGCTGAACCTAGTAATATGAAACAAGAAGACAGTCCTCCTAATAAGAAATAAGTAAGTCCGCTTGCAGTGGCAGACTCTGAATCTCTATGAAGAGTAGATAATATGTACAAACCATAGCTTTGCAGTTCTATAGCTAGGAACATAGATATTAAATCTCCAGTACTTATCAAGAACACAGCCCCACATAATATGAACACAATAATTAATGCGTATTCTATTATACGAAACTGTTCTCCTGTTTTATTGGAGATAACTGCTTTGTTATATAATAGTTTAGAAGTGAATAGGCTACGCAAAGAGGAATGTTCTTCAATATACACTTTTCTAGGGTAAAACCCAGTTAAGGTTAATATAACTCCACTTACCAAGAAAAGAAAGATGTTAAATGTCTGTGTAAAAGTAGTAACATTAAACAATCCTCCGTAAATCCCTATTCCGGTTTCTAAAGGTTGAACGTGTAAGTTGTTCAAGGCCAAGTAACTGGATGAAATTAAAGCAGCAATGACCACTCTTGAAAATAAAATAGATTTGTCTTGTCTTAAAGTGACAGCGTTTGATAGCAGTAAGAATATTAATAATGAGATTAACATTTTTTTTATACTATTTTTTAGTTAGTGCTCTGGTAGTGTGTAACTCTATTAAGCTGTTTTCTAACAAGCTTACTAGAGGTACTATGATTAAGAAGTGTGAAAAGTAAAGAACAGTGCTAATTTGTCCAAACTCTATGAAAGGAGATTCAACGTGTTTAGCTCCAAGTTGCATTAATATTAAAAAGTTTGCCACGAAAATGTAGAAAGCTATTTTACTTAAAGGTCTAAACTGTATACCTCTGCTTCTACCTAAATCTGTGAAAGGCATAACCAGTAATATCAATATCGCAGAAAACATAGCGATAACCCCTAATAATTTATTAGGTATTGATCTTAATATAGCATAGAACGGTAACAAGTATCATTCAGGAACTATTGCAGGAGGAGTTTGCATAGGGTTAGCCATTACATAATTTTCACTGTCTCCTAAAACATTAGGCATGAAGAATACAAACACAGATAAAACAATAATAAATAAAAAGATTGTAATTAAATCTTTAAATATAAAATAAGGAGCAAAAGGTAATCTGTCGTAGTTACCTGAAACTCCTAAAGGATTTCCAGATCCTGCACTATCATGTAATGCTATCAAGTGCATTAGTGCTAGTGCAGCCAATACAAAAGGTAAAACAAAATGTAATGCAAAAAATCTGTTCAGTGTTGCGTTATTTACAGAGAAACCTCCTCAGATAAATTCCACAATATCTTGTCCTACTCATGGTATTGCACTCATAAGGTTAGTTATAACTGTTGCACCTCATAATGACATTTGACCATAAGGAAGAACATATCCTAAAAAGGCGGTTGCCATCATTAAAATAAATATCACAGTACCTATTGTTCACACGAGTGTTCTAGGCGCTTTGTATGATCCGTAGTATAATCCTCTTCCTATGTGTAGATACACCAGGAAGAAAAATGCTGAGGCAGTGTTAGAGTGTAAGTAACGGATTAATCATCCATTGTTTACATCTCTCATAATGTGTTCCACTGAGTTAAATGCTTCTAATACGCTAGGGTTATAGTGCATTGCAAGTGTTACACCTGTTATAATTTGTATGATTAAACATAAGGCAAGTAAGGAACCAAAGTTTCATGCGTAACTTAAGTTCGATGGTTGTGGTGAGTCTACTAAGTATCCGTTAGCTAAACTCAATAAAGGGTGACTTTTTCAAATTCTCATTTTTGTTGTTGTAACTTCAAAGCATATTTTATTTCGAATAAATTAAATTGTAAATAATTAAATATATAATTTTTTTTTATTGTAAGCTATTTGCGGAGCAATTAGGTATTTGTTTATTCTTTTTCGTTTGTTTGTTTGTTTGTTTGTTTGTTTGTTTTGTTTGTTCTACTTATGGTAAGCACCTATTGTTCACACGAGTGTTATAGGTGCTTTATATGATCTGTATCATAATATTCTTACTACGTGTAGATACACTAGAAAAAGGAAGTAATGTTACACTTAATTACTTTTTTAGGGATTACATTGAATTTTAATACTATTATGCTTATTGTATTTCGAATAAATTGTAAGTATTTTAATACATTATGTAAAACTATAAGTTGATTTATGTACTATTTATATTATTTTTGTGCAATATATTAATGAAGACACAGAATAGTGTAAACCATCTAAAATAGGAGCAGGATATATACCAAATACCACAGTAAACACTACTAAAACAAATAATATGTAGAATTCTCTTTTACTTAAATCAGGTATATTAAATTTGAAAAATTTAGAAAATGATCCTGCAAAAGCTATTCTATTAAACATGTACATTGTATAGGCCGCACTGAATACAATAGAAGAACTAGCAAATATACCTAATAAAGGTAATCTTTCAAACGTTCCATATAAACACATAAATTCTCCAATAAAATTTAGAGATAAAGGTGTTCCAGCGTTACCTAAGCAAAGTATAAAAAATAGTATGGAGAATAAAGGCATCACCTGTGTTATCCCTCTATAAAAGGTAATTAATCTAGTAGATGATCTGTCATAAAGCACTCCTCCTGCACATATAAATAGACCAGAAGAAACAAAACCGTGTGCTAACCCTAGAACAATTCCACCTTCAATACCTTGTATAGAGTTACTAAACACCCCCAACAAGTAAACTGCTGCGTGTGAAACAGAACTGTAGGCTATAAGTTCTTTAACATCTATTGTTCTTAACGTACTAAAACTAGCGTATATTATAGTAATAACCCCTATTACGTATACCAGAGGGGTAAAAAACATATACGCTTGAGGTAAAAGTGGAAGAATTAGTCTTAATATTCCATATAAACTTAATTTTAGCACTATACCTGCTAGTATAATACTTCCACCTAGGGGAGATTCCACATGAGCTTTCAATAATCAAGTGTTCAAAAATATTGTAGGAGTTTTAACCGCAAAAGCGATAAATATTCCACAGAACAAAAATATTTGAGTGTAGAAATTAAAATTTGTTTTGTATAAAGCATCAAAATCAGTAGTACCCATTATTGAGGACATTGTTAATATTGACAATAACAGAAATAAAGAACCTAACAATGTGTACAGGAATAAGTAAAAACTGGCTCTTACTCTGTTACTTGAACCGAAAATTCCTATTAGCAAAAATAGGGGAGGTAATATACTTTCAAAGAAAATATAAAACAGTAGTATATCAAGCACAAGAAACACAGCAAGTAAAAGCGTTTCTAATAATAGAATTATTATTAAGTAAGATTTAACGTTTTCTGATATAGAATTTCAGTTTGACAGTAATGAAATAGGCATTATTATTGTTGTTAACAGTATAAAGTAAATGGATATACCGTCTACTCCTAAATAAAAATCAAAACTATTAATTTTATGATATTCTTGTACAAATTGAAACTGGTTTGTGCTAAAATTAAACAGTACAAAAATAATTAAAGAGATAAAAAGATTAAACATTGACGTTGTAAGTGCAACAACTTTACTTTGTTTTAAAGCCAAACCTGACGCATTGTTATCAGGCATAGCGGAAATCATAAATATACCCATTAAGGGTACAAGTAGTAATGACATAAGTAACATATTAAATAAAAATAAAAAACTAATGAACATTCCTCTTACAGTGAAAAAAATTGACGTGCATGACAGCAAATACAATTTTTATATTGTCACTCTACATATAACTATATAGAACTAAAGGTCAATACAAATACGTGTATTATTGTTTGATTGTTATAACTATAGCACCTACCATAGCTAATAAAAGTATTATTGACGTTAATATCAGTCATATAGGGTAACTAGTATAAATAACGTTACCAATACTTGTAATATGAGATGATTCTGCTAGAGCACCGTCCCACATTTGAGAAGTTACAAAAGATAAATCATTATGTAAAAGGGGTACATTTCCAGTAGGGTAAGACATGTTTGGTATAGAACTAGTTTGTTTAGAAGAAAAACTATTAAGTATGTTATAGGCAAATATGTTGTTTCCTATAGTTATATTGGAAGGCAATAATTTGTATAGAGTAATATTAAATAATATACCTATAATAACAGCTAACGGTATACTGTTGTTAGTGTCAGTTACAAGTTCAGATATTCTTACATTAATTAACATTAATATGAATAAAAATAATATAGACACTGCTCCTACGTACACTAGTAAATATGATAGCCCTATAAAATTAATTCCTAACATCATTAAATAACCTGATATGTTCAGGAATAACCCTATTAAAAACAATACCGAAACAATAGGGTTTTTGCTAACAATTACAGAAACTCCACATAATATAGATGTAACCTCAATAATGTTTAGCAAGTTGTAGCTCAAGCCGTTAGTGAAAGTTTCGTTTAAAACAAATAGGTTTAGCATTGTATTGTAATTTTTCGTATTTCTCATTTGATCATCAACTAAAGTAGATAATTATAGAACCGTATCACAAAAAAGAGAGTATATAAAACACTAGATGCAACAATAATGACTAACTTATATTTATACTACACATAACCATGTAGTGACTAAAATGAACACAAATATGCATTTTTTATTATTGTTTGATTGTTATAACTATAGCACCTAGCACAGCCAATAAAAATATCATTGATGTTAATACTAATCATATGTAGATCTATATATGATTTACTTTAAAATAAGTAAACATTACTAGGTATGATGTCAAAACTATAAATAATACAAGGAACTAGTACTATAAAAGCTATAACAATAGGTAGTAATATAGTTCAAGAAAATGACATTAATTGATCAAAACGTATTCTAGGAAAAGAAGCTCTTACTCATATGAAAACAAAAACCATTACACAAGATTTGAATCCTATAGTTAGCCCGTATATCATACCCTCTATCAACGGATATGAAGTAACTGTAAATAACAACTCTGGTATACTCGCAGGATTAGGAGTAAACATGAAAACATCGTCTAAGATATAGAAAATTTGTAGTATATAACTGTAATCTAATAAGTAACCACCAAGGAAAAGTATACTATTTAGTATACAAATAAGAACTATACTTGCGTATTCGGCTAAGAAAAAGAAAACAAATATAACTGCAGCGTGTTCAGTCATAAACCCACTAACTAGTTCTGATTCAGCTTCAGCTAAATCAAAAGGAGCTCTATTGGTTTCTGCAACAGAACCTATGAAAAATATGATGAAAACAGGTAACAATGGTAGTGCAAATCATATTGATCTTTGAGATTCTATAGTAACCGTTAAGTTTAAACTACCTGTTAATAGTATGACAAGTAATATTGCAGAACTCAATATTAGTTCATAACTTATAAGTTGTGCAGTACTTCTTAATGAACCTAAGAATGCATATTTAGAATTAGCAGATCATCCTGCCAACAGTATTCCGTAAGTGGCAAGAGAAGAAACTGCTAACATATACAGTATACCCAGATTAAAGTCTCATATAGCCATTCCAGGTCCATACGGGATTACCGCATAACCTAATAATGAGAAGATTAAAGTTATAATTGGACCAAGAAAAAATAATATCAGGTTGGCCTGAGTAGGTGAAACGTATTCTTTTATAATAAGTTTCAAAGCATCTGCGAACGCTTGAAGTAAACCATAATATCCTACAACATTTGGTCCCAATCTTCTTTGCATGCTAGCCATAGTTTTTCTTTCTGCTACTGTCACAAAAGCAACAGTAAGTAATACCGGCACAGTGACTAACAGTACCTCTAAAATAGATATAATTATAGTATTGTATAACATTGAAAATAATAATAATAATAAAGTGAAAATATGCGCTTATACAAAATGCTATAGCATAAAATTAACATTTAAGATTAAGTTAAAACATATTTATTATTAATAGTGGAATAAAAGAAATCTCCAGGTCGATTTTTTTACCTTTATTGTTTGTAGATATGTTGTTAGTATAATTAATAAGGCTAAAGTGATTTGAACACTTATCTGAGCTATCATGAGCAGCTTGCTCTACCAATTAAGCTATAGCCTTTAATTTCCCCTACAGGACTTGAAACTGGACACAGAATTTAGGAAAATCTTGCTCTACCTTTGAGCTAAGGGTAGTATATATTGTATAAATGTAGGGACACACAGGAATTGAACCTAAAATCTTCGATCTGCAATCAAAACGTAAAACCTTTTACATATGTCCCTTAGTTATTAACAGATGAGCATATAGGATTTTAACCTATAACTGTGGTACTCTAAATGTTATACTTTACTATTGACTATACGCGCATAAAATAAATATTTTGTATTTGTAGTATATCCCTATACTAATACAGTTAACGCGTATCGGATTTGAACCTATACCTACTCTATCCGTAGTAGAGCACTCTACCAATTAAGTTAACACGCTTGTATAATACTTATAATGACGCTTTTACACTGTGAAGCCCTTAATATGAATTGAACATATATCAAAATATTAACAGTATTCCGCTCTACCGTTGAGCTATAAAGGCTTGATATTATCATATCACTAGGAAGAAAAGGAATTGAACCTTCGACAGCCTTAACTATTGAGTTTACAGCTCAACCCATCATACCAACAAATGGAACCTTCCTTTTTTTATTTTTGGTGGTGTGTTGTTAATGTTTATTAATCCCGTGCAATTTCCACTACACGAACCGTATTTCGACTTA
>Ga0325401_1006416_pt1 | contig 11365 bp, 5 predicted proteins | sample PopdelMetagenome_FD_205666 | JGI IMG/M metagenome (GOLD analysis project Ga0325401, IMG submission 205666) | Populus deltoides microbial communities from Bellville, Georgia, United States - Xylem-PdKOR-R2 | ecosystem: Host-associated > Plants > Phyllosphere > Stem > Wood/Secondary xylem | place...
CATCCATAAAATAATAAAACATATACAAGACATGTTGATAAAATATATTATGAACGCTTTGTGAGGCGAGGGAACTTCTTATCCACGGTCTCGTCTTTATTATGAACACTAGTAGGATATTTAGAAGTGCAGTAGTAGTTGTTATTTAAAATATTTTTTATTTTAAAATATATTAAAATAATATTTTTTAAAAAAATTATTTTTAATATTATTATATTAAAATAATCTGAAAACATAAAAAAATATTAATTTAAAGTAAAAATATTTTTCAAAATTTTTCAAAAATATTTTCGAATTACAATGCCAAACACTGCTTTTATCTGACCAGATTTTGCTACTTTATTAAATTCATAGTTTTAATCCGACCGGTGTTCAAAGTTTTTCTTTCTAGACAACACCCTACCAGATTTAATAGTTTTATTGATAGAAATTTATATTAGTATTTATACTAATATTTCGTCTATGATTATTTTACTGATGGAATTATAGGCAGAAATTGATAGTTAAAAAAACACTCATCAATAATTTCTGATTTGTCGGTAAGTCTGCTATTAATAAATTTACTGATAGCTTTACAGATGTACTATGCACGTAAAAAAACAATTACCCACTTAAATCTGGAAGTAATTCCTCATATCGATGGAATAATTTAGTTGGTGATTGCAATTGTATTTGCATAATTCTTTTCTAATTTTCTAAAATAATTGTGTTTTACCTAGAGACATGAATGGTTAAAGGCGTTGTGCATTGTAGCAATGCCCGCATAAAACCAGGGTTCAAAATACACCCTGGGTCCACAGAAAAATATGTTGGGTCATGATGTATCACCATCATGCCTTTAATTGGGCTCAATTTCCATATTCATGCATCAACACACAGCATATAAACAAAAATCTAGGTATATCTTCTCAAGTCATTTTCATCTTCGGATGGACAAAGCAAAAAGGATTTGTACTGGAGCTTTTCATGCCTCCCTCAAGTACTGTAGCCATGTGGTCCTAGCGAACGCGGAAGCAGTATATGCATATGTATATGTACACACAATTGCCATTAATCAACCTCTAACAAAGAAATAATGATGATGGCATTGATAATTCGGAGAGGTGCTTTATATTAATTTCTTGAGATAGTTGAGAGTTAGCATGATCCAGCTGTTTTCAGCTTCTCTGGCTCAGAAATTCTGCAACTTCAAGCAGTGTATTTGCAGCTTATAATAAAGCACAGATTCGAGTTGCTTGAGATTCTATGTGGTGGTGTTGGTGAAAAGATATAGACGTTGAAGCATGTAAAGAAATCTTGGTGTCAACCATAAATACGTACCAATATGTATTTCTTAAAAACAGTGGTGTTATTATTGCAGGCACATTATAAATCCTTCAAATTTTATTTTTTTTAAAATATATCCTGATTACTTCTTAATTTATTTCAACTCTGTATGATAAGTACTCTATGAGCTTTAACAAATGTGCGTAGAGAAATATATCAAATAGATCACGTTTTGGAAATATATCTTTGAGACTTGAATGTTGTTATTTCTGTAGTTTTCTTCTTTTCCCCCGCACATAGAGTTTTAAGTAGACATGTGCAGTGAATTAAGAAGAGTCTTGCAATGCGCTATTGCTAATTACTAATTAGCGGGAGTTTAGGTCTTTGAAGCCCTTTGAAAGCTAGACGAGGAATTTCTTTTTCGTCGTGTGATCTAAGTGGGTCATGTCCTCTTTATAGATTGTTCAAGGGTTGGTAGGTAAAAGTGGGGTAGGGTACTGGTCTATTCCAGGCAAGGGGGCAGCAAATTAACCTTTCTTACCTAACAAAAGCATAGCAACAACTTCGCAGTCAGTGATAAATTCTAGAATTTAGATTTTTTTTTTAAATATCATAGTAATTTAAAACTTTTTATAGAATAACACCATTCATAAATGATTTAGTACATAATTTAGAATATTTTTTAAAATTATCATAGTAATTTTTTTTTATAGAATAACATCATTTTAAAAAAATTAATATAATATCACACTTTCAAAATTAACAAAATTTTTAAATATCACTATTTCTAAACATAAGAAGATAATTATTATGCTTCAGAAGAGCGATTTAACATGTCACTCTTCAGAAGCATAATAACTTAACATGACACATTTTAGAAATGCTATATGTCATGAAATTTAAATCACTCTACAGATCATAGAACATAAATAAACACAACTCTCTCCCTAAAAAAATTGATGTTCACAACCTTTCTTTCTTTAAAAAAACCCACCAAACACTTATTATTTTGTCCTTAAGACACTCAAAATCGAACATATCTTAGTTTCCAAGCATCTTATGATTTTTTTTCTCTTTAAAATCCATTACTGTCGCCGCTACCAGTGCTGCCCCTGCCACCCCAACTCCTTTTTCTAGTCCTCCAAGCAAGTTAAATATACTACATTTGTATGAATTTGTGTTTGGTTTAGTTAAAATAAAATCATTGTTTAGGTTGAATTTAGAGTTTGTTGAATTAATGATAAAACTATAAATACCATTAATTAGGGTTGATTTGATATAATTGAATATAAAAATAAGTTAAATTAATGACAAAATAATTATTTTAATTAATTAGGTGTTGCATTGAATTTTAGATAAGTTGGAGAATTAGGGATTTTATGGGGATTGTTGGAATCAACTAATAATATTATCAGCTATGTTTGATGATTTCATGCAATAAAGCATGAATATAGTAGAATTATGATGAATTATACGTTGCATTGAATTATGGATAAGTTGCCAAATTTTGTATTTTCTTTGATTTTTTTAATTTGCTATAAATTCAGGTTTGATTTAATGCATTTGAGCATGAAATATCAATTAGATTTGATATCATGAATCATGTTTAATTTTGGTCAAGTATGCATTAAATTTTAGGAATTTGATTGAATTTGCTATAAATTTTGTCAATTAGAGTTGAGGTAATACAATTTAGTTAAAATTATATCCAATTGACCAAAATTCAATTTTTTTTTAGAATGTTTTATAACATATATATTTTATGTCATTATGGTGGTACTATTGTTCTTAATGTGAATATATTTATTACATATATAATGACGAAAGCAGTTTGTTATTACATGGTAGTTTAGGCATGTCATATGTGAAAATGAAAGAAACTATTTATCATGGACTTCGGTGGAATTATAATGATATTGATGTTGAAATAACTTGGAGATGTCAAATTGGTGAATATTAGTATTATTCTATATTGATTGTATGTGATAGTAGTTTTAAAATAATGATTGATTTTTCATCCAAAGTGAGTTCAGCATGATGGTATTGTATATGAGTAGTCAATCAAGATCTCTGTGTGCCTCAACTTCCGTCGGTCCTTCAAAGTCAATTAGTAGAGGTAAAAAGAGTTTATTGTTGGATGATTTGTTACAAAGAATTGATGATATTATGTTTGACAATCAATTTGTTGATTAACATAGATTTGATTATTCTAAGCCTAATGAAAATGAAGATGATGACACATTTGACACGAATGTGATAGTAAATGTTGATGATAAAATAATACCTCTTATTCCTGAATCTATAGATGCTTCTGGGTTTACTTTTGTTGTTTCTCATGATTGAGTACTTAGTCATAAACAAACATTTAGCAATAAAGATAAATTGGTTAATATAGTTAAATGGTAACACATTGCACTTTCAATTGAATACCAAGTTCAATGGTCGAACTCGATATTTGTTCAATTACAATATGTGCAAACACCTTAATATTAATGATATTTACATGAGGGGATATCATAAAAGATCAGATTAATTTGAGATAACAAAGTTAAAAGGGCCACACTTATAACCACTATCAGCTCAATACAATTTTATTATTAATGCTATATCAACCTTTGTGATTAATAATCTTTTAATGACATTTGAAAACATACATGATGAAATAAAATTGCATTACAGATATAAAATATCATATGACAAAGCATGAGTTGCAAAACAAAAGATGTTTGAGTATCTTTTTGGTTAAAATGAAAAGTATTTTGAAAAATTACCAAGGTTGTTGTTGGTAATAAAAAGAATCAAATCCTAGAAAAGTTGTTGATTGCACGCACAAAAGAAATCTTGATGATAGTATAATGGTTTTTAGGAGATTGTTTTTTGTCATTTAGAGCTTGTATTGAAGGTTTCAAGTATTGTAAACCACTTATCAGTGTTGGTGGCACTCATTTGTATGGGTGATAGGATGGGAACTTATTGATTATAGTTGCTTTTGATGCAAATAATGAGATAGTCTCGTTGGCTTTTGTAAGTTAATAAAGAAAATAATTTTAATTGGAGATAGTTTTTGCTTTACTTAAAAAGATATGTTACTAGTGATAAAATAGGTATATGTATAATATCTAATAGATATTCAAGCATAAAGAATAGAGTAGTAGAAATTTGATAGGAACCTATAGGATACCATCATTGTACCTGAAATTTTGTTAGTAACTTCAATCATAAATTTCAAAGACCCTTCTACAAAAAAAATTTTTTGATAAGGATGTATTATAAATCTTCAAGGTGCATATTTGATTTGTGGTATGAATGAATATGTAAGTTGGACCTATCATATCAAGAATTGTTTGAAAAAGAATCAAAAGAAAAATATGCATTATATCATGGTGGCGGTCACTAGTATGGTAATATAACAACTAATCTTTCCGAACCATTTAATCATATAATGAAATGTGCTCAAGCAATGCATATTTTAACTCTGATGCAATTGATGTTTTACAAATGTAATAGTTATTAGGTCATGTGAAGACATGAAGGAAATGATTTTATTCAATATGGAATAATTCCCCCCCCTCAATTCATGTTGAATTGAAAATAAGCAAAGATAGATCAATAAATCATACTAGAATGTTGTTTGACTCTAAATAATAGATTTTCCATGTAAACACCCCTATTAAACCGGGTGTTGCAAAAAAAATCAAATGCGCAATCAGATTAAATAGTAGAACAAACACATGAGGCTAATGGTAGACATTCCAACACCCATTTCACATGTTTTTGCATATTGTGCTGAGAATTACTTGGACTTTATACAGTTTGATCATTACATGGTCAGAGCTAAATATTAACATATGACATGTCATTTCATCCATTACCAGACGAGTTAGAATGCAATAATTACACTGGATCTCAAGTTAAAATAGACTTATCTAGATGGAAATTCAAGCATGATCGATGAATCTCTACTCATTTACACAACAAGATGAATGCAAGAGAGGGTTATGCAATGCAACAACACAAGTAATAATAGGAAAACATGTTCTAATTGACAACATATGTATGACATTACAATTGTATGACAAAACAAATATTTAGTTAGATATGTTATGATATTTTTGTAAGGAATATCAAACATAAATATTGTTATATAGGATGTTATGCAGACAAGGTGGCAAAACTTATTCTCGTGTTGAGTGGCCATATTACAACGATGGCATTCTCGGACAGCATGACCATGACATCTATAAAGAGCATGACTATTTTCATGAAGAGTAGGATTTACAATCATAGTACATTCCTACTGGGGCCGCTAACACATGTGTCCTATGGTTGTAGGATAAACATCGATTGGAGGTTGTTTTTGCCGAGATAGTAATATATATAATTTAAATAAACTTTTTCATTACTTAACATTAAAGGTTTTATATATTTATGTAATTGTATTTAAATTTTTTATGTAGGATGAGATCATGATTTATTAGGACACATAAGCGGATAAAACCATATAAGTGGGTTCAACCATATATGTTCTAGGCTGGTTTTTTATACATCAGTTGTCTGGAGCATTTTAAGCTTGACCACAACTTGATCCATATACCAAATGAGTGATGAAGACGTGAGACACACATTCCATCTTAGACATGGAGAGATGACACCAATTTTATGGGATATGACGGTTTTGCTTAAACTTCCTATTGATGGATGAGTTGTCATATCTATTAGCATGTGTAATTAGATTGCCTTATGCAAGAATGCATTTAGATTAGCACCCCTTTCTTTTAAATTGAAAAGGGTAGCATACGTCTTAAATTGATTAAGGAGACATTTACCACATCACCTGAAGATGCTAACTACGAGGTCTTGTGGATGTATCAATTGAATTGTGATTTGAATATGTTGATTATTTGTTGAGTTGGCATTAATTAATATGATAATTTTAATATGTTTTGTAGGTATGTTAGAGCATATATATTGCATTTGTATGGCAGTGTATTATTCATAAACCTCATAGGGAGATATGTGCCTTTAATTTATTTGACGATCCTAGATCATTTTGATGTCCTTCCCACATACAACTGAGGATATGATGTCTTGGCATGCCTATACAAACATCTATGTCTTGCATGCATGAAGGGGACTAAGTAAGTCGGGGGACGTTTTCTACATGTATAGATATGAATTGAAGAATTTAAAATAACTATATACATTTTAAATGTTTGTTGTTAACATGAAATAAACAACTTGTTTTTAGTTTAATAACAGTTATGCTTTTGGAGGCATCTTCATGTGAGCCAACCCCAAATACCTAAATTGTTATCTATAACTATCCAGATTATAGGGGTTACACATTAGCTCGCACTAGGATGTAGGTATTCTAATGTTATTTATAATGTCTAATTGTAACTTTAAAAATAAAATTAAACTAACATAGTTGTAATTCTAGGTGGTGTGCTAGTATAGTATTTAATAATAATTCAACACATGTGTTGTCATTTTATTGGAGCAAGCTAGATAAGTAACATACTATCCAGGTATTTATTGAACCATTTGTTAAAGAAAAAAACTTAACTTCACTGAATTATTGTTGTTTAATAATTACAAAAATGATCTTCTATAGATCATGTAGACACCTTATTTAGATGAAAGATTGACAGTTGCTCTAGCTATTTGCACTATCGGAATGGACATATGGACTTTAGTGGCCTCGTTGATATTTTTGAGATTGTTAAGCTATATTGCCCAGATTGGGTAATGCGACATTTCAGTTACAAACAACACATTCCAGTTGACATCGATATGAGTGATGCATTGCATGCCATAAATTCAGGGTAAAAATGATGATTACAATTAGTTAAACCAATATGGAGCTTATGAATCACAATATGATACATAGAGGAATAAGATATTTATAGAGATGTATCATGTGATTATAGAAAAGGATTTTTTTTTTTGTTCAAGAGTATCACACATCGGTTTATTACATTGGATCATCTAGTAGACGTAGATATAGATAAATGGGTTATGCTCATATATTTTACGATTTCAATTACTATAATGTATGTTTATTTCTTTACATTCCTGAGGCTACTAATCATTATGAAATGTGAGAATTTATTGTGTGTTGGTTATTGTGGTTCTTTGCAGGTATTTATAAGTGGGACATGATTTTGGGTATAGTTCCTAAATAGGGAAAACTTTGCCCAAATTTTGTTAAAATTAAAAAAAAATTACTTTCTAAAATCATCATCTAAATTAAATATACGATTAACAAACTAAATAATAAATGTAAGCCTCGGTTAAAATATTTTGAAATGTAAAAAAAGGAATTAATTAAACTGGGACAAATTGAAAATAATAAATAATAAAAATTATGGTTAAATGACATGAAGTAAGAAAAAGAAAAAAAAAATGAGTTAAAAAGATGAAAGAAAAAAGATTATGCCAAAAAATACCCATTTTTCTAGGGTTGTAAATGGTCTAGCCATTTTGAGAAATGGCTAGACCGATTTAATAAAATGATCGGACCATTTCTTAAAACAATCAAACCTATTTGGCCACTATCTCCTTAAAATTGACGATGTGTTGTCAAATGAGAAGGAGAGTATTTTTATTCCTTCTTCTTTCCTTTCACTTTGAAGGGTTAGAAAGTGATATTTAGGAGTGAAAATAGAGGATTTTGAGAGAGACAAACACATTTCACACTAAAAATCAAGAAAGATCAAAGAGAGGAAAGATTAAATTAGAGAGAGAAAGTGAGGTTGGTAAAGGAAGAAGGAGAAAACTTGAAGGATTTGTTGCTAGCTAACTTGTGAAGTACATATTATTGCTTGGTAAGGTGTTTTAAACTTATAGGATCAAGTTATTAAGAAATTTAAATTGATTGTTTAATTTAATGTTCAATTCTTGAACCTAGGGTTTTATAAGTGAATTTAGGGTTTTGTGAATTGGCTATGGGATAATGTTGGGATGGGTTAATAATATGGAAATGACCTTATATCATGAGTGATTGAAGAGCGAATTTTGGTAATTTAGCTTGGGTGAGAGCTGACCAAAAAGAAAGAAAAAAGAGAAAGGGGTAAATGGTTGTAAGCTTTATAAATTGTGTTTCAATGAGAATTGATAGTGATATTTAGGTCCTGTGGTGACAAGGAATATCTTGATTGTTTAAACCATAGAGTGGAGCAGGTGCTGGGACATCACGTATAGCATGTAGGTGTTCAACGCCTATGTTTCTAATTCATTTCATTATGAGAACTATTAGTTCCTTATGATTTTATACTACTTGTTGGATTGATAATGAAAAATGTATAAAAAGGAAAGAAAATATTATAATGGACTTGATTAGCTAATTTGAGTTAGGAATAATTACTTATATCAATGTGTTTTCATTGATATCGGCATTACTTAAATTTGATTAGCTACCCCAGGTATGTAGGCTAATGATGTAAAGGGATCTTTGGCATTAGCATTTATGAAAGTGGAATTAAAATATTAAAATGGACTTGATTAGCTATTCCGGGTTAGGAATAGTTAATGATATCAGTGGGTTTTCATTGATATCAACATTATTTAAATTTGATTAGCTACTCCTAGCATGAAGGCTAATTATGTCAAGGGAACCTTGGCATCAGCACTTTCAATGGATGAATCTAAATATTACGATAGACTTGATTAGGAATTCTGGGTTTGCAATAGTTAATGATACCAGTAAGATGCACTGATATCAACAATTTCAATAAAAATCTATTAGTCAATCCTTGTAAGAAAGACTAGTGATACTAATAAGGTCCATCAGTATCGGCATCACCATTTTAAAGAATTGAGGGAGAGGGGGAGAGAGTATTTGATTAGTTATTTTCGAAGAAAGATGAAGAGCTAATACTGCTAATGAGAATACATTGGTATTGATATTTATGTGAGGACCATCTTTAAGTGATGGGTTGTGATTTCAAATGGAAATGGTTAATGATATAGAGAGTATCGTTGCATGATGAATGTTAAAAAAGAAAAAAAAAAAGGTCATAATATTGAGGTAGAAGTTGATAAAGAGAAATGAATGAATGATGGTAAAGGATTTTGTTGTATTATTGTCATAAAAGAAGTGAAAAATCAAGTATCGCTTCCATTGTCATTGTTATTATTATTTTATTTATATTTATATCATATGTTGCATTTTTGCATGTACATCGCATTCATGCTATGAGTGATTCCTGCTATATTTTATCTTTTGTTATCTAGATAAGGAACATTATATATGTATTTCAAAACCATGTAAACTTTTGGTAACTTGTAATTTAATGATAAACTTTTGATATGTATATAAATATATTTTAAACCTTATTTTGACATAAATTTATGTTGTGTATCATTGTATAGAATTTGTGAAGTGGAGAAGATAAATGTTGTGATTAAGATGCATGATAATTGGATCAGAATTGAGTAAAGAATTATAGGAATAAAATATGTTCATATCAATAACTTGAGACCTCTCAATATAGGAAAGACTCTATTGAAATTTCAATAGATTTTGGACTTACATATGCAAAAAGAATTCACATGTTTACTATAATATTGTTTGGGTGTTGTCCTGGAAATTGGACTATCATATTTTGGTATCAAAGCAACCAATTATTATTCCAAGGATTAGGATGTTATTGTCATTTAAAAATATATATATTTCAGGATGGTTTGAATAAGGTAAGGTGTCAGGATTGACCCGTCTTTAGCATGGGGAAAAGATCGGGTTTACAGTGTATGGGTGATCTAGAGGGGAATCCAACGAAAGATATTGCCTCACATATACCTGCAGCATCATTACACTCCAAAAGTGGTGAAGCAACAAGATATAATGATAATTATATTATCTAACGAGCAGATGTATCATTACCTAAGGCATCTAATAGATAGGGTCAGGATAGATAAGGACAAATAGATGGGTCCCAACGGATGGCACCAGTTGTTTCACCTAACCACATTTTAGTCCTTGTTTTTTCTAGAACAATTGGCTAGGGTAATAGCAGTAAGAGTGGTAAGAGTTTCTACTGTAGCTCCTACAGCGAAGAGGGTGGTTACTTTGGTATATTGGGTGAAAGGCATGGGAGAGTTAAGTTGTGTAATTTATTCAGAAGAGGAGGATGTCGAGGTTGTAGGTCATTGGCTGAGGAAAATAGAAAGGGTGATGAATCAAATGCCTATACCGAAAGAGGTACGAGTTGATTATGTGACCCAACTATTAATAAAGAGTGTCTATTCTTGGTGGTAGATTATCATGGAGAGCAGATCTGAGGATGTGCTGATGTGAAAGGATTTCAAGGAAGAATTTAAGGAAAGGTACTATTATTGGCAGCATAAAAAGGAGAAAGAACAAGAGTTCCTGGATTTGAGATAGGGAGACTTGACTATACTGGAGTATGAGAGGAGATTCCAAGACTTATCTATTTTCTCCTATACATATCTTAATACTGAGCGCCATCAAATAAAGAAGTTTTGTGATGCAATTAGACAAGAATTGAAGTTGGTCCTAATAGCTATGGAGTTTCAGTTCATCCAGGAGTTGGTACAGGCTACTTAGGGTATGAAGAGAGTGATTAGAGATGCGTTGAGGCCAGGGGTGGAACAAGATCAGTTAGTTGGGCCAAAAAGGATGGATTTTGAGTTTTCTACTCTCATACCACCTTTTTCCAAAGAAAGGGAAAAGTGGTAAGTCATTTGTGCAGTTCCATAAGAGAAGGGGAAGCTTGACTACAGAGGGAAATTTAGAGGGATCCAGAAAATTTAGCAGTGGAGGATCTTTGGGTAATCCGGCTTCAGCACTGTAAGAGGGTTTACTAAACAGAGAGGAGCTGTATATCCACTATATGGGAGGTGTAATTAGAAACACTCTAGAGACTACTCAATGACAGTAGGGAGGTGTTATATTTGTAGGGGTAAGGGGCATTGATGAAGGGATTGTTAGTATTTAGAAAGAGGCTATTTCTACTATGGGGATACGGGCCACAAGAAGGAGTGTCCTCGTAGGGCTACCAAGGCAACACAAGGTCAGAAAGCTGCTACATAGAGTTAGCAGTAGTCAGTTACTGTTGATCGACCTGTAAGGCCTACA
>Ga0325401_1006417_pt1 | contig 11364 bp, 9 predicted proteins | sample PopdelMetagenome_FD_205666 | JGI IMG/M metagenome (GOLD analysis project Ga0325401, IMG submission 205666) | Populus deltoides microbial communities from Bellville, Georgia, United States - Xylem-PdKOR-R2 | ecosystem: Host-associated > Plants > Phyllosphere > Stem > Wood/Secondary xylem | place...
GGCTCGCTCTGCCCGGTGAGCTCGGCGACGATGCGGTCGCGGACGTCGTTGACGTCGGTGACCCGCTCGGCCATGAGGCCGCCCAGGCTGGCGAACAGCTCGGCGAACTGCTGGGCCGCGCCGACCGTGGCCACCGCGGCCGAGGCGCCGGCGTCGATGCGCTGCTCGACGGTCGAGAGCAGGCCGCGGTCCTTGGCCAGGCCGGCCGTCGTCTGCAGCACCGCCGCGCTGACCCCGCTGGCCGCCGCCGCCCGCTCGGTCAGCCGACCGGCCACCACCTCGGCCGCGGCGGTGAACCGGGCCCGCTCCGCGGCGCGGTCGGCCTCGGCCACCGGCGCCTCGTCGTCCGCGGGCAGCTGCACCGCGCCGTGCGGGCGGATGACCGAGCCCAGCGCCACGCCGGGCACGACGGGGGTGCCGGTCAGCACCGTCGGTCCGTCGGCGCCGGTGGTGGTGACGTCGGGGGTGGTGGTCGACATCGAGGTGGACCTCATCTCTGCGCGGTTGCCGGTGGGGCGGGAGCTCTGGCGGGTCGCGGTCATCGGGGTGGACCGTGGTGCGACGCGCCGGTGACCAGCGTCACCGGAAGGTCTTGACTTGTCAACAAAGCGGACGTAGAACAACACCAACACAAACCCGAAGCAACATGTTCGGGCATCAGGACGTGACCTGGACGACGGGGGTGACCGTGTACGCCGAAGAACGCCAGCAGGCCATCGCCGGGCTCGTGGCCCAGCGCGGGCGCATCGCCGTCACCGCCGTCGCCGAGCGGTTCGGGGTCACCACCGAGACCGTGCGCCGCGACCTCGCCGTCCTCGAGCGGTCGGGCATGCTGCGCCGCGTGCACGGCGGCGCCGTCCCGAGCGGGGCGCTCACCGTGCTCGAGCCGGGCCTGGGCGAGCGGCGCAGCACCCGCACCGAGCAGAAGCGGCGCATCGCCGCCGCGGCGGTCGCCTACGTGCCCGCCGCCGACGGCAGCCTGATCCTCGACGGCGGCAGCACCACCGCCGCGCTGGCCGAGGTGCTGCCCAGCGGCCGCCGGCTGCTGGCCGTCACCAACTCGGTGCCCATCTCCCACCGGCTCTCGGTGGCCCCCGGGATCAACCTGCACGTGCTCGGCGGCCGGGTGCGCGGCATCACCCAGACCGCGGTGGGCGAGACCACGGTGGCCGCGCTGGCCGACCTGAAGGCCGACGTCGTCTTCCTCGGCGCCAACGGGGTCACCGGCGCGCACGGCTTCACCACCCCCGACGAGACCGAGGCGGCCTCCAAGCGCGCCATGGTCAAGGCCGCCCAGCAGGTGGTCGTGCTGGCCGACAGCAGCAAGCTCGGCCGCGAGCACCTGGTCCGCTTCGCCGGCGTCGACGACGTCGACGTCCTCATCACCGACGACGAGGCCGACCCGGACGTCGTCTCCGAGATCGAATCGCACGGGATCGAGGTCCTCACCGCATGACCGGCTCGATAGTGACCCTGACCGCCAACCCCAGCCTCGACCGCACGCTGGCGCTCCCCGCCGCCCTCGAGCGCGGCAGCGTCGCCCGGCTGGCGCCGAGCAGCACCGAGCCCGGCGGCAAGGGCGTCAACGTCTCCCGGGCGGTCGCCGCGGCCGGGGCCGACGTCGTGTCGGTGCTGCCCGCCGCCGACGACGACCCGATCGTCCGCGCCCTGCAGGCCCTGGGTCTGCAGCTGGCCACCGTCGCGATCGGCACCCCCGTGCGCACCAACTACACGCTCACCGAGCCCGACGGCACGACCACCAAGCTCAACGAGCCCGGCGCGGTGCTCGACGAGGCAGCCCGGGCCGCGCTGGCCGCCGCGGTCGTCGAGCACGCCGCCGGCGCCCGCTGGGTGGCCCTGTGCGGGTCGCTGCCCCCGGGCACCCCGGTCGACTGGTACGCCGACCTGGTACGGGCGGTCCGCCCGACCGGCGCCCGCATCGCCGTCGACACCTCCGAGGCGCCGCTCCTGGCCCTCCTGGCTGCCGGCCCCGACGCCGCACCCGACCTGCTCAAGCCCAACACCGAGGAGCTCGCGCAGCTGGCCGGGGTGAGCGAGGCCGAGGTCGTCGCCGACCCCGAGGCCGCGCTGGCCGCCGTCGCCACCCTGCACGAGCGCGGGGTGCGCGAGGTGCTGCTCACCCTCGGTGCCGACGGAGCACTGCTCTCCACCGCGCACGGCGAGCTCTTCTCCGCCCGCCCGCCCGCGATCACCGTGCGCAGCACCGTGGGCGCCGGCGACTGCAGCCTGGCCGGCTACCTGCTGGCCGACCTCGACGGGGCACCGGCAGCCGACCGGCTGCGCTCCGCCGTCGCCTACGGGGCGGCCTCCGCGTCGCTCCCCGGATCCGCCGTCCCCACCCCGACCCAGGTGGACGGTCCAGCAGTTCGGGTCATCCCCGGCTTCGCCGGTTCTGCACCGTCCCTCTCCCACTGACGCCCACCCGGCACCTTCGAGACCAGGAGCAACCCCCCGTGTCCGCACTCATCACCACCGAGCTGGTGGCGCTCGACGTCAGCCCCGGCGCCGACAAGACCGCCGTCATCCGGCAGCTCTCCGAGCTGGTCGCCGGCAGCGGCCGGGCCACCTCGGCCGAGGGCCTGTACTCCGACGCCATGGACCGCGAGGTCAAGGTGGCCACCGGCCTGCCCGGCGGCATCGCCATCCCGCACTGCCGCTCCGCCGCGGTCACCGAGGCCTCGCTGGCCTTCGCCCGGCTGCGCCCGGGTGCCGACTTCGGCGCCCCCGACGGCCCGGCCGACCTGGTGTTCCTCATCGCCGCGCCCGAGGCCGGCGACGCCGACCACCTGACGCTGCTCTCGTCGCTGGCCCGTGCGCTGGTGCGGGCGGAATTCGTGGCCTCGCTGCGCAACGCCTCCTCGGCGCAGGAGGTCGTCGACCTGGTGCAGGACGTCGTCTCCCCCGCGCCCGCCACCGCCCCGGCCGCCGCGCCCGCCGCCGCTCCCGCGCCCGCTGCCGCCGCGGCCGACGGCCCGGTGCTCATCGCGATCAGCGCCTGCCCGACCGGCATCGCGCACACCTACATGGCCGCCGACAAGCTGGCCGCCGCCGCCCGCGAGATGGGCGTCGAGCTGCACGTGGAGACCCAGGGCTCCTCGGGCTCCACCCCGGTCGACCCCTCGGTGGTCAGCAAGGCCGCCGCGGTGATCTTCGCCGTCGACGTCGGCGTGCGGGACCGCGAGCGGTTCGCCGGCAAGCCGGTCGTGCAGTCGGGCACCAAGCGGGCGATCCAGGAGCCCGAGGTCATGATCCGCGAGGCGCTCGCCGCCGCCCAGGACCCGAACGCCCGCCGGGTGCCCGGCGGCTCGGGTGCCGAGGCCGCGTCGTCGTCCTCGGGCGGCGGCGCCGGTGCCGGGTCGGAGATCCGTCGCTGGCTGCTCACCGGCGTCAGCTACATGATCCCGTTCGTCGCCGCCGGCGGTCTGCTCATCGCCCTGGGCTTCCTCTTCGGCGGGTACCGGATCGTGCTCAGCGACCCGGCGTCGGCCAGCGGGCAGAGCTACGCGCTCAACTGGGCCCTGAACAACAGCTTCTTCAACCTGCCCGCGACCGCCGACGCCGGCCAGGGCCTCAACGACGGCCTGCTGGGCTACCTGGGTGCCCTGTTCACCGTGCTCGGCCAGGCCGCGTTCGGCTTCCTCGTGCCCGCGCTGGCCGGCTACATCGCCTTCGCCATCGCCGACCGCCCGGGCATCGTCCCCGGCTTCGTCGTCGGCGCGGTCTCCGGCACCGTCGGCGCCGGCTTCCTCGGCGGTCTGGTCGGCGGCATCATCGCCGGCTTCGCCGCCAAGTGGATCTCCTCGTGGAAGCTGCCCAGCGGCGTGCGCGGGCTGCAGCCGGTCGTGATCATCCCGCTGCTGGCCACCGTGATCTCCAGCGGCATCATGGTGCTGTTCCTCGGCCAGCCGCTGGCCGCCGCGCTGCGCGGTCTGGGCAACTTCCTGACCGGCCTCTCGGGCTCCTCGGCCATCCTGCTCGGCATCATCCTCGGCCTGATGATGTGCTTCGACCTCGGCGGCCCGGTGAACAAGGCGGCCTACGTCTTCGCCACCACCGGCATCGGCGTGGCCGACCCGAGCCCCGCGGCGCTGCGCATCATGGCCATCGTCATGGGCGCCGGCATGGTGCCCCCGCTGGCCATGGCCATCTCCACCACCATCCGCAAGCGCCTCTACACCCAGGCCGAGCGGGAGAACGGCAAGGCGGCCTGGCTGCTCGGTGCCTCGTTCATCTCCGAGGGCGCCATCCCGTTCGCCGCGGCCGACCCGCTGCGGGTCATCCCCTCGATGATGCTCGGCGGGGCCACCGCCGGCGCCCTCATCGCGGCGTTCGACGTCGAGCTGCGGGCACCGCACGGCGGCGTGTTCGTCTTCTTCGCGATGACGAAGTTCGTCCTCTTCCTGCTCGCGGTGCTCATCGGCGCGGCGGTCGGGGCCGTCGCCGTCACCGTCGCCAAGAGCATCGGCGGCAAGCCCGAGGCGACCGAGGCCGCCATGGCCGGCAGCACCGTCACCACCACGGGTGCCGCGCTCAGCAAGAGCTGACAGGATCGACCCCGACCACGGGGCGCGGGCGGTCACCCCGCCCGCGCCCCGCACTCACTCGACGCAGAGGAGAGCACCTCGATGCCCAGCAAGACCGTGACCGTCGGTTCCGCCGTGGGTCTGCACGCCCGCCCCGCCGCCCTGATCGCCGAGGCCGTCGGCAAGGCCGGGGTGCCCGTCACCCTCGCCACCCCGGGCGGCAACCCGGTCGACGCCGGCTCCCCCCTGATGATCATGACCCTGGGCGCCAAGAAGGGCGCCGAGGTCGAGGTCAGCAGCGACGACGAGGCCGTGCTGGCCGACATCGCCGGCATGGTCGAGCGCGACCTCGACGCCGAATAAAGGACCTGGCTGCCCCCCACGACGCGCTCCGCACGCCGCGGGTCCCTGCAGCCAGGCCGTTCCAGCAAGGGAGCCCTTCCACCACGTCCGGACCGCCGGACTGGTGGAAGGGCTCCCTTGCTTCGTCCCGCGGGCGGCTACAGCGCGAGGGCGACGCCGGGGTCGTGGAGCACCGCGCCGATGTCGGCCAGGAAGCGGCTGCCCAGCTCGCCGTCGATGATGCGGTGGTCGAACGACAGCGCCAGCTGGGTCACCTGCCGCACCTTGATCCTGCCCTTGTGCACCCAGGGCATCTCGCGGATCGCGCCGAAGGCCAGGATCGCCGACTCGCCGGGGTTGAGGATCGGCGTCCCGGTGTCCACGCCGAACACCCCCACGTTGGTGATCGTGATCGTGCCGCCGGACATCGCGGTCGGCGACGTCTTCCCCTCCCGCGCGGTGGCGGTCAGGTCGGCCAGCGCCCCGGCCAGCTCGGCCAGCGACAGCCGCCCGGCGTCCTTGATGTTGGGCACGATCAGCCCCCGCGGGGTGGCCGCCGCGATGCCCAGGTTCACGTAGTCCTTGACCACGATCTCCTGCGCCGCCTCGTCCCACGAGCTGTTCACCATCGGGTGCCGGTGGGCGGCCAGCAGCAGGGCCTTGGCCACGAACAGCAGCGGGCTGACCTTGAGCCCGGCCAGCTCGGGACGGGCGGCCAGCCGCTGGCGCAGCGCCATCGTGCGGGTGACGTCGACGGTGAGGAACTCCGTCACGTGCGGTGCGGTGAACGCGCTGGCCACCATCGCCGCCGCGGTGTGCTTGCGCACGCCCTTGATCGGGATGCGCTGCTCGCGGCCCTCGGTGCCGGCCTCGGCGGCAGGGAACCGCACGACGGTGCCGGCCTCGGCGGCCAGCTCGGCGGGCGTGCGGGCCGGCTGCGCGGCGGTGCCCCCGGTGCGGGCGGCGTCGACGTCGGCGCGGGTGATCACCCCGCCCGGGCCGCTGCCGGTGACCGCGGTCAGGTCGACGCCGAGGTCCTTGGCGTACTTGCGCACCGGCGGCTTGGCCAGCGGCCGCGGGGCGCGGCGCCCGGGGGCGACGGCCTGCGCCGAGGCGGCCGTGGCGTCCCCGGCGTGCTGCTCGGCGGCCCGGCCGATCTCCAGGCCGCCGTGCCGCACGGGCTTGGTGGTGGCGTCGGGCGCGGTGGCCAGCAGCGGCGGCCGGTCGGTGCCGCTGCCGTAGTCGGCCTCGGGCTGCACGGTCTGCTGCGGCGCGGGCGCGGTGGCCCGCTCGGCCACCGCGCCGCCCGACCGGCGCGGACGGCGCACGGCCTCGGTGTTCTTCGGGCCGTAGCCGACCAGCACCGAGGTGCGCCCACCCGGCGCCGGGCCGCCGATCAGCCCGGCCGCGGGGGTGTCGTCGGCGGCCGGGGCAGCCGGGGCCGCGGGAGCCGCCGCCGGGCCGTCGCCGCCGAGGTCGATGGTGATGATCGGGGCGCCGACGTCGACCGTCGTCCCCGGCTCGTGCAGCAGCTCGACCACCGTGCCGGCGTACGGGCTGGGCAGCTCGACGGCGGCCTTGGCCGTCTCGACCTCGCACAGCGGCTGGTTGGTCACGACGACGTCGCCGACCGCCACGAGCCACTGCAGGATCTCGCCCTCGGTCAGGCCCTCGCCGACGTCGGGCAGCTTGAACTGGCGCAGGTCGGCCATCAGAACTCCATCGCGCGGTCGACGACGTGCAGCACCCGGTCCAGGTCGGGCAGGTACTCCTCCTCGAGCTTGGACGGCGGGTAGGTGACGTCGTAGCCACCGACCCGCAGCACCGGGGCCTCGAGGGAGTGGAAGCAGCTCTCGGTGACGCGAGCAGCGATCTCGGCACCCAGGCCCAGGTTGGTCTGCGCCTCGTGCACGACCACGCAGCGGCCGGTGCGGCGCACCGACTCCTCGACCGGGGCCAGGTCGAGCGGGGAGAGCGTGCGCAGGTCGATCACCTCGATCGAGCGGCCCTCGTCCTCGGCGGCCTGCGCAGCCTGCAGCGCGGTCTTCACCATCGGGCCGTAGGCCAGCAGGGTGAGGTCGTCGCCGGCCCGCACCACCCGCGAGGTGAACAGCGGCGGCGGGGTGGCCCCGAGGTCGACCTCGGCCTTGTCCCAGTAGCGGCGCTTGGGCTCGAAGAACACCACCGGGTCGGGGCAGGCGATGGCCTGCTGCAGCATCCAGTAGGCGTCGGCCGGGTTGCTCACCGCGACGACCTTCAGGCCGGTGGTGTGCGCGAAGTAGGCCTCGGGGCTCTCGCTGTGGTGCTCGACGGCGCCGATGCCGCCGCCGAACGGGATGCGGATGGTGATCGGCATGGGCAGCCGGCCGCGCGAGCGGGCGTGGATCTTGGCCACCTGGGTGACGATCTGGTTGTAGGCGGGGAAGACGAACCCGTCGAACTGGATCTCCACGACCGGCCGGTAGCCGCGCATGGCCAGCCCGACGGCGGTGCCGACGATGCCGGCCTCGGCCAGCGGGGTGTCGACGACGCGGGCCTCGCCGAAGTCCTTCTGCAGGCCGTCGGTGATCCGGAAGACCCCGCCCAGCTTGCCGATGTCCTCGCCCATGAGCACGACCTTCGGGTCGTCCTCCATGGCCTTGCGCAGGCCGGTGTTGAGCGCTTTGCCCAACGTCAGGGTGGTCACTGGGCGAAGCCTTCCTGGTAGGCGAGGAACGCGGCGCGCTGCGCGGCGATCTCGTCGGTCTGCTCGGCGTAGACGTGGTCGAACATCTCGGTGGGCGCCGGGTCGGGCATGTCGAGCGTGCCCGAGCGGATGTGCTTGGCCAGCTCGTCGCCCTCGGCGTCGACGGCGGCGAAGAACTCGGCGTCTGCCTTGCCCGACCGCGACAGGTGGGCCTTCAGCCGGGCGATCGGGTCGCGCAGCTTCCACTCCTCGAGCTCGTCGGCCAGCCGGTAGCGGGTCGGGTCGTCGGAGGTGGTGTGCGCGCCCATGCGGTAGGTGAACGCCTCGATGAAGGTGGGGCCCGAGCCCTCGCGCGCCCGGGCCAGCGCGGCCCGGGTCACGGCCAGGACCGCCAGGACGTCGTTGCCGTCGACCCGCACGCCGGGGAACCCGAAGCCGGCCGCGCGGCGGAACAGCGGCACCTTGCTCTGCCGCTCGATCGGCACCGAGATGGCGTACTGGTTGTTCTGGCAGAAGAAGACCACCGGGGCGTCGAAGGTGGCCGCCCAGATCAGGGCCTCGTTGACCTCGCCCTGGCTGGTGGCGCCGTCGCCGAGGAAGGCGATGGCCGCGGCGTCGGCCGTGTCGCGCTGGATGCCCATCGCGTACCCGGTGGCGTGCAGGCACTGGGCGCCGATCACCACGGTGTAGAGGTTGAACTTGGTGGCCACGGGGTCCCAGCCGCCGAGGTCGTTGCCGCGGAACAGGCTGATGACCTGCAGCGGGTCGACCCCGCGGGTCCAGGCGACACCGTGCTCGCGGTAGGTCGGGAAGGCCATGTCGTCGGGCCCGAGCGCCCGGCCGGCGCCGATCTGCGCGGCCTCCTGGCCCAGCAGCGAGGCCCAGATGCCCAGCTCGCCCTGGCGCTGCAGCGCGGTGGCCTCGACGTCCCACCGGCGCACCAGCGCCAGGTCGCGGTAGAGGGCGCGCAGCTCGTCGTCGGAGACGTCGAGGGAGTACTCGGGGTGCTCGACCCGCTCGCCCTCGGGGGTGAGCAGCTGGACCAGCTCGGGCTGGGCCGGCAGGTGCGGGGCAGCGGCCCCGGGGACGGGGTCCACCATCTCCTGGGCCTCGGGCACTGCGGTCACGGGCTGTCCTCCTCGCTGCACGGTGGTGGCCCCGGACACGTCGGGGGCACCGTGTGCAGCACATCACTACGGCGCCGAGATGCGCAAGGGAGGGGGTGGGAACTGCGCACGATGGTCAGTCTGTGCGGGGTGTGGCGTGGCACACTGAGCAGCGTGACCGGGATCGACGCCACCGACGCCCGCCTGCTGCTGGCGCTGTCGGCCGACCCGCGGGCCACCGTGATGGCGCTGTCGCAGACCCTCGGCCTGGCCCGCAACACCGTGCAGGCCCGGCTGGCCCGGCTGGAGTCCGGCGGGGTGCTGGACCCCTTCGAGCGCCGGGTGCGGCCCGAGGCCCTGGGCTACCGGCTGGGCGCCTACATCACGGTCACCGTCGTCCAGACCTCGCTGGCCGAGGTCAGCGCGGGGCTGGCCGACATCCCCGAGGTGCTCGAGGTGATCGGCCTGTCGGGGGCCGCCGACCTGCTGGTGCAGGTGGTCGCGGTCGACGCCGACGACCTCTGGCGGATCAGCGAGCAGGTGCTGGCCATCCCCGGCGTGCAGCGCACCGACACCAACCTGGCGCTGCGCCGGTTCGTCGACCACCGCATGACACCGCTGCTGGAACGCGCCGCCCGCCGCTGACCCGCGGTTAGGGTGCGCCGTGCGGATCCGGCCCCTGCTCGTGCTCGTCGTCCTGCTGCTGGCCGGGTGCCGCGTCGACGGGACGGCGTCCCCGGCACCCGAGGGCTGGGCGTTCGTGTCCGAGCAGCCCTGCGACCCGGCCACCGGCGCCGGCGACTCCTCCTGCGTCGTGCTCAGCGTGCCGGTGGACCACGCCGACCCCGGTGGCGAGCACTGGGACGTCACCTTCGCCGTGCTGCGCGCCGAGGGCGAGGCGCGCGGCACCTACGTCACCGCCACCGGTGGCCCCGGCTCCAGCGGGCTGGCCGCCGCCGACGCCTACAGCTCGGCCTTCCCCGCGGAGATCCGCCGAGACTTCGACGTCGTCTTCTTCGACCAGCGCGGCGTCGGGCAGTCCCAGGAGCTGCGCTGCGACGACGCCTACGCCGACTACTTCGAGCCACTGGACAGCACGTCCTCCGCGGCCGAGCGCGACGTGTTCGCCGCGGCCAGCACGCAGTTCGGCGAGGACTGCTTCGCCGAGGCCGGCGTGGACCCGGCCACGGCCCCCCGCTACGCCACCGCCCAGGCCGTCGAGGACCTCGAGGACCTCCGCGAGTGGCTCGGGGCACCGCAGCTGACGCTGTACGGCGAGAGCTACGGCACCCAGTACGTGCAGACCTACGCGGCCCGGCACCCCGACCGGGTGGCGCGCCTGGTCGTCGACGGCGTCGTGGACCTCTCGACCGGCGCGCAGGACTTCTCGGTGGCCAGCGCCCGGGCCGACACCGACGTGCTGGCCGCCACGATGGCGCGCTGCGACGCCGAACCCGCGTGCGCCGACGCCGCCCCGGGGGACTCGCTGGCCGGCTACGACGAGCTGCTCGCCCGGCTGACCGCGGACCCGGTGGACGTCCCCGGCGGGGTGGTCGACGCCTACACCCTGCTCTCGGCGGCGTACGGCTCCCTCAGCGACCCGTGGAGCCGCACCGAGCTGCAGGACGCGCTCAACGACGCGCTGCTGGGCGACGTCGCCGCCCTCGACCGCCTGGGCAACGCCGCCGGGTCGGGCCCCACGGCCGACTTCTCCGACGCGTTGTTCCTCGCCGTCGAGTGCACCGACTACGACTACGTGCCCCAGGGCGGCGACCCGCGCGCGGTGCTGGACCAGTGGCTCGACCGCGCAGCCGCCGAGGGCATCGACCAGCTGCGCCTGGGCGTGCACTACTACGACAAGGCGCCCTGCCTGTTCTGGCCCGGGTCGGCGACCACCCCGGACGTCGCCCTGCCGGCGCCGGTCACCGATCCGCCCTACCCGGTGATGGTGCTCAACGCCGACACCGACCCGAACACCCCGTTCGTCGGGGCCCGCCGGGTCCTCGGCGCCCTCACCCGGGGCGCGGGGCCCGCCGACGCCGCGGTCGTGCAGGTCTACGGCCCGCACGTCGTCTACGGCCGGGGCGACCCGTGCATCGACGACCCGGTCGACACGTTCATCGAGACCGGGCAGGTGCCGGCCGAGCGCGTGACCGTCTGCCGCTGGTCGGACTAGCGCCAGCCGGCGGGGTCGACACCGCCGGGCACCGGCGCCGCGGGGTCGTAGGGCTGGCGGGTGAGGACGAAGGTCGCCAGGTCGAGGTGGTCGGCGGCGATGCGCAGCGTCTCGCCCGCGTAGTAGCCGTCCAGCCCCACCCAGGTGCCGTCGGTGCGCCGGACGAACCGGCTGGCCCGACCCGGGCGGCCGGGCAGCGGGCCCAGGTGCAGCACCCCGCCCGCCTGCGCGCGCAGCACGTGCGGCGCGGGACCCCAGAACCACACCCCGAGGACGTCGAGGGGCACCGGCGGCGGGGACGGCGTCCAGGCCGGCACCACACGGGGCTCGGCGGCCCGCAGGTCGGCCAGCAGCCCGGGCACCAGCGGGTCCAGCCCGCTGGTGGTGTTGGCCAGCATCACCGCGCCCGTCAGCTCGGTGCGGTCGACGAACACGCCGGCCAGGAAGCCGGGCATCGAGCCGCCGTGCCCGACCAGGGTGGCGCCCTCGACCCGCAGCACCTGCACGCCA
>Ga0325401_1006421_pt1 | contig 11362 bp, 9 predicted proteins | sample PopdelMetagenome_FD_205666 | JGI IMG/M metagenome (GOLD analysis project Ga0325401, IMG submission 205666) | Populus deltoides microbial communities from Bellville, Georgia, United States - Xylem-PdKOR-R2 | ecosystem: Host-associated > Plants > Phyllosphere > Stem > Wood/Secondary xylem | place...
ACTCCGAGCTCCGCCCCGTCCTGGCCGTCAACACGGCCGGCATGCTGGTGCGGCGCCGGGTGCTCGACGCCCTCGGCGGCCTCGACGAGGAGCTGCCCGTCTTCGGCAACGACCTCGACTTCGGCTGGCGCGCCGCGGCCGCCGGCCACCGCACCGTCGTCGTGCCCCAGGCCGTCGTCTTCCACGCCGAGGCGGCGCACCGCGGCCTGCGGCGCACCCCGCTGACCGGGCGCCACACCCACTACCAGGAGCGCCGGGCCGCGCTGTTCACGCTGCTGGCCAACAGCCGGTCGCGGTGGTGGTGGCTGCGCTTCGGCCGGCTCCTCGTCGGCACGCTGGTGCGCATGGTCGGCTTCGTCGCCGTCCGCGCCCCGGGGCAGGCGCTCGACGACCTCGCGGCGTACGTCTCGGTCGTGGGGCACCCGCGCGAGCTGCGCGCGGCCCGGCGTGCGCGCCGGGCCGCCGCCACCGCCGACCCGGAGGTCGAGCGTGCCCTGCTGGCGCCGCGCTGGCTGCCCTACCGCCACGCCCTGGACGCGGTCGCCGACCTCGGCACGGCGCTCACCCAGCAGGCCGCCGACGTCGCCGACCGCCGCCGTGCCGCCGCGGCCGAGGCCGACCCGTCGTCGTTCGCCGCCCTCCGGCGCGAGCGCGAGACCCACGACGAGGACGACGAGTACGCCGCGGACACCGGTCTGGTGGCCCGCTTCCTCACCAACCCCGTCGCCGTGCTGCTCGCCCTGGTCGTCGTCGCGGTGCTCGTCGCCTCCCGCAGCGCGCTGGGCCGGATCGCCGGGCCGGGGCTCTCGCCGGCGCCGGAGGCGTGGCGCGACCTGTGGGCGCTGCACCTCGGCTCCTGGCACGAGCTCGGCCTCGGCACCCCCGTGCCCGCCCCGCCCTACGTCGCCCCCCTCGCGGTGCTGGCCACCGTGCTGGGCGGGAGCCCGGTCGCCGCCGTCTCGGCCGTGCTCGTGCTCGCCGTCCCGTTCGCCCTGTGGGGGGCCTGGCGCTTCCTGCGCGTGGCGGGCCGCCTGGCCACGCCGAGCGGCGCGAACCGCTGGCTGATCCTGTGGGGCGCGACGACGTACGCCGTGGTGCCGGTCGTCTCCGGCGCCTGGGGCCAGGGTCGCCTCGGCCCGGTGGCGGCGGCCGCGCTGCTGCCGTGGCTGGCCCACGCGGCGCTCGGCTTCGCCGACCCGGAGGCCGACCGCCGCCGGCGTGCCGGCTGGCGCACCGGGCTCCTGCTCGCGCTCGTCACCGCCTGCACGCCGGTCGCCTGGGTGGTCGCCGCGCTGGTGGGGATCGTCGTGGTCGTCCTCGCCCTGACCCTGCTGCCGGGCATCGGCCGCGACCGCTCGACGTGGGGGCCGCCGCTGGTGGCGCTCGCGGTCGTGCCGGTCGTCCTCGCCCCCTGGTGGCTGCCGGCGCTGGTGCACGGCGCGGGCGCCGGACTGCTGCTCGACGCCGGTCGCTGGCCCGTGCCGGCGCCCGACGGCCTCGAGCTCGCGCTCGGCCGCTTCCACGACCTGGGTGCGCCGTGGTGGCTCGGGGTGGTCGTGCCGGCGCTCGCGGTCCTCGCGCTGGTGCCCCGGCGCACGCGCATCCCCGTGCTCATCTGCTGGGTCGTGGCCCTGCTGGGCGTCGTCGCCGCCGTGGTGCTCGGCGCCGTGCGGCTCGACCTGCCCTCGCTCTCGACCCCGCCGGGCCTGGCCTTCCTCGTGGTGCTCGTGCAGGGGGCGCTGGTCACGGCGGTCGTGCTCGGCTCGCTGGGCGTCGCCGACCCGCGCGGAGCCGCCCGGGCCGGCGCCGCGGTGCTGGTCGTGGCCGCGGCCGTGGCCCCGCTGGCCGGCCTCGCCTGGTGGGTCGCCGACGGCGGCGACGAGCTGGGCGACGACACCGACGGCGGCATCCCGGCGTACATGGTGCAGAACAGCGAGGAGGGGCCCGAGCACGGCATCCTCGTCGTGCGCGGCACCCTCGACGACGGACTGACCTGGACCGTGCGCCGCGGCGACGGCGTGACCACGGGGGAGGACGAGGTGCTGGCCCTGGCGCCCGACGACAGCAGGCTCTCCGGCTTCACCGCGCTCGTGCAGTCGCTGACGGCGCGGCCGACGCCCGACGCGGTCGACGCCCTGGCGCGCCAGGGCATCGAGTACGTCGTGCTCCCGGCGCCCGCCGACGGCGCGGTCGCCGCCTCGCTCGACGCCACCACCGGGCTCGTGCAGGCCAGCGCAGAGGACCGGAGCACCCGGGCCTGGCAGATCGACCGGCCGCTGTCGGCGCAGGACCTCGAGGGGCCGCGCTCGTGGCTGCGGGTCGCGCTGCTGGTCGTGCAGGGCCTCGCCGTGCTCGCCCTGCTCGTGCTCTGCGCGCCGTCGACCGGACGGGGCACCCGGTGAGTCGGCCGGTGAGGCGCCCGGGTGCCGACGTGCTGCTGGCGGTGGTGCTGCCGGTGGCCTGCGCCCTCGCCCTGCTGCTGCTCCAGCCCGACCGCTCCCAGCCCGGCGGGGAGGCCGCGACCGAGGCGCCGCTGACCAGTGCCCTCGTCGTGTGCCCCTCCGCGCTGCCGGGGACCGAGACGACCGGGACCGCCGGCATCACCAGCCTGGCGGGCTCCGACGGCGCCGTCGACGGCGAGGTGACGGTCGGGCTCGGCGCGACGACCGCTCCGCTGCGCCTGCGCTCGGGGCGCGTCGCCACCGCGACCGGCGACGGGTCGGCGTTCGTGGTCTCGGGCTCGGGCGACCTCGCGCCGGGCCTGCTCGCGACCCGTTCGGCAGGCGCGCCGTTCGCCGCCACCGACTGCGCGCCGCCGCAGCCGCAGCAGTGGTTCACCGGCGTCGGCGCCGACGCGACCCACGCCTCGGTGCTCGAGCTGGTCAACCCCGACGCGGGCCCCGCGGTCGCCGACGTCACCGTCCGCTCGCCCGACGGCGAGCTCGACGTGCCCGAGCTGCGCGGGCTGACCGTGCCGGGCGGCTCCTCGGCCACCTTCGACCTCGCTGCGATCGTCCCCCGGCGCGGCGAGCTCGCCCTCGAGGTCGTCACGAGCCGGGGTCGGCTCGCCGCCCGGGTCGTCGACCGCTACGACGAGCTCGGCGCCGGGGCCAGCTCGCAGGAGTGGCTGCCCGGCCAGACCGAGCCCGCCTCCTCCGACCTGCTGCTCGGGCTCGTGGGCGGGGACGGTCAGCGCACCCTGGTGCTCGCCAACCCCGGCGACGACGAGGTGCGTGCCGAGGTCCAGGTCGTCTCGCCCACCGCCACCTTCGCACCCGCGGGCCTCGAGCCGGTGCGGGTGCCGCCCGGGGGCACCGCCACGGTCTCCCTCGACGGCGTGCTCGCCGACGCGACCGCCCAGGGGGCGACCGGGCTGCAGGTCACCTCGACCGGGCCGCTGAGCGCCGGGCTGCGCCAGCTCGTCGGCGGCGACCTGACCCTCGCCGCGCCCACCCCGTCCCTGGAGGCCACGTCGGCCGCCGTCCTGCCCGACGGCCAGGCCCGGCTGCTCCTCGCCGGCCCCGACGCGGTGGGCGTCGCCACCGTCTCGGCGTACGCCGCGGGCGGGCGTCAGCTCGACCGCCAGCGCGTCGAGCTCAGCCTCGGGGCGGGTGCCGACGTGGCCCTGCCGGCCGGCACCGCCCTCGTCACCGTCACCGCCGAGCGCACCGGCGTGCACGCCGCGGCCCTGGTGAGCGCCGCCGACGGCTCGGGCTCCACCGTCGTCGCCCTGCGCGAGCCGGTGCTGACCAGCCGGGTGCCGGCCGTCCGGCCCGGCGTGCCCTGACCTCTGGTTCCCGAGGTCCGGCTCAGTCGTCCCCGCCGTAGCGCGGGTCGACCTCCTCGGGGTCGAGGCCCAGCAGCTCGGCGACCTGCTCGACGACCACGGTCAGCAGCAGCGCCTCGAGGTCGGCCCGCGACTCCGCACGGTGCTCGATGGGCCGGCGGAAGATGACCAGCCGCGTCGGCGTCGCGCCGCTCCCGCGCACCAGCGAGGAGAGCGGCACCTGGTCGGAGGACCAGTCGTCCGGTACCTGCGGCGCGTCCTCCACGGCGTACTCGACCAGGCCGAGGCGGTCCTGCCAGCGCCGGTCGACGCTCGTCACGATGCCGAGCGCCAGCTCGTCGAAGCGCTCGCGGCGCGTCGGCCGCTCGGGGGTCCCGGGGGAGCGGGGCACCACCGCCGGGCCGCGCATCCCGCGCCCGCGGCGGTCGCGCCGACGGGGCCGCGCGGGCGGGCTCTGCTCCACGCCGACGACCCTAGTGCGCGGCGCCCGCTCCCGCGCGGTCGCCCGCGCGGGATCGGGAGCCACGCCCTCGTGCGCGCGCCTGGCGCGAGCCGACCGCGCCCGGAGGTAGGTTCACCGGGTGAGTCCTGCCCGGCGCTGCTCGCGCACCGCGTGCGACCGACCTGCGGTCGCCACGCTCACCTACGTCTACGCCGACCAGACCGCGGTCCTCGGCCCGCTCGCGACGTACGCCGAGCCGCACGCCTACGACCTCTGCGGCGTGCACAGCGAGCGGCTGTCCGCGCCCCGCGGGTGGGAGGTGCTGCGCCTGGCCAGCGACCTGTCGCCGCGACCGCCGTCCGACGACGACCTGCTCGCGCTGGCCGACGCCGTGCGGGAGGCGGCCCGGCCCGTGGCGCGGCCCGTCGCACCGCCGGCGGGGGAGCAGGGCAGCCGTGAGACCGGCCGGCGCGGCCACCTCAGGATGCTCACCCACGACGACGCTCAGTAGGGTTCGCCGCATGGTCGACCCCGCCACCGTGCACGCCGTCTTCAAGGCCTACGACGTCCGCGGGCTCGCGCCCGAGCAGATCGACACCGAGCTCGCCCAGGCCGCGGGCCGCGCCCACGTGCAGGTCACCGGCGCACGCGAGGTGGTCGTCGGCCACGACATGCGCCCGACCTCGCCCGACCTGGCCGGCGCCTTCGCGGCCGGAGCCTCCGAGGCCGGCGCCGACGTCGTGATGATCGGGCTCGCCTCGACCGACATGCTCTACTTCGCCTCCGGCCACCTCGGCCTGCCCGGTGCGATGTTCACCGCGAGCCACAACCCGGCGGCGTACAACGGCATCAAGATGTGCCGGGCCGGCGCCGTGCCGCTCGGCACCGAGTCCGGTCTCACGGAGATCCGCGACCTCGTGCTGGAGCCGCGCGCCGCGGGCACCGCCCCGCTCGGTGACATCCGCGAGCACGACCTGCTCGACGCCTACGCCGCCCACCTCCTCGCGCTCGCCCCGCTGACCGGCTCGCGGCGGCTCAAGGTCGTCGCCGACGCCGGCAACGGCATGGCCGGCCACACCGCACCCGCCGTCTTCGACCGGCTGCCGCGGGGGCAGGTCGAGCTGGTGCCGATGTACTTCGAGCTCGACGGCACCTTCCCCCACCACGAGGCCAACCCGATCGAGCCCGCCAACCTGCGCGACCTGCAGGAGCGCGTCGTCGCCGAGGGCGCCGACATCGGGCTCGCCTTCGACGGCGACGCCGACCGCTGCTTCCTCGTCGACGAGCGCGGCGTCGCGGTCTCGCCGAGCGCGCTGACCGGGCTGATCGCCCGGCGCGAGCTGGCCAAGGACCCCGGTGCGGCCGTCATCCACAACCTGATCACCAGCCGCGCCGTGCCCGAGCTGGTCGAGCGCCTCGGCGGCCGCCCGGTGCGCACCCGCGTGGGCCACTCCTTCATCAAGGCGACGATGGCCGAGACCGACGCGGTCTTCGGTGGCGAGCACAGCGGCCACTTCTACTTCCGCGACTTCTGGCGCGCCGACTCCGGCATGCTCGCCGCGCTCCACGCGCTCGCCGCGCTCTCCGAGACCGACGTGCCGCTCTCGGAGCTGATGGCGGAGTTCGACCCCTACCCGCTCAGCGGCGAGGTCAACTCCGAGGTCTCCGACGTCGCCGCCGTCACCCAGCGCCTCGTCTCGACGTACGACGCGCAGCCGGGGGTCGAGCTCGACCGCCTCGACGGGCTGACCGTGAGCCACGCGGACTGGTCCTTCAACGTCCGGCCCTCCAACACCGAGCCGCTGCTGCGCCTCAACGTCGAGGGCCGCGACCAGCCCACGATGGAGCGCGTCCGCGACGAGGTGCTCGCCCTCATCCGCCAGCCCTGACCCCGCACCCCCCACCAGGAGGCGTCATGCCGCTCAACCTGTCCGAGGAGCTCCTCGCGATCATCGTGTGCCCCGACTGCCACGGTGACCTCTCGCCCGTCGAGACCGCCGCCGGCGGCGAGCTGGTCTGCCAGCAGTGCGGTCTGGCCTACCCGGTGCGCGACGACATCCCCGTGCTCCTGGTCGACGAGGCGCGACGGCCCGACTGATGGGCACCTGGTTCGACGAGTCGCGCCTCGACGACGCGACGGCCCTCGGCGCCGCCGACCTGCGCCTGCGCACCCTGGCCGAGTCGGGGGCGCGGGTGCGCCGCGAGGCGGGCGAGGCGTCCGCCGCGCTCGGCGAGGCCGTCGAGCGCGCGCAGGAGATGTCGCAGCCCCGCGCGGTGATCGCGGCCGGGCCGGACTCCCGGCTGCTGCGGGCCGTCCTGGAGCCGTCCTGTCCCGTCCCGTTCGTCGCCTGGCCGGGCCCGGCCCTGCCCGGCTGGGCCGGCAGCCTCGACCTGGTCGTGGTCCTCGCGCCCGACGGCTCCGACACCGGCACCGCCTCCGCCGTGGCCGAGGCCGTGCGCCGCGGCTGCCAGGTCGTGGTCGCCTGCCCGCCCACCTCGATGGTCGCCGAGCACGCCGCCGGGCGCTACAGCGCGGTGCTGCCGACGGCCACCCACGACCAGCTCGCGACCGCCGTCGTCATGCTGAGCTACCTCGACCGGATCCACCTCGGTCCAGACGCCGACCCGGACCGGGTCGCCGAGGCGCTCGACGAGGTCGCGATCAGCTGCTCGCCGCACCGTGACCTCGCCGTCAACCCCGCCAAGATGCTCGCGATCGCGCTCGCCGACGCCAACCCGGTCGTCTGGGGCGGCACGGTGCTGGCGGCGCGGGCCGCGCGCCGCGTGGCGGAGTCGGTCCGTCGCGCCAGCGGACGCGGTGCGCTCTCCGGCGACGTGGAGCAGCTGCTGCCGGTGCTCGAGGCGGCGCGCCAGCGCGACGTCTTCGACGACCCGTTCTCCGACACGCCCGCCGAGCTGCGCCCGGTGCTGCTCGTGCTCGACGACGGCTCCGAGGACGCCGTGGTGCGCGAGCAGCGCGGCCGTCTCGTCGCCGCGGCCGCGAGCCGCGGCGTACGCGTGGAGACCGTGGGCACCGAGGCCACGACCGACGTGGCGCGCTACGCCTCCCTGCTGCTGTCGGGCACCTACGCGGCGGAGTACCTCCGCGTCGGGCTCGTGGAGGAGTAGCCGGCGCTCGGTGGTTTGCCGGACTCGGGACGCCGGGTACCCCTCCGGGGTGGCGACGACGGCGACCGTGAAGCAGCGCGACCCGTGGTTCGACAACGCCAAGATGGCGCTGGTCCTGCTGGTCGTCGTCGGGCACGCGTGGACGCTGCTGCCGTTCAACGCGGTGACGACCTACCTCTACGACTTCCTCTACGCCTGGCACGTCCCGGCGTTCGTGTTCGTGACGGGTTACCTCTCGCGCTCCTTCGCCTACACCCGCACCCGGATGTGGCAGCTGGTGCGCACGGTGGTGGTGCCCTACATCGTCTTCGAGTGCGCCATCGCGCTGTTCCGCGTCCACGTCGGGGGTGAGCAGCTCGAGGACCTGTTCAAGGACCCGCACTGGCCGATGTGGTACCTCTCTGCGCTGTTCTTCTGGCGGCTGGCGACACCGGTGTTCAAGGCGGTGCCCGCACCGGTCGCGATCGGGGTCGCGGTGCTGATCAGCCTGGTCGCCGGGGCGTACGCCGGTGACACCCTCGACCTGGCGCGCGTCTCGGGGCTGCTGCCCTTCTTCGTCCTCGGCCTCCACGCGACGCAGGACAACCTCGAGCGGCTGCGCACCCCCCGGGTCCGCACGGCCGCCGTGCTGGTGTTCCTGGCCATCGCGGTGCTGGCGACCTGGACCGACGAGCTGGCGTCCACCGAGTGGCTCTACTACCGCTCCAACTACGGCGAGCTCGACGTCAGCGACACCCGCGCGGTGCTCACCCGTGCCGCGCTGCTGGTCATCGGCTGCCTCGGGGCGTTCGCCTTCTACGCGCTCGTCCCGCGCGTGCGCGGGTGGTTCACGGGGCTGGGTGCCGCCACGCTGGTCGTCTACCTCTTCCACGGTTTCGTCGTGAAGGGCCTCGCCTACGCCGGCTACCCGTCGTGGGCCGAGGACCACTACCCGGTCGCCCTCGTCCTCACGACCGTCGGCGCCGCCGGGCTGTCCGTGCTGCTGGCGTGGCCGCCGGTGGCGAAGGTGCTGAACCACGCCGTCGACCCCTTCGCCTACGCCGAGAAGCACGTCAAGCAGGCGGTGGCCCTGGCCGACGCGCCGGAGCGGACGGACCGCATCGCGGCCGCGATAGAGGACGCCACCCAGGAGGAGCCGTCCCGGACGGGCGCGCGCACCCACTAGCGTTCGCCCCATGAGCGCTGGGCTGTTCGGGCTGCTGGACGACGTCGCGACCCTCGCGCGCCTCGCCGCCGCCTCCGTCGACGACGTGGGTGCCGCCGCCGGGCGGGCGAGCGCCAAGGCCGCGGGCGTCGTCGTCGACGACACCGCCGTCACCCCGCAGTACGTCGCCGGCGTCGCCGCCGAGCGCGAGCTGCCGATCATCCGCAAGATCGCGATCGGCTCGCTGCGCAACAAGATCCTGTTCATCCTCCCCGCGGCGCTCGTGCTCAGCCAGTTCGCCCCGTGGCTGCTGCCGGTCATCTTGATGGTCGGCGGGACCTACCTGGCCTACGAGGGGGCCGAGAAGGTCTGGGAGCGCATCCGCGGCCACGAGCCGAAGGCACTCGCCGCCGAGACCGGCGCCGAGGCGGAGCAGGCGATGGTCTCGAGCGCCGTGCGCACCGACTTCATCCTGTCGGCGGAGATCATGGTGATCGCGCTCAACGAGGTCGCCGACGAGGCGCTGGTGCCCCGTGCGGTGATCCTGCTCGTCGTCGCTGTGGCCATCACGGTCCTCGTCTACGGCGTGGTCGCCCTCATCGTGAAGATGGACGACGTCGGGCTGCGCCTCGCCGAGCGCGACTCCGCCGCGGCGAAGCGGGTCGGCCTCGGGATGGTCAAGGCGATGCCGCGGCTGCTCGCGGTCATCTCGGTCGTCGGCATCGCCGCCATGCTGTGGGTCGGCGGCCACATCCTGCTGGTCAACAGCGCCGAGGTCGGCTGGCACTGGCCCTACGACACGGTCCACCACTGGGAGGAGGCCGTGCACGAGGCGACCGGCGCCGCCGGCGCCGTGCTCGGCTGGCTGGTCAACACCGGCGTCTCCGCCGTCATCGGCATCGTGTGGGGAGCGATCGTGCTCGCCGTCGTCCACCGGCTGCCGTTCGGCGGTCACGGCGCAGGTCACGGCGCGGGACACGGAGAGGGTCACGGCGCGGGGCACGGCGAGCAGCCGGGCGAGACCACCGCGCACTGACGACGACGAGGATTCCGGGTTCGCCTCGCGGCCGTCCTAGGCTTGACGGGTCCGCGTGGGAGATCCCAAGACGCGCAGATGCGCGGCGCAGACCTGACTCCACCGTCTGAGGAGACACCCGATGGACTTCAAGGTCGCTGACCTCTCGCTGGCCGACTACGGCCGCACCGAGATCACCCTCGCCGAGCACGAGATGCCTGGCCTCATGGCGATGCGCGAGCGCTACGGCGACGCCAAGCCGCTCGCGGGCGCCAAGATCGCCGGCTCGCTCCACATGACCATCCAGACCGCCGTGCTCATCGAGACGCTGGTCGCGCTCGGTGCCGAGGTGCGCTGGGCCTCCTGCAACATCTTCTCGACCCAGGACCACGCCGCGGCCGCGGTCGTCGTGGGCCCCGAGGGCACGGTCGACGCCCCCGCCGGCGTCCCGGTCTTCGCCTGGAAGGGCGAGAGCCTGGAGGAGTACTGGTGGTGCACCACCCAGATCCTGCAGTGGCCCGAGGGCCAGTTCGCCAACATGATCCTCGACGACGGTGGCGACGCCACCCTGCTCGTCCACCTCGGTGTCGAGATGGAGAAGACGGGCACCGCGCCCGACCCCGCCTCGGCCACGAGCCACGAGCAGAAGGTCATCTTCGACGTCCTCAACGCCTCCTTCGCCGAGACCAAGGAGCGCTGGACGCCGATCGCCGGTGAGATCAAGGGCGTCACCGAGGAGACCACCACCGGTGTGCTGCGGCTCTACGACATGATGAAGGAGGGCTCGCTGCTCTTCCCGGCCATCAACGTCAACGACTCGGTCACCAAGTCGAAGTTCGACAACAAGTACGGCTGCCGCCACTCGCTCATCGACGGCATCAACCGCGCCACCGACGTCCTCATCGGCGGCAAGGTCGCGGTCGTCTGCGGCTACGGCGACGTCGGCAAGGGCTGCGCCGAGTCGCTGCGCGGCCAGGGCGCCCGCGTCATCGTCACCGAGATCGACCCCATCTGCGCGCTGCAGGCCGCGATGGACGGCTACCAGGTCGACACCCTCGACAACGTCCTCGACATCGCCGACATCATCATCACCGCGACCGGCAACAAGGACGTCGTCTCCGTCGAGCAGATGACGAAGATGAAGCACAACGCGATCCTCGGCAACATCGGCCACTTCGACAACGAGATCGACATGGCCGGCCTCGAGTCCTACGACGGCGTCGTGCGCAAGAACGTCAAGCCGCAGGTCGACGTGTGGACCTTCCCCGGCGACAAGGCGATCATCGTCCTGTCCGAGGGCCGCCTGATGAACCTCGGCAACGCGACCGGCCACCCGTCGTTCGTCATGTCGAACTCCTTCACCAACCAGGTGCTCGCGCAGATCGAGATCTTCACCAAGCCGGAGGAGTACCCCGTCGGGGTCTACGTGCTCCCCAAGCACCTCGACGAGGAGGTCGCCCGCCTCCACCTCGGCGCCCTCGGCGTCCGTCTCACCGAGCTCACGGAGTCCCAGGCCTCCTACCTCGGCGTGCCGGTGGCCGGCCCCTACAAGGCCGACCAGTACCGCTACTGAGGCTCAGCTCCACCCTCACCGCTCCACCACCGCGACCCGGGCCGATCGGCCCGGGTCGCTGTGCGTTGCGGGGCCGCACACCCCCGTGCGGCAGACTTGAGGCCATGGTGGACCTGGCGGACGGCGCGGGCGAGCTCGCGCCGAAGGGGCGCGTGCTGGTCGTGGACGACGACGCCTCCCTCGCCGAGATGCTCACGATCGTGCTGCGCCAGGAGGGCTTCGACGGTCGCGTCGTGACCCGGGGCGACCAGGCGATCGAGGCGTTCCACGAC
>Ga0325401_1006423_pt1 | contig 11358 bp, 8 predicted proteins | sample PopdelMetagenome_FD_205666 | JGI IMG/M metagenome (GOLD analysis project Ga0325401, IMG submission 205666) | Populus deltoides microbial communities from Bellville, Georgia, United States - Xylem-PdKOR-R2 | ecosystem: Host-associated > Plants > Phyllosphere > Stem > Wood/Secondary xylem | place...
AAACTTACCCACACGCCTGAACAAGACCAGTTGAAGCATAACAAAAATAACAACGAAGAGGAGCGCAAAAGCACGAGAATTCCAAACCATTCTTGCAACACACCCAAATGCATTGATCCATCATGGACATTTCCAGACGGTACATCCCCTGGCAAAAATGGTAATTGTATTATGAGCTCTACAATTCACTTGCCATCATAAATAGCACTGCTCTATTTAATGAGCTAATCAAAGGGCTGTTCATTATTAAAATTCAAGGGCAGAAGGCCTAATTAACAGAGCTGACAAACAAATCCCAGTATTAATCACTTCCGTAACTAAAACAAGACATAAATTACAACCAAGTTCCATGCATAAATATATACACTTACCGATAATAATCAAATGAATAATCAAGCACCCAGGAATAGTGATCATGACACATCCTTGCACAGACACGGATCCTACTCTCCCAAAAGCCTCCCACATGACACCAGCATATGTTGTTGTATCCTCGGAATGTGTATATCTCAACAAGAAATCCACAGAAATATCAACCAGCCAAGCAATGATCGTAAATTCGTAATCAACAGAAAAGCAGCAGGTATTACACCTGGTGTTTGTCGTTTGTTTCGGGGGTAGAACCTTCCAACAAGAAAAAATACAAAAGCAAAAGCGGTAAATTCATGCTTTTGCTATTATAAATATTTTTTTTTTTGGAAGATGAGAAAATAAAAATTGAGAAAAATTATTTTCTTTTGATGACGGATTAATCCTAGAACAATAACCAATAGTTTTGTTTTTGTGTTTGTTGTAAGTAAAAAGTTCCGCAACAAAAAAACACAGAAATAAAAATAACAAATTTATATTTTTACTGTTTTATTTTTAAAATTTAGTACTGGCTACCCCTATAGAAGCAAATGCTAAGTGTATATTACTAAAAATAATGAATTTATTACTTTTATTCTTGTGTTATTACTAAAAAGAAATTATACTCCACAACAAACACGGAATAAAAACAGACACCCCTGAGTACGGCTTCTACCTTCTTGTTTTTATGAAATCTAGAAACAGCCCAGTTTGAAGCCCAATCAAACAGCCTGCCCGCGCAAATAATGAAACAGAACCAGCCCAGTTTGAAGCCCAATAAAACAGCCTGCCCGCGCAAATAATGAAACAGAACTAGCCCAGTTTGAAGCCCAATCAAACAGCCTGCCCGCGCAAATAATGAAACAGAACCAGCCTGACCCAGATCAAGAAAGCAGGTACAGGTAGAGCAGCCATTTTACTTGAAAAAACAAGCGATTTTTTTGTCTGGTTAAAATATAATTCAGTCCCTATAGATGCAATCATGTTCGACTTTAGTGCTTATAATCTTAAAGATTCTAATATCAACCATGAAACAAAGACTTGCTAGTAGTTAGTGCCCGTTTAAGTAAAAAGTTTTGAGATAAATGCACTGAAAGTTAACTATATATTTAAGAATTTGAATATAAATTCTTGGTTATAAAATCTGTGTAATTTTTAATGTTAGAAATATTTTCAGCACGATGATACATGTACATGATCCTTGCATCTCCGATTAAGAGTCAAATTATAGGTTTAATTGTTATATATAAAAAAAAAGCTTATTGTTAATGCATCGATTTTGATACGAATTATTTAATAGTATTTGAGCGGACAGGCTTTGAAAATTTTAAGAGTAATTAATGAGATCTTAATATTTATTACTTGAATTTACCTTAAAAAAATAGATATGTCAAGAAAAAAAAATTAAAACCATAACTCATCGAGAATAATAATAAGAATATTTCCACCTAATTATTTTTTTCCTTATTGTATTTATTTTTTAAAAATCTACATAATAATAAGAATAATAATAATAATAAGAATATTTCCACCATAACTCATCGAGAATAATAATAAGAATAATAAAAATTAAAACCATAACTCATCGAGCTTGATTTTCGCAGGCTTTAGGTTAATATTGAAAAATAAAAACTACAAAGGTCAAAAGAACAGGTAGAAATAATAATTACTGAATATATTTTTATTTCTCTCTTCTTGGAAAATTCCCTCAACAAATACCATCGTCATTGTATTTTTTTCACTTCTACGATTTTTTCTTTCCGTGTATTGCCGAGTCTACATTTCGATTGACATTTTTATCTCGATTGATAATAATTATAAATACCATTTGTTTATATTAAAAAAAACCAACCAAAATAGAGAGATCGTTGAGGAAGTCGAGAAATGGATTTGGCAGCAAAAGGAGACGATTTCGAGAAGAAAGCAGAGAAGAAATTGAACGGTTGGGGTATTTTCGGTTCCAAATATGAAGACGCCGCCGATCTCTTCGACAAAGCTGCCAATAATTTCAAGCTCGCTAAATCCTGTATCGCTTCATTTCTCCCTTTTCTTCTTCTTTTCTCTTTTCAAATAAATAATTCATTTTCCTTTCTTTATTTACTTGGGATCTTGCTACATCATCTCAGCTTATGATTTTATTTATTTGCTTCTGTATTTCTGATCATTTGTTGCTTTCGCGATTGAATCGGTTTTTTTGCCTTGGTTTGAGCAGTTATATTGGATTAATTTTATTTGGATTTTTTGTATCTTAATTCGTAAGGTTTGGTTAATGGATAGGGACTTGCATTTTTTTATTGTTTTGATTGGATTATAGTCAAAGTTTATCAATTAAATGATCACTTAACAAACATGTAAAGTTGTGTTATATCCTCAATTAGTTTTGCTTGTGGTAGGCTTGTACAATCGGTTGTTCATTTTTTCCGGTTATTATGTTTCAGGGGAAAAAGCTGGATCGACGTATGTCAAGCTGGGACAGTGTCATTTGAAGGTGTCTGTGTATGATTGAATTAGGCACTGAATTTTATCATATATTTCTTTCCCTGACGTTGTTATTATCTTATGTTTTTTTTTTTTTTTTGTAGTTGGATAGCAAACATGAAGCTGCCTCGGCTTATGTTGACGCTGCTCATTGTTACAAGAAAACATCCACTACTGGTATGCACTAGTGCTTGCTTTCCTACACAATTATTTAATTCAAGGCATGAATTTATTGCAAATATAACTCATGTCATTGTTGGTTCATTGTTAGTGTGCCTTTTTTACATGTGTACGCTACTTTAAGGGTATTAATATAAGTTACCAATATGCGATATGTAATGGGATTGTATCCGCCTTCCCCCATCTTGTGTTCCTTGCACACATCACCTCATCTGTGGAGCTTCTCCTTGTGCAGAGGCAATATCTTGCTTAGCTCAGGCTGTAGATATGCTTTGCGATATTGGGAGGATCAGTATGGCTGCAAGATATTTCAAGGTATACTCATTTTACCAGCGGTTTTTTTTTACTATTTGTTGTTTTTACTTTTCTCTTTGAATCAGTTTTGGTATTTAGGCAATTATTTTTTCTTTTTGAGAAGAATTTCTGATTGACAAACTATATGTATAAAATATCCTGATTTATTGTTTTAGGTTTTACTGTGTTAATCATCTGCAACATTATTAAGCTTCAAGAATTTGATAGCATGCAACTCTAATGGTATACTAGGGATACATTTGTAAAAAATTTTAGGGATCCGTGTTGTTCTAATTTCTTATAGATATTCAAGAACCTGGAACTGCCTTTAACTGTGCAGGAAATTGCTGAATTGTACGAGTCAGATGCAAATATTGAAAAATCTATGGAATATTATGATAAGGCTGCCGATTTCTTCCAAAATGAAGATGTAACAACATCTGCCAACCAATGCAAGCAGAAAGTGGCAGAATTTGCTGCTCAGCTCGAACAGTAAGGGTGTTGTTTTCATTTTTGGCGTATATTTGCTTATTTGTGTTTGGATGCTGTTACATGCACTCTAAGATGTTTTATATTTATCTTTTTTCTGTCCACATTAAATGTTGCTGCATTGGTTGCTTGGTATGACAACTAGTATTAAACATTAATAATTTAGAGTAAAGTGATGTCAATTTGGGCGCACTGCTAAAGTGGCTTTTAGAGATTTGACTAACTTTCTGGTGATTTATCCAGATACCAGACTTCAATTGACATTTACGAAGAGATAGCTCGACAATCACTTAAAAATAATTTACTGAAGTATGGAGTCAAAGGTCATCTTCTTAATGCTGGCATTTGCCATCTCTGCAAAGGCGATGTTGTTGCAATTACCAATGCATTAGAGCGATATCAGGTCTTAAGTTTGGCTCCACATTTGCACCTGGATGATTTACCATACAGCTTGGATTGAATCAATGAAACTTAAATTTCTGTTGCAGGAGATGGATCCAACTTTTTCAGGAACTCGTGAATATAAACTGCTTGCGGTATGTTATGTATAACCTGGAAAACTTTTGTTGGTCTTAATATGTTTCTTTTATAGCAATTTCCTTGGAAATGGTCGATTGCTTCCATTTTCTCTGTTGGTTTTGAATGCGCATATATATATATATATATATTTTGCATTTTTTGTTATGAGACTGTTAAGTGTTAACATCCAATTTACCTTCTTTATGCATGATGCTGACAGCTTATTGATATATGCAGACTATAGACGAAAACTCTCATATACAATTATTTATTTTTGTGTGTATCCACATATTCATATATGAAATCTGAATCAACCCCCCTCCCCCCCAACACACACACGCCGATGCCACCTCCTTTTCTGTCTCTATTGTCCCCTCTTTTGGGGTGTAATGATAGAATGTCTATGAGCAATCACATTTTCTGGTGACAGGATATTGCTGCTGCCATTGATGAGGAAGATATTGCAAAATTCACTGATGTTGTCAAGGAGTTTGATAGCATGACGCCACTGGTACATCTCTCCTTATAATCCTTAAGTGTTTCACGCTTGAAATTTTTTTGAAAAAAGCAATTCTAGGGATAGGTAAATTTCTTCTGTACTTGGAACTTTTACTAGAAAATCTGTGAATGCATGTAACTTTGTACATGAAGTATTCTATCTGTTGTACTCATCAAGGGTTCTATATCTGCTCCTATTGTTACTGTTTCACTGTCTCGGTCATACATCCCTGTCACCAAGTGAAGAAGTGAACCACTGAACTACACAGCCACCTATTAACCTCTCACTATTTTCTTCTTTTGTATATCTGATACCTTGATATCTAGTTTCTCAATCTGCTGATGATGTCATTCTTTGCCTTATTTGCTGTGCAGGATTCCTGGAAGACAACCCTTCTATTGAGGGTGAAAGAGAAGCTGAAAGCTAAAGAACTAGAGGAGGATGACCTCACCTAAACTTTAGGTTTCAAACATATGTTGTTCGGTTTCTCACTGATAATTCCCCTGTACTGTGATGTGTGTCCAGTTGCACTCGTTCACCATGCGTTCTGTCACTAAAGTATATTTGGTTTGGTTTTTACTTGTGTGTGTTTATGGTGTTCTTTTGCGTCACGTGGTTCCCCCCACGAACTTCAAAGGAGAAAGGGATTTGCGGAGGATAAAATCAAATTTCTTCAGTCAAACCCCTATGGTCTCGCCCATTTGGCGGGTTTACGACAAGAAAAGAAGCTTTTTAGCTTCTTCAGTCAATGCAGTTTAGTTGTCTCCCTCATCCCAATGTGAGAGGCAATTACGATTTTTGAGTTTGTCAATCCCTTCTCTCCCAACGTTCACGTACGATTGGAGAAATAAACATAGGTCTAAATAAAGCTGTTTGTTTTGGATTGATTCACCTATCATTATATTATATTCTGGCGAGATTTTACTTTGATTTTCTGGTCACGTCTGCACATCATCATCGAGAGCTAAATGAACCAATGAACTGCACCGTGTTTAACTGCTGTACTTGATTGGTCGCTAATCAAAGCAGCAATGAACAGCACGGTTAGATCAGGTGGAGTTCGCTGGAGATTGGGAGGTTGAAGAGTTGAACAACCGAACCCTGTCCTTTGTTTTGAGTTTTCAATCGCTTGAATCGATCAGCTGGACACTTTTAAAATTGAAGTTCTAAAATCTAAGTAGGCGTAGAGCTATCTAGTAGCCTAATTGAGATCGCAGATTCAAGTCGAGAACTGGTTCAGGCTCCATTTTGGGGCTAATGGTGTTTCGAGGTGAATTTTGTGTTTTATATTATATATTTTTTATAACAAATGAATAATAAATTGTCATCATATGTTTCAACATATCATTCTTAGAGATGTAGATAATATATAAAAAGTTAAGAGAGTTAATGCTAATCAATTGAACGTCAACTAGTAGAATATCTAAAATAATATTTATTATTTCATCTATATCATGAAATAAGAAGTTCAACGAAAACAATTCTTGAAATGAATATTTACAAGAAGACGTAAATCTTTAGATATGCTAAAACAAAGAGATAGTTAATAGCATCTCTAAGGAGAGAGATAGCTTTTTTGTTTATTTATATTTTAATGGTAAAAAAGTTATTTAGAATATCTAATTATAATTAAATATATTTAGTATATAAATATTTTAATAATATAATATAACCTGATCGTTCGACTGATCTTAATACGACTCGAAACAATTTTAATCATCCAAATATTAAATTAATTAGTACTGATAACAGCTCAAATTTTGAGAGTGATAATGACTTCAGTTAATTACGGGAACCCCAAAGAAGAAATTGAGGAATGTAATGGTACTTAAAGCCCAGGATCAAATACCTCTTCAGATTTCAGCATGTAGAAGGACACTATTAAGCAATGAAAACCCACAGAGGAAGTCCCGAGATAGCTTACTTTCCCTTCCTAATAGGATAAACTTTCTTAAATTTGGTTATGCATCTGCCAAATTCAGGCAGTTGGCACTGGAGAGAGACGGTTTTTCACGTTCAGTGACATCTTCGAGTAGCCATGGTCTTCGAGAACGCATTAATGGGGTTTTTGCACGGAGGATTGATTGGACTTTGCTCATGAAAATGGGCAAAGAATGGATCCAGAACCCAATGAACATGGCCCTTTTTGTGTGGATCATATGTGTTGCTATCTCAGGTGCAATTTTGTTCTTAGTCATGACTGGGATGTTGGACCATGCACTACCTAAGAAGTCCCAGAGAGATGTATGGTTTGAAGTCAATAATCAAATTCTCAATGCACTCTCTGCTCTCATGTGTCTGTACCAACACCCAAAGCGGTTTTATGACCTTGTACTTCTCTGTAGATGGAATCCAAAAGACATTTCTAGACTCATAAAGATTTACTGCAAGAATGGGACTTACAAGCCTCATGAGTGGGCGCATATGATGGTGGTGGTGGCTTTACTCAATCTTAACTGTTTTGCTCAATATGCACTTTGTGGTCTTAACTTAGGATATAGGAGATCAGAGAGACCAGCCATAGGAGTTGGGATATGCATTTCTGTTGCAATAGCTGCACCTGCAGCTGCTGGTGTATACTCCATTCTTAGTCCCCTTGGGAAGGATTACGAGTCTGAAATAGACGAGGAAGCACAGATGCAGATTTCCGCTGGTGAAAGGCCAGGGAAGTTGAGGCCAAATTCATTAGAGATGAACAAAGAATTCTTGAGACTAGACCACAGTGGAGTGGAGGGATACTTGATTTTTGGGATGATATTTCTATAGCATATCTATCGCTTTTCTGTTCTTTTTGTGTAGAAAGAATTCATAATCATCCGGAATAGGAGAGACTCGGACTTGGGAACATGCATGTATGTTCACATTTTAACTTTTCTCCACTTTTGCTTGGCCCCTTTTTGGATTTTCAACATGGCTGCTGTTAATATTGATAATGAGACTGTCAGAGAAGCACTAGGCATTACTGGAATTATTCTTTGTGCATTTGGATTACTATACGGTGGCTTTTGGAGGATTCAAATGAGAAAGGGATTCAATTTGCTAGCTTACACATTTTGCTTTGGTGAGCCAGCTATTTCTGATTGCACTTTGTGGTTATGTTGTTGTTGGTGCTCTCTTGCTCAGGAAGTTCGAGCTGGGAATTCTTATGATATTGTCAAAGATAAGTTCTGTCAGAAGCAAATGGACTGCAGTAACAAGATGCCACACATTCACCTTTCCCCTGCAGAGATGGTTCAAACCCAAGTTCTCCACTTGGAAACAACTCTAGCCCATCCAAGTTTACGATATCTAATTCTCCAAGCCCGAGCACATTTTCAAAGGGGTATAACACGCCTAGTAGGCACCTTCTTATGGTGAAAGAAGAGTCTTCTAGAGGAGTTAAGGATGAAACTATGACTCCACCTGCTCCATAATTGATAGAAAGAGAAGCCAATTCAGCTGGAAAAGAACATATATAGCATTTGTATTTTGTAATTAATTGACGAGGTGGGTTTTGAAAACTATTACATGTATTGTTAGTGTAGTATGTTGAAATGCAATAGATATCCCTGTCTCTATCTCTTTCTCTCTCTGTTTTTTACATGCAAGTTTGCCTCGTACAAGTGTTTTTATTCTGAACATCATTGCTTTTGATATGGCTTCAAAATCTTGTCCATAGTTTGATCAAACTTCGAAGAAAATATTTCCAAAAACAATTATTTTCTGATAGCAACGGTCTACAAAGTTGTGATTAGGTTCTTTGAAATGAAATGACATCTATGTGCTTCATTTGATTGCAACTTTCTACGTTTTTAGACCGGGATTCCGTGACCCAGCATTTTTTTTTCCCGATGAGTTGCTTGCGCAATACTTAGTCTGCTTAATTTGTTTGCTGACGGCTTGTGTTAGATTTACTATAGGGATGTGGAAATGGAAGTAGGTTAGGGCACCTAGTTTGATTGCATGAGTTAAGGTGGTGAAAAAAGACAGATACTGGCACATATCGATGGCACCTGGCTCCACTCTGCGAGACACTTTTTAGACTACAAAAATTCTTGGAAAAGATTTTTTAAACTTCCATCAACCTAGTTTGTTTTTTTTTCTTTGATAAATTAGCAATCCATTCAGAAAAAATAGAGAGAGAAGAGGATACATGCCGCTGAGAATAAGAGTTTCTGAACGAAGGAAAAGAAAATACTCAAATCATCCGTCAAGGAAAGGTATCCCTTTGGTATTTTGTTAGATCCATACTATATAAGATGCAGTGATTATACGTTTTGACTCACTCAAGCCCCTTTCTGCATAACTTAAATCGTTTTATGTTCCTTATACACACCCGATTTTATCAGCGTTCTTTTTTGTTTTTGTTTTTCCTGTGAATTGTGATTCTCTTTCTAATTCTTTTCTGTTTCGGATTGTTCTTTAATCATCGTTCAATACAAGTATTGTATCTGACACTATTTGATTCCAGTTGCTGGTTGATTGGAAATTACAATTCATACTCTAATTAACGCCCGTCTTCTTGGACACTGATAGTGCTGGAGGTCCACTGGGAAGAAATGAGAAGTCCAACTGTGGCCGGAATTGTTCTGTTACTTGTTTGAGACTGTAACCGCGTGTTTAGTGTTCGTAAGGAGATATTCAATGTTAGCTATTCCTTTTCATTATTGCATAGCACACACATGAATATACATAGAGAAGGAGAGTAGTGGTTACTTTGTCATATAATCACAGGGGTCATTAAATTATCGGTGGTATTGGTTTCTCGCATGGGTGACGATCGCGGCCAAGATTCCAAGCTGTCAATTTATGTGCCTGTAATGGGGCATGTTAAGCAATATTATGAACCTATAATGCCATTAGAGTCAAGAGTACACCGCTCACTTTATTATTGACGTCGATAACTTGCATTCAAAGTGATCACGGCCGTGCACCTGTAAGACCAGCTTTTTCGTTGAGTGGTATTGCATACACAGAGAACCGGACTCAGACTGCATAATCCTAGTTCATAATTCTGCTGTGAGTATTCTGCTTTGCAAATTTAAGATCGTATATATGATTGTGTTAATGTCCTGTCCATTCCCAGAAAATTATAGCAGTGGGACTATCTCTATGCTTGAGGACCTTGTGGAGAACACTAGCTAGAGAGGGTTTCGCTAATGGGTCTGTTTGGCTGGAAATTGATGTTATTGTAACTCCAGGTCTCTTTCCATTCTGCAGAGTACAGACCTGTTCACCACCAATTTTTTAATTGCCATAACAACATTATGTGCGGTCCCCTTTAATGGTAATGCCTTGACATTATATGAAAAGAACAGGAAATCGTTTGGTGTTAAAGCTTCCTCTTAACATAATACTATAGAGTAAGAAAGATAGTGTCATGGTGGTCAAATGAAATTCATACTGAAAGGGGAAGCTGAATTTTTTATGAGGTGGATGATTGTGGTTTCAAACTCTTCTTTCATGACAGAAAGTGGACTCCATGTAATGCCATTCTCCAGGAAAAGAAGCGCGACATTGAGAAATGTGGATACATTTGAAAATAATTCTTTAGAAGAATGATTTTTTTAGCAAAACTTTTAATTTCCAAGATGAAGTCACCTGCAATTGATTCGGAAAGGTGATTGAGAAAAGAAAGATATTATTTGAATCAAGAACCCCCACTGTCTTATAGAATATTATACAATGCTTGTCCTAACTGAACATAGGAACATAGTGTGCCAGTTAGTGTTATGTGGGTGGTTCAATGATTAAAGGAAAGAAACCTGTCGCTTTTGTCACTCACACCAACTTTCTTGTTGTTTAACTGGTTATTGCTTGCTTCGTGAATCTTGTCCCTCGATGAAAAGGGTCATTTCTTGAATGACTATGTTAAATTCACCCCATGGATGCATGAGCAGACAGTAACAGAGAAAGATTACCAAAGGAAGCGTTGGTTCTTGCTTCAAACTTTTTCATATTTTACTCCGTTGTCTGTTTTGCTTTTGATTTTTCTGTTATGTTGCATATGTATTGTATACGCGTGTCTTGCCATGCAGGAAAGACGGTGTAATGGAGTAGTAGGTTGATTGGTCACACAAATTGACAACAAGATCCGGTGAAGGTTATATCAGCAGAACACGTACTACAAATTAGCTTTTTTGATGATGGTATACGAGGAGAATGGCCGGAGGTCAGTACAGGAAAGGCTACCGGAAGCTCTTCATGGCTCCACGCGTATTCGAAAGGGCATCAATGCTTTTTTGTCTCAGGTAAACAGGGTGGTAGGGGCAAGTAGCAAGCACCAACCAGGTTTCTGCTATGCCAGAACTGAACAGAGTGGATTGAAATGCATGCATACTGTTGCTTTCACTAATCACAGGTGACTTCCCACAATGAAACACTAATTACTCGATCCCGGGAAAGGGATTTTGATTATAAGCACATATATTTGCAAGGTTGCAAATTGTCGAGATCATGTCAATGCATCTAAATCAGCAATAAAGTGTCCATCTTAAAAAGTGGAGATCATTTTTCGTTTTTATTATTTACTTTTAAAATATTTTTTATTTAAAAATACATTAAAATAATAT
>Ga0325401_1006431_pt1 | contig 11351 bp, 9 predicted proteins | sample PopdelMetagenome_FD_205666 | JGI IMG/M metagenome (GOLD analysis project Ga0325401, IMG submission 205666) | Populus deltoides microbial communities from Bellville, Georgia, United States - Xylem-PdKOR-R2 | ecosystem: Host-associated > Plants > Phyllosphere > Stem > Wood/Secondary xylem | place...
CTGACCCTCAAGCTAGTTCGGGGGTTAAAACAATGATGGTAGTAATTGAGATGTGAGTAAGGGTGGGATGGAAGTGGAGTTGGTGATAACGATGATAGTAGAGTAGTTGCAATGTTGAAGGTGATGGAAATTATGGAGTGATGAGGAGTTGGTGATAGTAGTAATGAAATTGGTGGTGTGACAAGGACTATTGAAATAATTGAATAATATTTTGAATGGGTTACTAATAGTGTAATATTTTTTAACATTATATTTTTCCATGATTTAATAAATTTTTTGATGCTAAAATACTATTGATTAATTTTGAGAAATAGCTTTCTATTTAATAATTGTACATTTGATGAATATGTGATATAAGAATTATATTATGAAAATTGGTCTTCTCTTTACCCTACAATTGTACATTTTATTGTTTGACTTGATAATTGATGATTTGAATAAAAATACCATTTTCTTTCATCAATGTACATTTAGGGTTTATTATCTCATAAAGGTGTTGTGGATCAAGGTACATTTTCTTTATATAATTATCTGAAAATGAAAATAAATGAAGTTTTAAGATAATGTATATTATATTTTATATTGGATTGTTCGTATTTATAATTAGAAAATTATTTACATGTAAAATATTTTATATCGATAAATTTTTTTCACATTTTACGGAAAATAAACATATTAAAATCATAAAAATATTTCTTATAAAATATTTTACATGAAAAAACTAGATAGAAAATATAAGTTTATATAAGAAATTTGACTTCATATATTGTCCAATCTCAATAAAAGTATAGTTTTTAGCCGTTTTTAAGGACAAATAGAAACATACTATTATTAACTCCATAACACTTTTAAGAGCCCTAAGGTATTTACGTTTTAGATCCTATTATGAGTATTTTTTTTAGTTCATATGTTTATTTTTTACTTCATATTTTATAAACAATAATAATTAAATAATATATTTTTTAATAAAAATAAATTTAAAAACAAAACTTTAAAAATCTTATCATTTTTTTAAAATTCTTATTAACACGGCATCATTGGTGTCGTTTAATTTTTGTATAACATTTATTTTTAATTGTCGCTCTTATGAGAAATATGATTGATATCGTGTATGGATCATAATTAACTTCTGTTGCTGTCTAATAATTCAAGTTAAAATGAGGGTATATTGTTTGACGATCACTTTTTTTTTTCCCCTGGAGATAAAGATGGAAAGGTATATTGTTTGACTTGATCACTTCACTATATTAACGGTCAGATACTATTATGAAACATTGTACCGTCATGTCGTGTGAGTGAGCACAGGTGGGGTCATGGAACCTCTTGAAACTTTTTTCTAATTTTTTTAAGTGTTTTTAGACATTACTCAAAAAATACAAAAATTATAATTCAAAAAATATTTAAAGAAACCACATAGTTTAATAGAGTAACAGATGACATCTATTATTCTTGAGTCGTATGTGTCACTGGCGACTATTTCAAATGTAAAATAATTTGACATTAATTACAATAAATAGAAATGAAAGATGATAAACAAGAGAAGAAAGAAAGAAATAAACCCAATGGACACACTGAAATCTAGTGATGACATTATCAATGCCGTCGTAAAGATTTCGATGAGATGAATCTAATAATACCATAAAAGGTCATCGATAGTGACTAAGTGAATCACACGAGCCGTTCAAAGCCAAGTGAGTCCCCCCTACCTTTAGGTGGTTCGTGTGGCCCAATATGGTTACCTTTCATGGTTTTCTTTGGTGTCGTTTGATTTGTCTTGTCGAGATCTTTTATATGGTACTGATGGTGTTGTCATTGGAGCTTCAGTGTGTCTATGAGATATCTTTCTTTCTTTCCTGCCTTTCTCTCTCTCTCTCTCTCTCTCTCTCATATCATTTAAAAAATTACAACTATGAGAGAGGAGAGAGAAAAAAAAGACCCCAGAGGCATACCAAAACTCCAATGATGACATCATCAATATCATTGAAAAAACTTTGATAAGATGAATCCAACGACATAAAAAAAGGCCTTCAAAAGTGATCGGAGTAGGCCATAAGAACTGTTCAAAGATAAGTGAGCCACTAACACCTTTGGACGACTTGTGGGGCTTACTTTGATCACCATTAGTGACCTTTCTTAGTGTCATTAGATTCATCTCGATGAGATCTTTCCGATGATATTAATGGTGTCTTTATTAGAGTTTCGATATGCTTTCAGGGTATATTTCTTTCTTTCTTTCTTTATTGTAATTTGAGTCAGGCCGTTTTACAATTTGATTGAGTCACTAGTGACATATGCGACTTACAAGTCATAAATGTCATTTGCAACTTTCTAAATTATACTATTTTTCTAAATATTTTATAGACTGTGTTATTTTTTCTATTGTTTTAATGTACTAATTCCAAAAAACCTCAATTTTCTATTATATTTATAATTTTTTGACCCACCATTAAAGTATAGTTTTGTGAAATGGCTTTCTCATATGCATTATAAACTTCTTTCATATAATGTTGAAATACATATAATAATACCATTTAAAAAAAAACAAAGAGAGAAGAACATCAGACAACAAGTTGTCTTGTCAAAATTATTGTCTAGTCTGCTAGACTAGATACTAAGCAAGTTGTTTGGTCTTATTAAACCTAATTGAACAGCTAGGTTTAGTGGGCTTTAACCCAAAAGACAAACCAGATTAAATTTTTTTTGGTTAGGTTTGATGGGCCTTGACCCATACACCAGACCAGGAAACAAAACTATCTAATCAAGTTTGCCGAGCCTTGGCCCATACACCCCTTATTATTAAGGCATGCTATCTTTTCAGTACAACATTGCTCAATTACCCATGAGCAACTACTTGTCTCGTCAATAAATGCCTATTTTAATCACTAATGATCATGATGACTACCCATCCATATGACACCTAGATAACTTTACTTGAGTGACATATGTAATTGTTATCAATGATTACTCCACATAGTATGTCTACAAATCCACGTTTTATTTGGTAATTTAATGTGATCAAGGCACATAAATACCTCAGGTTTCCAAGCAATAAACAAATGGGGGATAGAACACATAACCATACATAATATTCATACATTTACTCTCATACATTTTTGTTTTATTTGTTAAATATTTTTTCTCTTACAGTTTATTAACTTAAGCATCAGAAAGTTTCCTATCCTAATATGTGACGTGTTATGTAAGAGTTTAGGAACCAGCCTAGCCCAACTTAATAAAAATTTCTCTAAAGCTCATTACATTAGTTGTGGAAAGACCCAACTTAATTTGAAAGTTTTTTCTGACTTCATTAGTGGCACCGTCTATTGAAACTGAATAAAAGCTAGTTCACTCTCATTTTATACATCTCTAAAAGTTCTTTTCATGGCTTATGATTTAAAAATACCAGGACATAAGAGAATAATGAACCTCTTCACAATAGGGACACCAGCTCTTCCAAATCTTTAACAAATCAACCATCAAATAAAAGTGCTCACTAAAGTTGTTCTAACCACATAATAACATCTTTAAACTTTATCATTCCTTCAATATGTGACACATTAACTAGCTTCTGTACATATATCCCTAAGCACATGTAAACAACCCCAATTTATTAAAGGAATATGACAAAACATCGAACAAAAAAGCAGGTGTGAGAAGACTTGTGCTCTAACCGTTTGAAGTAGTCTCTTCCACCACGAAGAATGCTTTTAAACTAGATGTGCTAGAAGTGAAAGAGGCTCAACAAGTCTTAGCCATAAATGTGGCTACCTTATGAATCTCAGTTATGATCTCCTCATAAAAAGGACCCCAACAAGAGATGAAGTCGATAATAATACAAGCTTTTAAGAATGAATATCGCCCTAAACAAATTAGGATATTCTCCACTATACCATCGAATGTTGCACACCTATCACTTCTAAGATTGTGTGTCCATAAAGGAAACTTAGACAACTATAATGGACTTATAAACTCTAGGAAACATATACATAATGTGCAAAATATCTTGGAGCTTGTAACAAAAAAAAATCAATGTTATGTGTAAAGTCTTTCTTACAATACAATACATATATGTTTGGGTATGGTACCATAATCTAGAGCCAATCTCCATCATTGGCTTTTGTGATCACCATATCAGACTCATCTCCCACTTTAATATAAGCATACCGACTAAAAAAAATAGAGCTAAGATATTTTTCATCACATAATGAGAAGATGAAAGCACCAAACATATCTTTAAATGTTTAACAAGGTAATTCTTAATTTGGAAAGTCAACTCGAAGCCCTTTTCATTAAAGCTTTAATTAGTGGAGTCTAAAACCATTCTATATGGAAACAACTATACATTATTCCTGATCAAACTCTCTTTAAAATAAAACAGACAGTTGAAAACCATATTCAAGCAGAAGAATCGAATGTGATTAGGCAAAGATATTCTCAGTTCTAACAATATAAAACAAAATCTCTTAAGTATCATTGGTCTTTTAGCAATAATAGGGCATATAAAAGGAACCTAAAGAGATTCATTTGTGATCGACTAGCATTCTTTAAACTCATTAGCACATATCTGATCACCACACACATTAAGGTATTGAATACCATTAAATAAAAAAACATACGTAATATCCCATCCTATGAAGAATGATTCAAACATGAAAAACCTTAATAAATGTTGTATTTTTCATTATGATAACAAGTATGATACTAATGATTGTTATACCTTCAAAAAAAATATTGAAAGATCAATTGCTAGAGGTTATCTCTAACAGAATATAAAGAAGGAAAGGCAATTTGAACAAAAAGAAAAAAAAAGGTAAATGTATACCATAATACGTAGCCCAAGATCAAATAGTTTCTGGATATTGTATCTTCATTTACTCATCAAAAAATCTTTTAAACTTTTCAATGAAAAAACAATATTGTTTATCCATATAGTCTTTATATGTTTTTTTCATGGTATTGTTTATCCTCATATCTCTAAACAATATCTCAATATATCTAGAAAAATCTCCATGTCTCTATATAATAAACTCCTTAAATGTTTATGATGTAAGTTTCTTCATTGTCATTTGCAAGATCCTTACCATGACTTAATTTTTATGATAAAAAATGTTCTCCACCCTAAATATACTTTCTATTTAGCTCAAATGTCAAAACTACTTATGGTGACAAAAATGTCTGTGATAAACCTCTTAGTGACTTGCTAAAAAAAACTAGAAAAGTTAAAGAAAGCATACAAATAGAAAATATATGTCAAACAAAATTAATTCATAGATGGAAGTGTAGACAAAGCATTATGAAGTCATGGTAAGAAAAAAAAGACAAGAAGAAGTGGACAACATAATTCAAGATCATGAGTTATAGTAACATAACAAGTGTGTTTTTTCCTTTATTGGTTAAGTCTTTCAAACAAAAGTAAGCGCGCGTGATAATAATTACTGTTGCTGAACAACATAATTCAAGATCATGAGTTATAGTAAAAAGACCATGTGAAAAATGATAACACCATTTAGAGAAAGAGGGAGAGAGATCAAGGTGTTATGTTAGAATTGATGTCTGAGTATACTAGACAATAAGCAAGCAAACTATATGGTCAACCCCAACAAAAAGGTTTAGATACCTAGACTAGACAATAGAAAGCTATACAATCATGTTTGGTAGGCCTCAACCTAAACACTAGACCAAGCAACTAGCTAGATGATCGAGTTTGGTGGGCCTTGGCCTAAACACTTAGAGCTATTTGGTCAAGTTCCTAGTGTTTCGGCCTCATATAACTCTTAACATGCTTACTGTAACCACCTGCACCTTTACAAAAGTCATAGGCGTCATAGGCACACTTATCTGTAACGCACCATGCACGCCTTATAAGTATAGCATGCCACCTTTGCAGTACAACATTATGTAATCACCTACGAGCGTATACATGTCTCACTAATGATCACTTATCTTTCTCACCAATGATCGCATTGGCTACCCTTCCATACAGAGCATAAAAAACTTTTCTTGCTCGGTATATGTAATTGTTTTTCATGATTAATCCACATGATATATTGGCAACTCCATGCTCCACGAGGTAATTTTATAAGACCTGGGAATATAAACACTTCAAGTCATCGGGTAACAAAAAAAAAAAAAACGGGGCAGAACACATAACTACACACAATATTTACATATATACTCTCCTAATCTCTCATTCTCTTTGTTATATATTTTTCACTTCTACAATTTACTAGCTTAGATATGATCAGAGGGCTCCCTATTTTGATAGAGAAAGTGTTTTACAAGAGTTCAAGGAACAACTCAACCTAATTTAATGAAAAATTCTCCTAAGCCCATTGCATCAGTCGTGGAAAGACCTAACTCTGTTTAAAGTTTTTTTTGTGACTTCATCACTATATAGACATACCAGCCATTTAATTATCAAAAAGAAAATATACAGAACCAATTAAACAAGCTGAAGTTCGTCCAACTTAATTTTTACTATTTCAACTCCAAGCATGAATTCTGCACAAGCACTTCAAGTTTAAGCTCTGGGGACAACAGCAGATAACTTCTGCTAGCTAATTAACCACTTTAAATGACAAAAGTGCTACATATCACTTCAAAATTACAAAACAAGCAATCAAGGACCTTCCTATGCTTGTTGCGTGTTTTTCCACACCGTAATTACCTCAAATTTTATGTATTGTCGGAGTTGGACTAAATTAAATGAAATAAATTTTGGTGCATGCATGTATTAAATCTGGACACACACATTGTACAGTGACTGCGATTTGAAAACAACTTCATGGGAAACTATCTTTCATTAATTAATAACCCAGCTAAAAAAAGCCATGATTTTAGAATTAAGCGTGCCGACTGCCATAGTTTTCGTTATGTAACCTAGCTAGCTTTTCATAGTCGGTGATGATTTGGATTTTGGTGTGTCTTGGTCATAAAGAAAAATACATGTGCGTGCATGCTCTTATGTTCATGGAAAATAAATGGATGCAGTCAAAAAGAAACGACGACTATATGTGCTTTATAGCGTCATTGGACTGGTTCGGAACTTGGAAACTCTGAATTCATGCATCAAGTCGTTCCAAATATTTAATGATTAACAGTAGAGCTTTCCCTTTATATGCATGCAATAAAGTCCCTATAAATCGACAACTATTCTATTTTATGGAAGCTTTAGCTTTTGAATTTTAGTGAACTAAGGCTTTTGATCAAATACAGTGAGCTAGTACTCCTCTCTGCATGTGAAAAAACGAGCATGATTTGAAGCTCTGTCTTGCTGCTCTTGTTATCTTAGATACCAGAGAATAGAAGTAGCCCTTTCTATACAATTTGCGAGGATTGAGTTGAAATTATTTTAGAAAAAACAGAACCAAAGGGCAACAGCTTAATCCTTGGAGTATAAACCAATTCCACGCACAATAACTTATCATGGGACTAAAGCTACTTTCCATTTTCAGTCTAGAACGGTTTTTAAAAGCAAAGGACCACCAACTTTAGCCAATAGTCAAACCCCTTAAAGTTAGGCTTTTTGTCAACTGTGTTGGATCAAATGATAAAGAAATAAATTTATTGAATCTAAAATGACTTGTGCAGAAAAGGTCCAACACAAGCCTGACAAAAGCTTTCCCCTCTTTTTCCTGTAGGAAGCTAAATTCACAAGCATCTAAGCCCAGGAAAATCTAGCTACATTATGAAACTCAAGTTAGGAAAAGCTCATGGACAAGTTAGCCATCCTCCATCAAAGGAGTTGCAAGTACAATCGTCCATGTATGGAGTTTTCAACGTTAAGATCACGGGAGTACTTGTCCTTTTCTTTTCTATAGAAAGATATTTTGTCTAACATATTTTATTCTCCTATAAATGGAAAATCACCTCCCATTCTTCTTTAAAAAGTGATGCATGTAGTTTATTTCTTAAAAACGTTTTAGTTTATTACCTAAAAAAATCCTATTCATTTTCATCCCTAAAATAATGATAATATTACTACTACTACTTGAAATATTTAAATAATATCCTCTACTACTATAAACAAAAATTAAATTTACCCCTCCAAGTCTTCAATCCTGGATTAACTGCTGCTAATGACTACTCCTCATAAACATCGTTTTCTATATGAAAAATTATAGGTTGGATTTTAGAGTCAAACACCAATTAATTTTTAATTTTAAATGAGTGTCTTTATTTTAAAAATAAATGTTCACATATAAAAAGAATAAGATGAATAATTGTTCACTATCAAATTAAAAAAAAAGGGTTACAATTGATTGACAATAATAAAATCGACCAGGCTTAGAAAGAGTCCAAATCGATCAGGTAAGATAGTAAGCGATCGATCAAGGGATTAGAAGTCATGACTGAATAGGAAAAGGCAAACGACCAAGAGATATGAGCTCATGTGTTTAAATTGAAGACCAAATTCTATTCTGAACAAGAGTCCTCAACAAAGTAAACTGAAAATTATTATAGATTAGTTAGGATTCATATGACTTCTAAAAAGAAGATATGCGCATATAAAAATTCAAGTTGTATTAGAATTCATAATGTAACTCTTTATTTGTTATAAACAATATGTATAGGATTATAAACATATGTATAGGATTAGAAGTTTATGTGAAACTCAAACTTTGCAACAATATAAAAAGATCATCCAGTTATTGAAAATGATGGTCAGCCCATGTATGCCATTTTATTCTCAAGTCTTTTTTCTATTTATCTCTTTCTTTTATTACTTTCCTTTAAAATTTTACTCTACCTTTACTACTTTATTTGTTTTTTTTCATATTCTTTATTTGTTTGGTGTAACTCATGATTAATGAGCCTATTAAGATTTAAAAGCAAACACATACATTTTATTTTATTTGCTACATTATTATATACCTTTACTCGGGATTCAGTTTCTAATTGTATTTTTTCCTTATTGAAGGAAGAAATAAATAAAAAGTAACATATATGATCAAGAAGTCAATGGTCGATCAACAACTTGATATTTGATCGATCATCACAATTATATGTTTGATTGATAAATTGACATGCCTAATGGGATAACTTGATCAATAATCATGTCATTTAAAAACAAATTACATGCAAGATTATTGCTACAATGATTGATGATGAATTAGTACATGAAATAGATAAAGGCTATTATCTTGGTTGTGAAGAGCCTATCATTCCTTTATCATAATAGGTACTAGTAGAAGTGTGTCATGACATGACTTTTAGTCGTCTAATTTTTCACAATAGTATATAATTGCACTTGGAAAAAGCCCTAATATCCCTCTACAATCTCTTATGCTTTTTCATATTTCTCAACACTGTTACCTCTACCAGCTTTTAATGGATATCTTGGTACTTCTATGCTTTTAGCACACTCTATACCTTTTTGTTTATTAATCAGATGGTGTTGTGAGGTGATTATAATCAATTTTGTGTATTGTACCTATAATATAGAAATAATGCATTAAGTTAATTCTTGAAGGGATGTAGTGAAATATCTAAAAATGATTCATAGGAACTAAATATTCATATATTTACACCATTACATAAAATGCTCGATATTAAAAAAATGTTAGCAAATATAGTATAGAAAAGCAACTTAAGATATAAAAAAGGTATAGAAAGATTTTTGTGCTTATTTTAAGCAAGATATTTCTTTGTAAGCTTTTTTGGACATGAATTTTACGAGTAAAAAAATAAGGTTTGAAGCAAGACTTCACCTTTTATGGTTTATTGTTGGTGCAAAAGGACATTTTGAGTTTCAAAAAGAGGTATTGCCTTCTAGGATTCGCATGGCATGTCTAAGAACTTGCCATTTTTTTCATCTGATCATGTTTTAAATGCCAAAAATTATTTGCAAATAAATATCTCTTGATTTCAAAACAATGAGACCAAGAAACAATGACACATTATATTAAAAGATGTAGTATAATCTCAGAACACATGACAAGTGAATATAGTAAAAATAAGGTTTTTATGACCTTATCCATAAAGTTTAGGAATAAAAATGAGTTGACAATACGATACTTATTTTTATCTTCATGTCATCTTTCCCCATCCCAACTGATTGCTTACTGAGGTTATCATAAAGATAGTATAAAAATATGTAAAAACAACCAACCATGTATGGAAAAAAACTAATGTTAAAGCTAATAATAGAAGCAACTAAAAAATTCACCAAAAACACCAACAAAACAAAGTTGCCTAATATATTATTGTAATAGTTGATGAACGTATGCAAAGAAAAAAAAAGTATAATATTGGTCTAAATTAGTTAAACAATAAGATAAGAAGATATCCTCAAGTATTGATAAGCAATAAAAAGGGGACATTACTTTTAAAAAACTAAGAAAAACACAAATAAAAAAAAAATAGCCACAACATGTTGTAAACAAGGTGATAGTTGATAAACCTAACAACAACAATACCTAATTGATAAAATAAATTGCTTTCATATAGCCTAAACTAGCTTCAATAAATATCTCCATCAATAAAAAAAAAAACAACTTAAAAAAGAAAATAACTTTTTAGTTGATGTTGATGATTTCTTAGATGAAGACATGATAGAAAAAAGAATTGATATTCTCCTTGATGATAATGCACATCTTAAAAAGGAAGAAGTTAGTGAATGAAAAAAATAATAATAATAGAAGCATATAAATTAAAATTACCTTTTAAAACAGAGTTGAGAAACCATAATGATGCCATATTAAAAAAATATGGTTTTCACTCTTCCCCATTCATTTGGTCAATTATTTTATCTTGACAGTGATTGTAATGAAATAATAAAGAAAAAGACAGAAATTAAAGAGATCGACAAATCAAAGCTAGTTGTCTACCAACGACTAAATTTGACATTTCCAAAGCTAATAGTGACCATAAGTTACCAACATCCTATATGCAAGTGTAAATTTCAATAGGGTACTAGTGGAAAAGGATTTTGGTCAATAGTGGTATAACACTTAACATAATACCTTTAACTTTGATAAAAAACTATTGGTTAAAAAAAATATTGACATATTTTCTTTTAAGGTAGGGATGCTATATTTTATAAGCGGTGTTAAAGATACTACATAACTATTATAGGTTGATCGAATAGTTGGATCTAAGACCTCTAGTAGAGTTATATTTGTGGTTAAAACAAAAATAAACTACAACATTTCACTTAGAAAAGATTAGATATATGCTAACATATGCGTGCCATCATCCTTATATCAAATATCCATGTTTTGGCTACCAGATAGGTCAATTAAGATGCATGGTTAAAACATATGACAAACCATTTATGGTAAACTTATAGACGATAGATTCATGGTTATAGTGATGATTTTGGCCAAGTCTAATCCATGGGTGTAAATAAT
>Ga0325401_1006432_pt1 | contig 11349 bp, 9 predicted proteins | sample PopdelMetagenome_FD_205666 | JGI IMG/M metagenome (GOLD analysis project Ga0325401, IMG submission 205666) | Populus deltoides microbial communities from Bellville, Georgia, United States - Xylem-PdKOR-R2 | ecosystem: Host-associated > Plants > Phyllosphere > Stem > Wood/Secondary xylem | place...
GAAGCGCTGGCAACTAGTCTCTAACGTGGAATCTGCTAGCACAGCTTGAGTGGTTGTGTTATGGAATCCTTCTACTGTTCATGTTGATGTGCTTGATTCTTCTCCCCAGTTTATTCATGTTTCCATACAATGCTTATATATCTACTCATCTTACTTTTGCTGCTTCATTTGTGTATGGTTACAATACCATTTCTGCCCGTAGAACTCTGTGGGATGGCCTCAAATCTTGGGCTTCATCTGGTCCCTGGCTTATGTTTGGAGATTTCAACTCCACTCTTTCTCAGGATGACAAATATAATGGTGCACCGGTCTCCTCCTATGAAGTCTCTGATTTCAGAACATGCTGCTCAGAGCTTGGGCTTTCAGATCTAAACTATACTGGTTGTCATTATACTTGATCCAATGGAAATGTTTGGACTAAAATCGATCGTGTTCTAGCCAATCCTTCATGGAACAATCTTCAGCTCACTTCTCATGTGCATTTCCAACCTCCAGGAGCTTTCTCCGACCACTCAGGAGCCCATATCCGTATTGGTGGCAGTTGTCCCCCAGGTCGTAGGCCATTTAAGTTCTTCAATATGTGGGTTGAACACCCGGAGTATGCAGGCCTAATTTCTGATGGATAGCAACTCCCAGCTGAAGGCTCTCCCATGTTTGTTTTATGCAGGAAGCTCAAATCTTTAAAGCAACCCCTAAAGAGTCTGAACAAGTTGCATTTCAGCTACATTTCAGAGAGAGTTGCTAGAATGGAAGCTGCCTTGGAGCAGCACCAGCACCTTTTGCATGATTCCAGAGATGATATATCTCTCCTGAAGAGGGTAAATGCACTAAAGATTAATCTTATTAATCTTAAATCTGCCGAGAAAGCGTTTCTTTCATGCTTTGATGAGCCACAGACATAGGAAAAGCTTCATTCCTGCTCTCCAGTGTAGCAACGGGGATCTAACTACCACTACAGATGAAGTTGGTGCTGAAATTGTTCATTTCTATCAAAGTCTCCTTGGCACTTCCTCGGCTGTATCTCCTATTGATGAGGAAGTTATTCATAGTGACCCTTGTCTAGATACTGATCAATCTGATTTTCTTCTAGCTCCTGTCACTAATGAAGCCATTAAGGAAGCTCTCTTCAGTGTTGGAAACAATAAAGCTCCTGGTCCTGATGGATTCTCTTCTCTTTTCTTCAAACAGTCTTGGGATATTATGGGAGCTGATTTCTATGCGGCAGTCAAGGATTTCTTTTCCTCTGGGCGGATTCTAAAGCAGATCAACGATTCCATTATTGCTCTGTTTCCAAAATCTACTAATGTTAATTCTGCAAATGACTTTTGGCCCATCTCATGTTGCAACATGGTTTACAAAGTAATCTAAAAAATCCTTGCAGCAAGACTAGGACGTGCCCTCCAGGGCATCATTAATCCAGCTCAAAACGCTTTCCTTGGTGGGAGAAGCATGATTGATAACATTAATCTGACTCAAGAATTACTCCGGCATTATGGTAGAAAGAGGACCTCCCCCCGATGCCTCATCAAATTTGACTTCAAGAAAGCATTTGATTCGGTGCAATGGTCTTTTCTCAGAGCTCTCCTACTTCTATTAGGCTTTCCCCAGAGATTTATTCATCTAGTGATGCTATGTGTGGAAACCTCCTCATACTTTGTTGTTGTCAATAGCAGTCTTTATGGTTTCTTCCCTGGGAAGTGTGGAGTTCGGCAAGGTGACCCTTTCTCTCCCTATCTATTCCTAATATGTATGGAATACTTCTCCCATATGCTGGGAATGGCCAGTCAACAACAAGATTTTCACTTTCACCCAAAGTGTGCGCCTCATCATATTTGTCATCTTGCATTTGCTGATGATGTTCTCTTATTATGCCGTGGGGATTGTTCTTCTGTCCAAATTCTGGTTGAGCAGCTTCATGCTTTTGGCCGGGCTTCAAGACTTCATATTAATGCAACGAAATCCTTTATATATTTTGGTGGTGTTGGTGACAGCTTGAAACACAATATCCTTCAAGACTCTGGTTTTTCGGAAGGTAGCTTTCCTTTCAAATACCTTGGGTCCCCCTCAGCCCACACAGGCTTCTGGCTAGCCAATTCTATCCTCTCCTGCATCAACTTGAAAATGTTATTCAAAGCTGGATGGGCAAACACTTATCCTATGCGGGCGGCTGGAATTGATTGGCTCTGTTTTATTTAGAATGATTCAATTTTGGCTTAGTATCTTAATTTCTCATGCCAGAGAGTGTTATCAATCATATTACTTGTATTTGCAGGAACTTCCTTTGGATTGATAGTACAGTCAGGAATATGTCTGCATTGGTTGCTTGGAAGAACGTCTGCCTGCCAAAAGTTGAAGGAGGTCTTGGTCTATATGAAATTAAAGCAAGGAACAATTGCTTTCTTGTGAAGCAGCTATGGAATATTCATTTGAAAGCTGACTCTATTTGGATTCGATGGGTGCACCATTTTTATTTGCAGGACACCAGTATCTGGACGGTTCCCCTTCAACAAACCTCTTCCCCCCTATGGAAATCTTTCCTCAAGCTACGTGACCGACTTCTTGATGACTGTGAGGGGCAGCCAACAGTAGTCTCTATGCTGCAAAGTTGGGATACTACTACAAAGCTTTTTTTTGCTAAAGCTTATGAATACTTGAGAACCAAAGGCACCCCTGTCTTTTGGGCTACTGTGGTTTGGGAGTCCTGGTGTCTTCCGTGACATAGTTTTATCATGTGGCTTGCCTTGCATAAGCGGCTGAGAACGAAAGACAAGCTACATTTTGTTGACATTGATGTTAGTTGTGTTTTTTGTCAGGATCATGAAGAGAGTCACAGTCATCTGTTTTTTGCCTGCAGATGGACATCCCTCTTGTGGATGAAAGTCAAATCCTGGCTTAGGCTAAACAGAGGCATAACCACCATCAATAGTTCAGTCCGGGGCCTTCACCTCAAGGGGAAAACTGCTGTCACTAGAATGAAAAAGGTCTCTCTCAGCATAGTTGTATACTTGATATGGGAAGAAAGGAACAAAAGGGTCTTTGAAAATTCTTGCTCACTTGTGGAGCCTATCTTTCGGCGTTTTCAGGTGTTATTCTACATGATACTACGCTTCCATCAGCGTGATCTCCCCGTTCTTGCTTGACTGGTGGCTGATCGCTATGGTGATGCCATTCATTGGTCTGCACTGAGATGAGCTGCTTTGGGTTCTCTGTGATGATACTGCTCCTACTGAGTTCTTGTTTTGTTGCTTTGTCGTGCATGTTCCTTTGACGTGCATGGTTTCCTCGTCCCTGCTCTGGCTTTTCTTGTCTCTGCATGGAAAGGCTTATATGTTACTGTTGCTTTCTCTGGCTGATTTTTGACTGGATGCAATTTCACGTCTCTGCATGGTTGCTTTCTTCGGTTGGTCTCTGGTTGGCTGCAATTCCACGTGTTTGCATGGTTGCTCTCTTTGGCTGGTTTTGCTTTGTGTTGATGCGTGATTGGCTGCATGGTTGGCTGTATTTATGGAAGCAGACTATTAAATGCTTCATGGGTATGTGCATGGTCTCCTCGTCCATTCACTGGTGATTGGCTGCATGGTTGGCTGCATTTATGTATCTGCATGGTTGGCTGCATCTTCACGTCTATGCCCTAGCATGGTTAATATGAATGAAGGATACATCTCCTCTGCTGTCTTTTGATTGGCTGAATCTCCTCAGCCTCTGCATGGATATTTTGGTTTTTCTTTGCATGGAAGATGAGGCTTCATCTCTACATGAATGTCCTATAGTTTGGTTTTATTTCTGTGTGTTAGGCTGGGAACCTTGTAATATTTCGGTTCCTTTCGTAATCATTGTTGCTTTTCAGTTGCTTTCTGGCTCAGCCTCTAAGGGATTGTGTTTCCCTTCTCTGTTCTTGATTGTGTATATGCTTGCTGGTTCCAGCAATGTAAATTTTTAATCTATTAATATACTTACATTTTGATCAAAAAAAAAAAAGAAAGAGCTCTCAGTCTGTCAATCCTTACTATGTCTGGACCAGGTAAGTTTTCCCGTATTGAGTCAAATTAAGCCGCAGGCTCCACTCCTGGTGGTGCCCTTCCGTCAATTCCTTTAAGTTTCAGCCTTGCGACCATACTCCCTCCAGAACCCAAAAACTTTGATTTCTCATAAGGTGCTGGCGGAGTCCTAAAAGCAACATCCACCAATCCCTGGTCGGCATCGTTTATGGTTGAGACTAGGACGGTATCTGATCGTTTTCAAGCCCCCAACTTTCGTTCTTAATTAATGAAAACATCCTTGGCAAATGTTTTTGCAGTTGTTTGTCTTTCATAAATCCAAGAATTTCACCTCTGACTATGAAATACGAATGCCCCCGACTGTCCCTGTTAATCATTACTCCGATCCCAAAAACAACCACAGTGTCCGCACTAGTAATTTAATTCAATGGCAGCCCTAAAAACTAGATAAGTTAATTAATCAATAAAACATAATTGTCCACAGTCTATATTTGATTTGATTGAATGTTCTCCCTAAGATTAATAACGTAGATTCGCCACAATTATTAAACTCAGTTGCTTCACAAGTTCATATACCACAACTTCGGTTTTGATATCAAACTTAGCAATAGATTGTCTACAATAATAACTCAGAGTCCGCTCTAGCAATTAAAATAAACAATCATAGAAAAAATAAGCATAGGAGAACAAACATATTCATCATATAAACTGAAAAGAAAATGTAAAATAAATCTCACAATTCTTGAAATCCGAAGGTTTCCGTATCCTTGCAACCAAGAAAAAGTGTTTTGCCTTGCATGTTTGTTGAAAAACTAATAAAAAAAAAGGAAGAATGGATGATTTAGGGTTTCTTAGAGGAAGGGGACGTTTTTCTCTTCTTGGCTGGCTGCCCCCCTTCTCTTCTCTCATTCTTTTATATATTCTAGGAAACCCTAGTCTCTATTTTACAAAATAGTCCTCCCTTAAGTAGATTGTTTACATTTAAGTACTTCAATAACTATTTTCCTAAAAAAGGAGAAATAGCCTTGCATGAAATCTTCAAGCTTTGACTTAGAAGAGCTAATTTGCTGAAATAAAAACTTGGATATCGGTTTAGATGCTTCAGAACATAATTTGGACTCGTTTCTTCAAGAAACCTATTTGCTGGCAGAACTTAGTTGTCATCTTTGAAAAATCATATCTCCCTCATATGACATCGTTTTTGGCTGAAATTTAGAGCGTTTATAGACCTTGCGTTTATAGACCTTTGAGCCATGAATCCAATAAAATTGAGTTTGCATCAATTTGACTTCTGTAGCTCCATATATTCAAGTCGGAATAGTCGAAGGTCAACACTGGCAGATTGCGAGATTTGACTTTGAAGGTTGCAATTTCCATGCTCTTCCTTATTTTATTTTCTTGCCTTAGATGTCTAGAAAGGTATGGATGTTAGCTTTTTAATTCCATTGGAATCACTTCATTTCAATCTCTAAAGCTAACGCTCTACACAAATCATCAACTGAAGGTCAAATCTGCTAATTATCTCCAATTTACTCCTTTTTGCATCTTTCATCCAAAAGTGCCTTCAAAACATAAAACAAAGAATATCAAGGCATTATATATATAAAACATAGGCAAAAAACTAGTTAAATATAGGTGAAACTATTGAATAATATGGTTGCATCAAGAAGACAAAGAGAGGGTTAAGCTTAGAAAAGAGATGTTGGTTCAGTCTAAACTGGAACACTATTCAGTCATTGGGTCATATCTTGAGTTGTAGATCTTGGATTTCAATTTGGTTTATATAGTTAGAAAGCTAAGACATAGGCCTAAAACATTCATGGGAGTCCAAGACTCAATTCTGCTGTTTGGAAGTCCAAATTTTAGCAATGACGGAGAAGTCAGAATCTGTCCTGCAGCCCAGACACTGTTCAGTGTTCAGCCCATATCTCGAGTTCTAGAAGTCCAAATGCACCAATTATTTTTTTGTTGGAAAGCTGAGATAATTTTCTAGAACTTTCATATGGACAATCTATTCAAAGTCTGACGTTAGTAATGACGTTTTGTTCAGAAAAGAAGATAAGGATTTTCACCAAGTCAACATGGACTATGCTAAACTCAACATGGACTTTAATGTTTTGGTATTAACATGTTTTGTATTTGTTATCTTGTTCACTTTTAATACTTTGCTTGTTAAATGGTTAATCTAGATTTATGTTGTACAACCCTTGGTACAACAAATACTTGGTACTTTCATAGCTCAGCCGTATGGTATAACCGACACCTATGCTATGAAAGGAACTTGATTTATTGCTAATGTTGTTACTCAATTTTAGACCCCACGTGCTAGAGATGGTGTATACTTCTTTTAAACAGAGTGTAGGAGTTTAGCTCATATTCGCTAGGAGATTGACAAAAGCACAGAAAGAAATATTTTGTTTTTTGAAACCTTGTTTGAGCTGTTTTCTGCTCTTTTTATCCTTCCCCTTTACTACCAAAATCATCAATTTTTCTTAGGTTGATCAGGAGTCTTCATAATGCCAAATTCGTTCTTTTTTTATCTGGTCTTTAAGGTTGAATAAATCCCTCAGAATTTGCACTAAAAAAAATGGTTCTGCTGCTGTCGTAATTTTTTTGTTCCAACTTAGGCTCTGATTCTGACTCGGTTTTGTATGATATATGACCATCCTAAGCATATTTTGTCACTCATGACATGTTGAAAAATTGACGTACACCTTTATTAGGTCCTAGGGATCATTGTTCTTAGAGCAGATTCTCAGTCAGATTTGGATGTCAGATGAAGAACCCTTTTGACCAACTAGATTATTGCCAGATTCTGTTCTCTAAAATGATTTTATCTTATTTCGACTCCTTCATCAAAGTTGTAGTCCTAGACACGTAGATGAATTTGAACTTTTGAATCACTTGATTTCGATATCAGAGGCTCAAGATGTTCCCGTTTGAATATCTAACGTGAAGGTAGAGAATTCTACCACGAGAAGGATATTGACCCGAGCCTGCACTAAAAAAAACTCTATTTTTGGCCTAGTTTTTGTGATTTTTGTTCTTAGTTCATACTCTCAGTCATATCAGAATTCTTGGCATTCATCAGTTTTTGAGTTAGACCCGGAGATCCCTTTCAACCAACCAAATTACTGCTAGATTCTATTTTGTAAAAAGATTTTATCTCACTTTGACTTCTTCATCAAAGTTTTAGTCCTAGACGCGTAGATGAATTTGGGCTTTTGAATCACTTGATTTCGATATCAGAAGCTCAAGATAGTCCCATTTGAATATCTAACGTGAGGGCAGAAAATTCTGTCGCGGAAAGGATATAGCCCAAGTTCGCGGGACTGATTCGAAGGATTTTTTTTGGACCAAGGACTGTATAGAAAAGTGTTAAAATGAGGGATTAAATTGAATAATGATATTGAAAGCTGGAGAGGGGGGTTGGATCATCATAAATGACAGGATGTTTACCACGCCGAATAAGGAAAATAGGACCTTGCAGCTGCACCCTCCAGCTAATTTTTTTCTTTTTTTTCTCTGCTGTTTTCCTTTCTCATCAAGCCTGATTTTTGGAGTTGAAGACCATGTTATTGTTGCCTCATTTCAAAGGGAGCAACTGGCCCTATGGAAGGGAAAGAAAAGAGCCACACCATCCTCTAAAACTGGAAAGAAATCAGATGTAAAGCACTAACACAAAATCAGAATGTTGCAGTTTCCTTTGTGTTTTTTTACTGCAAATCAGTAGGGATTTGCATCCTAGGATTAATGCATTAAATCCTTCCTAAATAGAAACATATTTAGGCTATATATAAGCCTTCTAATGACCTAACAGTGGCGGCAAAAAGAGAGCAGAAAAATAGAAAAGAGAGAGCAGAAACAGAGGAGAAAAACAGAGAGTAAGGGATAGAAAAACACAGCAAAGAGAGACAAAAAAAACAAGAGAGGTAGAGGTAAAAACGCAGTAAATAGAGGGAGTTTTTTGTCTTGCATTCTGGTGTTATTGGCAGAGAAGAGAGGAGAATAGAGAAAATAAACATTCGCTTAGTTTCATTTCATCTTCTGCAGAAAATAAAACAGTGAGACCTGCAGGTAAGTCTTAACTATCTTCTCCTTTGCTGCCTTTAAATCTATTGCACCCGTTTTTTTTCCTTGCTTTGTACATTCGGTAACGCTCGCTTTGTTTTGTTCCTGCCGTAGCTTTTGAGTTTTAGATGAGTGACTATGTTAAGAGGGCTAGCCTTTGGTGTTTCCTTTTTTTTTCTTTCTTTCGTTGTTTCAGAACTGAGGAACCAGGGAAGGGGGCTGTTGTTTCTTCATCATCAGCTCCCTTTTCTGTTCGTATCCTTCCATGCTTTTAAATTGAAATAGCCGGCCAGGTTTTCTTTAGTTTTTAGTCCGTTATATAATTGTGTTATAAGAGCATGCCGTCCCAAGCTTTTCCTTTTTGTATGAAACTAGTATGCTAGTTTCTCCTGGATTGGTAAAAAGAAAATAGGTCATGATTCATGGACACATGCAGTAGGATTTGGATTTCAAAATTTCAGTTTCAAAACTTTGGTTCCCTCATGCATGCAGGTTTAGTATTTTCCAGTGCATATAATTTTAAGTTGATTTGACTTTGAACGATTTTTGTCACGAATTGTTTCAAGTTTCTTGTAATTCTTATAATATGAATAATGGCTTGCTATTTTTCATTTTGGTGTTTATGTCTAATTGTGATGTTTGCATTTTGAAAAAAATATAAAGAAAAATGTTTTTTTTCTTATGTGTCGCATACGGCCAATACCCTAATATGTTTTGAACGCTTTTTTTTTATACAAAAAATATTGGAAGTTTTAAAAAATGTGTTTTCGCATGGATTTCTTAAACACAACAAAAATTGTTTTCTTGCATTTCTGGATTTAACAACACGTTTGTAAGACTCCAAAGGGTATTGGCCAATATTCCAAAAAATATAAAAATCTTATTTTGGGGGGAATTCATCTATTATTCACCGCTAATGTTTGGATAAAAAATCCTTAAAGGACGAATATCCAAAATATTATTGGGAGTAATAAATCCACACACATCCTTGAAAGAAGCCTTGATTATAATCGAGGACATTTCAAATTTTTTTTCTCCACGGTCTACGAGCTATAAGAGCATAAAATACTAAAAATAGGTTTTTTTTTTGCCCTAGATTTCTAAATTTTTTTGTCCCTCCTCCTTGCGCTTTACGAGTCGCAAACGCTTGAAATACTAAGGGAAAAATAATCTTTCAAAGCACATGGAATCTCCTTGGATTTCTATCCTAATAAATTTTATTTGAATCAAACCTAGGAAAACTAATGGGATTAGAAAAAAAAAAAACAAACACCAAGCAGCTTACCTTAGGTAGGGCGTACTGGGGGTGCTACTACCTTCCCTTTACGCAACCAGTCCCTTGCCTTAGAATCTTTGAAAGACCAATTAGGGTTCCTAGTGACCAAGATACTAGGTGGCGACTCCCTTTTACACAAAAACCCTGAAATCAATCGAAAGTTGCCGTGCTCCGCCGCGAGGGTGCGACAGTTAACATAAGTTATAATTATGAATACCTGACAACATTTACAAGTATTAGCATTATTCGAATAAGATAACTAATGTAATCATGTTAACAATTTATAATCCGATTGGAACCTCCTTTGTGTGTGGTTTCCAGTTGAGTAATAAAAAGAGTTTATATTATACTTGTTTGAAATACCATTAGTGGATCCTCTAACCTTGACAATTATTTTATCTTTTTTTAATCCTTATATCAATATCACATCTCAAAGCTTTCTTCAACTCATTTTCTATTTTATATATTTCTTTATTTGTAGTTTATATAGTTAACCTCCTTGTGGTTCGACCCCGATCTTGCCGGGTATTTATTACTTCGACACTCCTACACTTAGGAGAAGACATCAATCCTTTGGTTGGTCAAGTTTTTGGCGCTGTTGCCGGGGAGGTAAATTCTTGTATAAATTATAATATTTATTTTATTTTCTCTTTTCACTTTTCATTTTATCTAACTTTTATTTCTTTTGTTTTGTTTTGTTTTGTTTTGTTTTGTTTTCTTTTCTTTTCTTTTCTTCCTTTTATTCTCTACTTACACGTGCATGAGAGTTTGGTCATGTACATTAAGTGATAGACTTTGTAGGGTATCCTCATCATTTTCAGAAAATATGGCAGAAGAAGATAATTAGTCGCTTCATAATGAGAATAACCATGTTAGAACACTTAGAGACCACATGAATCCCACAAGAACAAGTGTACCCTCATGCATAGTTTTCCCCCCTGATGCATCTCATTTTAATTTGAAGCCAGGCATTATTCAACTTTTACCTTCTTCTCATGGCTTAGATCTAGAAAATCCATACTTGCATTTGAGAGAATTTGAGGAGGTTTGTAACACCTATAATGACTTAAATTGTAGCATGAACACCATCAGATTAAAGCTTTTTGCTTTTTCATTAAAAGGTAAAGCTAAAACATGGCTACAAAATTTGAGATCAGGATCCATTCGTGCTTGGGATGAAATGCAACAACAATTTTTAAAGAAGTTTTTTTCGTCTCACAGAACAAACTCTTTCAAAAGACAAATCATCACTTTCACTCAAAAACCAAGAGAAATATTTTACCAATGTATCGAGACTTGCTTAATACTTGCCCTCATCATGGTTTTGAAACATAGAGATTGGTTTCACTTTTTTATGAAGGGTTAACACCTAAAGATAGACAAATGGTAGAATTGATGTGCAATGGAACTTTTGAAGATAAAAACCCTAATGAAGCAATGGAGTACCTAGACTTGCTAGCTGAAAATGCTCAAAATTGGGACACTATAGGCACTTATAAGGCACCAAGTAAAACTTAACCTCATACATCTAGTGGAGAAATGTACAACCTTAGGGAAGATCATGACCTCTAAGCCAAGTTTGCATCTTTAGCTAGAAAAGTCGAGGCACTAGAATTGAAAAGGAGTGATCAATTAAAATTTGTTCAAAAAATTGTATGTCAAATATGTGAAACCAATGAACACTCAACAAATGATTGTCCAACTTTGCCTTCTTTTAGGGAATGCCTCCATGAACAAGCTCATGCTTTAAACAGTTTCCAAAGGCCCCAATCATAACCCATACTCGCAAACATATAACTTTAGTTGGAGAAATCACCTAAATTTTAGTTGGAAGAGTAATGCACAAACTTCACAGCCACCATTTCAAGCACATCATAATTTCTAAAATTCTCATGGATATGCACCTCCTTATACTCCACCTTCTAGAAGAAATCTTGAGGAAACATTGCATGTATTCATTGAAAAGCAAGAGACAGTCAACACTTAACTTGCTCAAAGTATGAC
>Ga0325401_1006433_pt1 | contig 11349 bp, 5 predicted proteins | sample PopdelMetagenome_FD_205666 | JGI IMG/M metagenome (GOLD analysis project Ga0325401, IMG submission 205666) | Populus deltoides microbial communities from Bellville, Georgia, United States - Xylem-PdKOR-R2 | ecosystem: Host-associated > Plants > Phyllosphere > Stem > Wood/Secondary xylem | place...
TAAATATCATAAAGAACTTTCAAAGTTACACAAAGAAAAAAGGAATTCGATGACACCAATATTTCAGAGGCTTCAAGAATAAGAAACATGTTTCAATTACTTTTATTTTTTTAACTATTTATTTTTACCGTTTTAGTTAGAGAATAATATAAATTATATCCCGAAACTTCATCTAAAAGTTTAAGATATTGAGTTGATACGGTTCTTTAATATGATATCAGAGTCTTAATGACCAAGTGGTCACGAATTCGAATTTCACCACCCCCGTTTATTTAATAAAAATCAAGCACAAGATAATATAGATATGTGTAAGTTTCAATCTCAAAAGGCTTTTATTTAAGGAGATATGTTAGAAAATAATATAAATCATATCATGAAATCTCACCAAACAGCTTAAGTTATTGGGTTAAACACATATAAGTTCATGGCAATGCTTGAAATTTCATGTCGTGAAAATATTATATTACTTCAAAGTCATTCTCAATAATTACTTAATTCAAAAAAGATCGACACAATTAAAAGAAGAAATCTATAATATGATACTCTAAAGTCTAAAAACAATTTATAATTTCTACATTGATACAAAAATACTTTATTTTATTGTTTTTTCATGTCTTTATCTAACTTCTCACGAATAAATATTAATTTTAAAGTAATATAAAAAATTTCTTATAGTCTAAAAGAGAGCTATTGCTTTCTTAATAGTTTGATAATTGAGTCAAATTAAATTGCTCCCTTCATTTCATCTAGATTTACCGTTAAGTTATCTTATATGGTATCTACCTGACAACCATATTCATATCATTAGTCATAAATTGTATCAATTATCAAGTGTGCAAGTGAGCATTTTTCACATAAAAATTTCAAATCCAATTGTTTTTTTAGTGACTGGATGAACACAACTATAATATATATATATATAGAGAGAGAGATTATTTAGACCTCAATCCAAATAGCCCTAGTTGTTCTAGGCATGGTCTAGGCGACCAACCCTTCTGGTCACCTTGAGCCTAGCTCAAGTGACTTGTGCCTGCTCAAGCCTAGATGATAAGACCTACTAGTTGTTAGGCCTAGGAGACTAGTGCAATTTTCTTTTCTCTCACATTTATTTTTCTTATATTATACTCACAATTTTAATATGCAATATATACAAATTTTTTGTCTCGCACCCATAATTTTTTTTGTAAGATAGACACCATTTTTTATCATCAATAACTACATTTTTAATGCGTCTACCGGCCTATATGAACATCAATAAAAATAAATATACTCTAGCACACAAACATGGCATACTGACTTCTCTTCTCATCACACACTAGGCATAGAACTCATGGCAAATATCACATCAACCAATGAGCCACCTTAGTTAGCTAATGACACGATTCCCTTCTCTATGAAGAAATTACAAGTAAGGATATATAAATACACCTGATTACTAGGAGGAAAAGTTTTTCTAGCACACCAAGTCTATAATGCTACAATGCTCGGATAGTCTAATGCTTGAGTGTCTCTTATCCCAACAAGAAATCAGTGTTGCAATAACCACTCAACAACTCGGTTTGCTAGTTGAGCAAATTAATTTTTCTATGTGAAGTTTTTTTATGACTATATTAGTGGCGTCGTTTATGAAAAACATAATAGAAAGTTATTTCATTCCCTTTCACTCTTCATCAGAAACACTTTTTATGGTTGATGAAATTTTAAAATGAGGGAAAGTAATTGATCTCCCTACCATAGGGATTCCATCTCCCTTAAATCTCAAACAACTCTTCCAACAGGTATAAATGCTCAATTATATTGTTATGTTGATACAATTATATTTTGCACCTTTTCTCTTACACAACAACAAGCACCACTAAATATGCAATGATGACTCTATTTCCTTGAAAAGACAGGGTAGAATAACATGTAAGCGAGTAATGCTTACATTTCTACACTCAAAAAGTGCTACACATATTGTTCTTAAACAAAATATTTCATACAATCTAGTCATCATCAATCTCCATTTGAGTCTCACTCAAACACAACAAAAATACCTAGACATGATACAAGCTCCATGACTCCATAAGTTTGTGAGCAATAATACAACCTTTATCAAGTGGGAAAATCTCTACTTTTTCATGGAATATTGCAGACTCAACTTTCCAAATACCTTTTCTCTGCAAAGGCTAACTTAGACAACTACAAAGGACTCACAAACCCTTGAGAGCACATACAAAATGTAAAAAGCATACTAGAGTTTGTCACACAAGATAGTGATGTTATGTGTAAAGTTCTTTCAATAATATTTTATGGATCCAAATAAGCATGGTACCACAGATTTAATCTCCACTTTCATGATCTCAGCTCTAAACTCATCTCTTATTTTAGCACAAGCATTCAGGCTAAAAAAGCACAATGAGAAGATGAAAGCATCAAGGCCTATATCCAAAGGTTTAACGAAGAGATGCTTAACATGGAAAGACTCGAGTTGATTGCCATAGAAGTTTTGATTAATAGAGTCTATAACTATTATTTACGCGAAAGGTTGTATACTCTTCCTAAGCAAAATCTTTTTAGCATCAAACACGCAATGGGAAATTATATCAAAGTGAAAAAAGCTAGCCTAACCAAACAAGGACACCTTTATTTCCAAAGTCTCCTATAAGATCATCCAAAAAAAACATCAAGGGCACATCCATGATTACCTTATATTCTCCGAGCTTATGATTACATCTGTAACCACCACATGGTTTGACGTGCTAATTGCCATCATAATAAAATAATTTGTGTGATGCATACCTCTCTTGTGAAAGTGGCATGAACACGAGGAAACCTAACAAGTTTTCTGTTTTACCGAGATCAATGGCATGACACTAAGGAATTCCACACCCTGAAAAAAAAAAAAAGATGAAAAGATTGATCATTAAAGGTTATCATGACCAGTTTATGGAGAGAGAAAAAACCTGAGCATGAATGGAAAGAAGTCTACAAACTTAATGATCTATCTAAGATCAAATAATCACCAAATTAGCTCCAGGAAATTATATCTCTATTTTTTGGATTTTTTAAATAAAAAACAATAGTGTTTCTCCATGTCTCCATTAAAATTTTCATGACGTATCTTCATGGAGAGATCTTCATGTTTTTTTGGCATACTAAGTCACCAATCCTACAACGCTTAGATATGCTTTTTTACACCTTTTATATTTTTTTTTCTGTCCATTATTTTCTCCACACATGTAGAAGTACTAACTTAAATATTAGAGTATCCCTTGTCCCAACAGGGGACTAGTTTTATAGAAACTACTCATCAACTCAATTCACCAATCAAAAAAATTAATTTTTCTATGTAAAGTTTTTTATATGACTTCATCAATAACAAGATCCAATGAATGTGGTATAATAAAGACAAAAAACAAATGGACTCTTCACCCCTGTTAAACCCATGAAACATGTGCACATTCATATGGAAAAAAGAAAAGAAAAAAGGTGTACGTAGTCATTTAATTTAGGTCAACTAAACCTCTCTACTGTTATTTTTAAGACCCTACATCCAATAACATCATAGTACATAGCATTTAGTATCCGTTTAATTAGATAATAATTGAATGAAATGGAAATCATGTTTAATTGTAAGTAAAATACTTGATTTAATCAAATATTATAACAAAGGACCAAGGGTGATACCCACTTGCATGAGTGACTTTTAGCCATATCATGTAATGCGTAGTTGTGAGATTCAGCAATATTGCCTTCAAATTCTCAAGTTTTTTTTTTCTCCTTCTAGTTTTCTTCTTCTTCTTCTTCTTCTTCTTTGAGGTGTCAATCTCAAGTTTTATGGATGATAGAGAGACAAATTAACAGCAACATCTTTTGTTAAAGCAAGATCAGAGCATCTAGTGGTCAGAAAAAGATTTCCATCCCTGAATCTTCTTTGAAATGTCAAAACATTTTAATGATCACGTTTTCTTCGAGATATACACACATTATTAGAATATGTTTTCTTCGAGATATATATAGCCTCATTAATTTTCTCATTAAAAGGACTTGGACGTATGGCCCCAAATCTTGTTTGAACATGGTCAGCACAATATATATGGTTAGCTAGAAACATCAAATGTGATTAAATTTTCATGAAAGATCGATCAAAGATTTTGTTGTAAGAGAAATTTGATTGCATCGTATCAGGAGCACCAACAAGTTCAGTATGACAGAATCACAAGAGCAACAAATCAAATGGTCGAACAATTTTTATTCCTTTACCATGGCAGCATCGACTGATAAATTTGCAGTAGGAAACCATAGTGAAGCATATTCTTGTTGCAAGTCTTGCAGGGTAGAGAGGTTAATGGTGGAATTTCTTTTGATGCAAGGAACACCGGCATTTGTGGGTAATTCCTGAATGCAAAATAAAATTATGTTTTTTATAAGCCAAAACTATATTATTGTTGGATAATTAATATAAAATTATTTTTCAAACTTCATTTTGGCTTTTTAGTTTAAGATAATTTTTGAAAAGAAAAATCAATAAAAATAAAGTTTAAATTTTTTAATTGAAATGATTTATATCCATAGAAATTCCCAGTAATCCATGAATAAATGAATGGCATCAAATTAGGGCATGTTTTAACTTTTATATATATATATATATATATATATATATATATATATATATATATATATAACTGATTGCGAAATGAATTATGAATTCCCTGGATAACATGTGTCCTTGGTCGTTGCCACAACTTGAGAATTGAAGTATCTGTTGAAATATCATCAAAATACTTCAAATTATAATGTCGGTTACAAAATTTGTGTACTCACAAGATTCTGTAGTGTGAATTTTTTTTCACATAAGAATAACAATAATATAGAAATTTCCATAAAAGGCACGCACATATATCACTTAGCTATCGACCCTTACTAATTTAAGTGAGTAAAAAGGCTATAAGGGATAGTAAGTTTGGTGGGGGGGGATTGGTTCTTATATTGACTTTATGAGATTAAATTTGAAGACTAATAACTATAGAAATGCACCTCGGCTGATTTAGATGTGTGTTTTTTAAATAATTAAAAAAAAAACATATTTTCCAGTGATGTAGAAACTAAAAGGAGGATGTTACTAACCATACAAAAAAATATGGATAAAAAGTTCACTACTAGATTTAACAATTTTATCGATAGCAATTTCTATCAGTATTTATACTCAGTTCGTCGCTATGTATATTACCGATGGGCTTATAGATAAAAATAGTTCATCGGTAAAATTATTGTCAATAATTTATGATCAATCAGTGAGTTTGTCAATAATAAATATACCGATGGATTTACAAATGGACAAAACACGCCAAAAATAAATTTCCCCTCTTATTTCGTTTGTATTTCCATCGGTAAATTTAACATATCACCGATAAGAAAATCGTGTAATGCCATCGGTGTTTTTATTTGTCCGTTGGTAAATCCATCAGTAAATATAACATATCACCAATAGAATACTATCTGTAATTTCATCAGTGAATTAACAGTAGTAGTGACATTTCTAGTGATTCTTTTTTAGCTCTTTTTGGAATATACCGACAGAGTTGTTCTGTCGATAACCCTGATAGTAATATTTTAAAAATATTTTTTAAAAATATTGAATAGAAGTAGAAAAATAATTAAAATAATATAAAAATCAAATATTTGTTACAAATTTAAACAGTTGTACGTTCAAATACAATAAATCTAAAATAAAGACAATGCTGAAGGAGGAGGAGGATGTTGGGACCGCGGAGACAATTAGGAGGTGCATATATACCACCTACATGTGATCATCTTCATTATCAATTGGTGGAACTCTTCATAATCAGCAGTGAGTCGTTCATATTTTTCATTAAGATGAGTTGTTTGAGCCTATACTCGTTGGTTTAACATCACTGTAAACTCCAGAGTTTGAGTGATCAGAATCGATTACGAGTATCCAATTATCGAAGCACTACGAGTTGTCTACAAGTTCTCGGTCGTACTATTAGAGAGCTTGTACACTCGATTTCTATTAGATCCACCAAACAATCTTCCCTACAACCACAAATTAGAATCGAGATCTAGATGGATCGAAAGATCCTCCTCATATCTCTAGATCGAAAGATCCTCCTCATATCTCTCCTTCAACCGGCTGTTATATGTATCCTGCAAAAAAAATCATCAAATTCAAGGAAATAATAACTTAAGAAAAAAATGGTTGAAAACCAACATATCATAAAAGTGTTGCGCTCGGCTATCCATAAATTGTTGTACCCCTTTTTGGTGGACATTACTTCGCACATGTGTTTCAATAAAAAAACTCCATCATGTTTGGCTCATATCCAAGAACCGTAGCCTGCAAGAAAAAAATGTTTTTAGTTACATATATTTATAAAACAATTAATAAAAAATGTATGTAATAAAAAAATCCTACAATTCACTTCGCGTGCAAAATGAACGGAACAGAGTCGCCGATATTCATGGTAAAGGACCATGAATACTCCAATTCTGATTTCCTGAACCGGACTGTGACCGTCATATGAAATGCATGGACATCACGTGCTAAATGTATTCCACATATGTAGTCTCTAAGAAGTATGACGATCTAAAATCCTTCCAAACCGCCACGTCATTCTAATCTAGAAGCTCTCTTTCTTTCACATATTTTTTTGCTTTCTTTTGTGCCTCGTACCAAGAATTATGCAACCTATGTGATACATATTAATCATTTGTTAGTAAAATAAAATTTTAATAGTTGGAATAAAAAACATTATCCTAAATTCGATTTTACCTAATTGCAACTTGATTCTCGTAACATTATTATCATCTCTATCCCATTCAAATTTTTCCTTAAAGTAAAAATTTATAAAAGAAAATTTTCAATAAACTAATCAAATTAACATAAAAAAAATATTTAAGTTAATACTAACCTTGAACCTTGAAAACCATACATCGACTTGCGGTTTTCATTTAGGATGTTCGAAAACTTGGCTCTATTGAAACAATAAGATTTCCATCAATGATTTAAAGGTCGATGTTATTGTTCTCACAACCTCAATGTTTATAAACCTAAAATTGTATTTGTTAAATGAAATTATTTTTTCAAAAATTATAAAGCATGTCATTGTGAAAACAAAACAAATTTATATTGAAAGGTCATCCATCCACTACGCCTTGTACTTGTAGGTAAATGGATCTCGCTATAAAGGGACCTCCCTTCGATGTTGCAGCACTACACTCGACAAACCTGCATCATGAGTCAATGTTTGTGCCTCAAGTTCTTGTTCTTGGTCGATACCTAATAACTTGTGGTCATTAGCATCAATGTTACAAGAACTAGCAATGATCCTATCATCGCGATGTGCAATAGACTTTCTCTTAGGCTTCTACACAAATTAACAGTTAAAAAAATAAATGTTTTCTATTTAAAAAAATACTTCAACAACACCTTCCTTAGATGAGAGACTACACGAAATTTTTAAATTTGCAAATACACAACATATATGCTATAAATTAGTTGATTTTATTCAATTTCTTCTAACAAATTAGCATAATTCAATTTCATAGAAAATTTTCATTTTCTATGTGATAATATTTTTAATCCTAAATCTACAAAAAAAAATATTCTAAAATTCCAAAATTCAAAATAATAATTAAAACGAATCCTACACATTTAATTGAAATTGAACAACAAAATTGAAAAACAAAACAACAAGAATTCAAAAAAAATATTTATAAGTGATAACATTTTTAATCCTAAATTTTAAAAAAAAATATTATTCTAAATGGAATAAATACAAAATAATAATTAAAATTAATCCTACACATTTAATTGAAATTGAACAACATATTTGAAAAAAAAACTAAAATTCAAAAAAATAATGAAAAAATTATTTCAATAACAACTACAATTCAACACATTTATTAATTCATAAAATATTAATCACATAAAATTAAAAAATGACATAAAACAAAAATAATGCAAAAAGAAAAATAAAAAAAAGAAAAAAGAAATGAAAAATTCTTACCTTATTTGCATGCTTAATTTTGGCTGATAATTAAAGAAAAAAGAGATTGTTAATAAACCAAAAAAAAATTAAAAAGAAAAATGAAGAAAGATAACATACATGAGGATGAGAAGAGAAGAGAATGCTTGATTTTCAACCAGGGAGGGAGAGAGAGAGAGAGAGAGAGAGAGAGAGAGTTGTGAGAGAATAAGAGAGAAGAAGAAATAGGAAGATTAAGCCTTGTCTGTTTTGATTCTGGTCTCTTCATTTAGTTTTACAAATAGAGTTATCGACAACTTTCCTTTTCGTCAGTGAAGTCAAATGGAATTTTTAAAAAGCCCTTCTAAATATTACCGATGACTTTTTATTGTGTTGATGATGTCATTGGAAAAAAAAATCAACAGTCAAAAGAACATTAATTATTAACGTATTAAGAAGGGGAATACTTTTTATAGTCTTTGGAATATAACGACGAATGCATTTCATCGGTTTACCCATATGTAATGAACTTTATGAACAGTGCTAGGAAGAAAAGGAATAGTTCTCATAGTCTCTGGAATATATCGATGAACACATTCTATCGGTATACATGTATATAATGAACACCATAAATAGTGTCATGAATAAGGAAAACAATTCTCATAGTCACTAAAATATACTGACAAACACATTTTATCGATATCCTCGTATATAATGAATATCATAAGCAATGCTAGAGAGAAAGGGAACGGTTCTCATAATCTCTTAAATATACCGATAGAAAAATTTCATCGATATATTCATATTAATGAATATCATGAATAGTATCAGGGAGACGAGGAACAGTTTCCATAGTCACTAGAATATACCGACAGACATATTCCGCTGATATACCCTCATATAATGTACGATCTGTCATTATTTCTATTGGTGTAAAACAGTGTCTGATGCCAAATTATATTTGTATTTTTTATATATTCATCCTGCAAATACTTAAATTCACAATTGCACACACAACACAATAGCACTAGTTCACATCACAATAGTAAAAAAAAATATTTCTTTATCATTCAATAATAACGATTGAAGATAAACATTTATATTTCGACTTGAACTATTAGGATCGGGTATGACTGTAGATAAAAATATAAACTTTGGTCTCATACATATCCCCGGTGGCAAGTTGTAAATTGTGAGTATCACCAGCCAACAAGGATAAGAAGCAACAAATGATCCGAATGGATTGAATCCCTTTGAACATAATCCAAGATGCATGTACCTTGTCTCCACTAAAAACTGAGGATGCCCATTGTTAAAGTGTTTCTAGGCTTCACCATTGAAAGAGTATACCATCACTCCATCCACTACATCATGTGATTGGTGTCATGTCATGTGCTTAACAGTCTTTGGTGACATGAATAACCTCTACAGTCTAAGTGTGATTAGGAAATATCTAAGTTTTCTGTGTGCGACAAGAGTCCTTTCCTTGCTAATCATGAGTTTATAACAAGAATGCTCAAATATTTTGCACTCGATCAATTTTGTATTTTCAAGGTAGTACAACATGTAGAAGTTTGGACATATGTCAATTTTCTAGTATCCTAGATCGAGGGGTTTCATCATTAATTTAGCAGTATAAAAGTTCTCTTTTAGTCTATTCCATTCAGGTAAAATGCTTCTCGTCCATTTGATAATTATGTTATAACCGACCTCACCCAACCCATTATCTGACTTGATGGTGAACACATATACAATAGCCGATAATTTACTTTGATTTGTGCAACCATCCCATAATGGTTCATCAGAATCTTTCAAAAGATAAAAAAAAACTTGGGCGTGTCTACATTAGGTTCTTTATCTATGATTGGATATTGACGGGTATGAACCTGATTCATTCTCATCAGATCCATAACCATATTCCTATAAGATTACTATTTTTATTTACAACTCCATACACGTTGCTAGAACAAGAAGTTGACCCAAACATCCTTTCTACCATTGTATCGTGAGGAACATGCGGTTCTCCGTATGCATACCAATATAAATATTTCATCATAAAGTCTTTTTGTAAAAGATACATCGTTACAATATTTAGATCAAGAAAATTTTTATTTTTACACCTCTTGCATGAACATCTAATACCCCTTCCACTAATATTTTTGGATTAGATAGTGCGTGATTAATATAATCTTGAACCCCATTACAATAATCCATCCTCCACAATTCTTAGAATGAATCTCTATACATTTATAAATGTTCATCTGTTACTTATATCAAACCTATATAAAATAATGATGACAACATGTATTAGTTAATTGCGTTAACTAAATAAATTTGAAAAAATATTGATTTATCTCAAGCTTATTTAATCTATTTTAATAGTACTCTTAATTCATTATCAATTATTTACATGAATTCAAATTTCTATATATTTATCGAAAATTTCAACTCAGCAATAAAATTTTCAGAATATAAAATGTACCCGATAAATAAGTCATTATTTATTTTATCACACAACACCTAAGTCATAAATTCGACATAAGTTTCATCAATTTACAAACAAATATAATTTTATAAAATCTAAAACAAACCCTAACAAATACAAATTATAAAACCTAACAAATATGTATGAGAAGAAATTATAAAACAAGTAAATACCCAAACAAAATACATATACTACAAAAATATCGAAGAAAAATTAACATTTTAAAATTGAGTTTAAATAAAAAAAATAGTGTTACTTAAAATGAAGAATCCTCAATAAAATTTGAATTAGAACACGGATGCTGACAAATTAAGTGTTCTGGTGGCTGAATTTGTTGTGGAAGGTTGAATTGTGTTGAGATTAGAGAGGGAGTGGGTGGCTATTTGTTGCAAAAAAAATACATAAGGAATAAGAAGAAATGGAGGATGGAGAGAGGAGGGTTGATCATCAGGTCATAAATTAAAAATTATTAATAGCATTACCAATAGAATTATTATATTTGTAACTTCTGCTATTGCATCCTTTGTATTGTTGGGATGATTTTTTTTTTATTTTTTATTTTCTCATTGTAATTCTCTCGGTATATACCAAATAAATTTTTCTATCAGTGTTTACCAATAAATACAGTGATAGAAAATTTTACCGATAAAGGTCATTGCAATATATCGAAGAAAAATTTATATATCAATTTTCTTGTAATGGTTATTGACACGTTTTAGTTTTAGGATTGTGGATTCAAAAGTTCTTTTAAAAATAAAAAAAAAAAGTTAATTTATCTTATTTTGCGTTGTTTTTTACCATAATTAGAGAGAAATGTCGTGTGAGCTATGCAAGAAAATACCTTGAGAAAAAAGAAGAAGAAAATAACAACGTCTTGATTTCAATGCATAGATG
>Ga0325401_1006435_pt1 | contig 11349 bp, 10 predicted proteins | sample PopdelMetagenome_FD_205666 | JGI IMG/M metagenome (GOLD analysis project Ga0325401, IMG submission 205666) | Populus deltoides microbial communities from Bellville, Georgia, United States - Xylem-PdKOR-R2 | ecosystem: Host-associated > Plants > Phyllosphere > Stem > Wood/Secondary xylem | place...
ACCCCACCTTGACGACCACCCGGTGGGCGCCCGCCACGACCTCGCGGGTCACTCGGTGTCCCAGCTCGGGTCGTCGTCCTCCGGCTCCAGCAGCTCGTAGGGCGTGCGGCGGCGGCGCTTGGCGGCCAGCCGCTCGTCGGCCCGGGGGCGCGCATTGTTCTCCAGCCGCACGTCGGTGCCGCGCCCGCCCAGACCCGCGGTCTCCTCGACGGTGAGCGTGCCGGCCGGCAGCGTGGGCTCCCAGTCGAAGGTGACGTCGCCGACGGTGATCGCGTCGCCGGGCCGGGCACCGGCCTTGGCCAGCTCGATCTCGACGCCGAGCCGGTTGAGCCGGTCGGCGAGGTACCCCACGGCCTCGTCGTTGGAGAAGTCGGTCTGGCGCACCCAGCGCTCGGGCTTGACGCCCAGCACGACCCAGCCGTCGGTGCGGGGGTCGGGCTGCACGGTGAACCCGGTGTCGTCGACCGCCCGGGGGTTGATCGTGATGCGGGTGGCCTCGGGCGCGGGCAGCGAGGCGCGGTGCGCCTGCACCTCACGGGCCAGGGCGTAGCCGAACTCGGTCAGGCCCTCACCGGTGACCGCGCTGATCGGGAACACCTCGAGGCCGCGGGCCTCCAGCGTGGCGCGCACCAGGTCGACCAGCTCGCGACCGTCGGGCACGTCGATCTTGTTCAGGACGGCGATCCGCAGCCGCCCCACCAGGTCGAGCTCGTCGTCGTACTCCCGCAGCTCGTGCTCGAGGGCCACGATGTCGTTCTCCGGGTCGCGGCCGGGCTCCATCGTGGCCATGTCGACCACGTGCACCAGCACCGCGCAGCGCTCGACGTGGCGGAGGAACTGCAGGCCCAGACCCTTGCCGGTGGAGGCGCCGGGGATGAGGCCCGGGACGTCGGCCATCGTGTAGGTGACGTCGCCGGAGCGGATCACCCCGAGGTTGGGCACCAGGGTGGTGAACGGGTAGTCGGCGATCTTCGGCTTGGCCGCGCTCATGGCCGCGACCAGCGAGGACTTGCCCGCCGACGGGAAGCCGACCAGGCCGACGTCGGCGACGCTCTTGAGCTCCAGCACGGCGTCGACGTCCTCGCCGGGCTCGCCGAGCAGTGCGAACCCGGGGGCCTTGCGCCGGGCGTTGGCCAGCGCGGCGTTGCCGAGCCCGCCCTTGCCGCCGGCGGCCAGCACCATGCGGGTGCCCACGCCCATCAGGTCGGCGACGACCTCGCCGCCGACGCTGACGACGGTGCCCTCGGGGACGCGCAGCACGGCGTCCTCACCGCGGGCCCCGCTGCGGTTGCCACCGGCACCGGGCTTGCCGTTGGGCGCCTTCTGGTGCGGGTGGTGGTGGAAGTCCAGCAGCGTGTGCACGCTGCCGTCGACCTCGAGGACGACGTCGCCGCCGTCACCGCCGTTGCCGCCGTCGGGACCACCGAGGGGCTTGAACTTCTCGCGGTGCACGGAGCTGACGCCGTGCCCGCCGTTGCCTGCGGACACGTGCACGGTCACGCGGTCGATGAAAGCGGCCATGATCGCCGCCTCTCTACGTCAAACGGCCGTACGGATGGGACCGGGCCCGGCAGGATCTCCCGCCGGGCCCGGATGGAACAGGTGGTGCTGGTGGAGCAGGGTCAGACGGCCGGCTCGAGGGCGGGCTCGACGAGCTGCACGTTGACGACGCGACGGCCGCCACGGCGACCGAACTCGACCGCACCCGGGGTGAGGGCGAACAGCGTGTCGTCCTTGCCGCGGCCGACGCCGAGGCCGGGGTGGAAGTGGGTGCCGCGCTGGCGGACGATGATCTCGCCGGCCTTGACGATCTGGCCGCCGAAGCGCTTCACGCCGAGGCGCTGGGCGTTCGAGTCGCGACCGTTGCGGGACGACGATGCGCCCTTCTTGTGAGCCATGGCGGCGTCAGCCCTTCTTCTCGGAACCGATGGCGGTGACCACGACCTCGCTCAGCGGCTGACGGTGCCCCTGGCGCTTGTGGTAGCCGGTCTTGTTCTTGAACTTGTGGATCTTGATCTTCGGGCCCTTGCCGTGCTCGACGATCTCGCCGGTGGCGGTGATCTTCGCCAGCGCCTCGGCGTCGCTGGTGACGGTGTCGCCGTCGACCAGCAGCACGACCGGGAGCGCGACGGTGTCGCCGGCGACACCCTCGAGACGGTTGACGGTGAACCGGTCACCGACAGCCACCTTGTGCTGCTTCCCACCGGCCTTGACGACTGCGTACACCACTGACTCCTCGATAGGTCTTCGTTGTCCTGGGCGCACCCCGGGGTGAACCGGTGTGCGGGACGGGCTGCGCGGCCGGGGCCACCGACCTCCACGCACGGGACGCGGGGCAGCAGCCACTCCGGACGGAGCAACCCGGTAAGCGTACCCGAGCCCGACCGCCGCGGTCGAACCCCTGTGCCCGACGTCGCGTCCGGCGTCCGGCGCCGGGGGTGGTCAGGCCTCCCCCGGCGCCGGTGCGGGTCACTCCGCGGGCGGTCCGGCCGGCCGGCTGGCGGCGCGACGGCGGCGCGGACGGGCCACCGGCGCCTCGGCCGGGACGGCGGCCGGCGCCTCGTCCGGGGCCTCCGCCGGGGCAGGCTCCGCGGCGGGCTCCGCGGCCTCCGCCAGCGCGTCGGGCTCCGGGGCCGCGTCACCGCTCGTCGCGGTGGCCGGGGTCTCCTCGGTCACCGCCGCGGTTGCCTCGGGCAGCTCGGGAGCACCCGCGACCTCCCCGGGAGCCGCACCGGCGCCCTGGGCGGCGGGGTCGGCGTCCTGCTCGGCGGGGACGACGTCGGACGCCTCCGCGGCCCGGGCGGCCTCGACGACGGACGCCACGACCTCCTCGGGCTCGACGACGCCGGCCTTCTCCTCCGGGCCCGCACCGGTGTCGGGGACATCGGTGCCCGGGGCACCGCCGGCGACCCCGGTGTCGGGGACGTCGGTGCCCGCGACGGCGTCGCCCGAGGTGTCGTCGGTGTAGCTGGCGGCCACGGCAGCGGCGTCCTCGGCGGTCTGCTCGTCGCCGTTGCGGCCGCGGTTGCGCCGGCCGCGGTTGCGGCGGCCCGAGCGGCCGGTGGACTCCTGCGGGGCGTCCTCGCCCGACCCCGGGCCGGTGGCCGGCGCGGTGTCGGTGGTCGCCTCGGCCGGCGCGGCCTCGGCGGCCTGGTCGCCGGCGGCGTCGCGGTCGTGGCCGCGCCCGCCGTCGCGGTTGCGCCCCCCGCCCGAGCCGTTGCCGTTGCCCGACCCGTTGCCGTTGCCCGACCCGTTGCCGTGGCCCGACCCGTTGGCAGTGCCGGACCCGTTGCCGTGGCCCGAGCCGTTGCCGGAGGAGCCGTTGCCGCCGGACCGCTTCTTCTCGTCGACCGGGTCCAGGTGCACGACTACACCGCGTCCGCGGCAGTGCTCGCAGTTCTCGCTGAACACCTCGAGCAGACCCTGGCCCACCCGCTTGCGGGTCATCTGCACCAGGCCGAGCGACGTGACCTCGGCGACCTGGTGCTTGGTGCGGTCGCGGCCCAGGCACTCGGTGAGCCGGCGCAGCACGAGGTCGCGGTTGCTCTCGAGCACCATGTCGATGAAGTCGATCACGATCATGCCGCCGATGTCGCGCAGCCGGAGCTGGCGCACGATCTCCTCGGCGGCCTCGATGTTGTTGCGGGTGACCGTCTGCTCGAGGTTGCCGCCGGACCCGACGAACTTGCCGGTGTTCACGTCGACCACGGTCATGGCCTCGGTGCGGTCGATGACCAGCGAGCCGCCCGAGGGCAGCCACACCTTGCGGTCGAGGGCCTTGAGCAGCTGCTCGTCGATCCGCAGGTCGCGGAAGACGTCGCCGTTGCCGATGAAGCGCTCCAGCCGCTGCGAGAGCTCCGGGGACACGTGCGCGACGTAGGCCTCGACGGTGTCCCAGGCGTCGTCGCCCTGCACGACCAGCCGCTTGAAGTCCTCGTTGAACACGTCGCGGATGACCCGGATGGCCAGGTCGGGCTCGCCGTAGAGCAGGGTCGGGGCGCTGGTGACGGTCTGCGACCGGGTCTGGATGACCTCCCACTGCGCCTGCAGCCGCGCGACGTCGCGGGTGAGCTCCTCCTCGGAGGCCCCCTCGGCGGCGGTGCGGATGATGACGCCGGCGTCCTCGGGGACGATCTTCTTGAGGATGTCCTTGAGCCGCTGGCGCTCGACGTCGGGCAGCTTGCGGCTGATGCCGGTCATGGAGCCGCCGGGCACGTAGACCAGGAACCGGCCGGGCAGGTTGATCTGCTGGGTCAGCCGGGCGCCCTTGTGGCCGATCGGGTCCTTGGTGACCTGCACCAGCACCTTGTCCCCGGACTTCATCGCCTGCTCGATCGAGCGCGACTTGCCCGACAGGCCGGCGGTCTCCCAGTTGACCTCACCGGCGTACAGCACGGCGTTGCGGCCCTTGCCGATGTCGACGAAGGCCGCCTCCATCGAGGGCAGCACGTTCTGCACGCGGCCCAGGTAGACGTTGCCGGCGAAGGACGTCGACTGCGCCTGGGTCACGTAGTGCTCGACCAGCACGTCGTCCTCGAGGACGGCGATCTGGGTGCGCTCGCCCTGCTGGCGGATGACCATCGCCCGGTCGACCGCCTCGCGGCGGGCCAGGAACTCGGACTCGCTCAGGATGGGCGCGCGGCGTCGGCCGGTGTCGCGGCCGTCGCGGCGGCGCTGGCGCTTGGCCTCCAGGCGGGTGGAGCCGGCCACGCCGCGCACGGCGTCGTCGCTGGAGTCGCGGCCGTTGCGGCCGGCGCGCTCGGGCCGGTCGTCGTCGCTGCTGTCGGTGGTGTCGGCGGTCGTCTCGCCCCCGCGGCGGCGACGGCGACGCCGGCGGCGGGTGCCGGACCCGGCGGCCTCGCCGTCGTCGTCGGTGTCCTCGTCGCCGGACTCGCCGTCGGTGGTCTCGGTGGCGGTGTCCTCGGTGGCGGTGTCGGACTCGTCGCGGTCCTCGTCGTCCTCCCCGGACCGGCCCCGGCCCCGGCCGCGGCGGCCACGGCGACGGCGGCGGCTGCCCGAGCCGTTGTCCTCGGCGTCGTCGGCGTCCCCGGAGTCGCCGGAGTCGCCGGAGTCGTCGCCGTCCTCGGTGTCGTCGTCGGCCGCGGGAAGCACGACGGTCTCCTCCTCGGCCGGCTGCTCGACCTCGGCTGTGCGGCGGCGCGACCGGCTGCGGCGGGGCCGCTGCTCCGGCTCGTCGTCGGCGGGCACGGCCGCGGGGGTCTCGCGCTCCTCGACCGGCTCGGCCGGGGTCTCGGCCTGCGGACGGCGGCTGCGCCGGCGGGGGGCCGGGGCGGCCTCGGCCTCGGCGGGCGGGGCCACGAAGGCCACGAACGCCGGGGCGGCCGGGAGCACCGGCGCGGCGGGCGCCGGCTCGACCGACGCGGGGTCGGCGGCCAGCGCGGGGCGGGTGGCCCGGCGGCGCGGGCGGGCGGTCACGGTGCTGCTGTCCGGCGAGCTGAACTGGGCGCCGAACCGGGTCTCGGTGGGCTCGGCGGTCACCCGGGACGGCGGGATGGCCGCGGCGGCGAGGGTCTCGGCGTCGGCCCGCAGGCGGAACTCCCCTGCGGGCTCCTCGGCGGGCTCCTCGGCGTCGTCGTCGGCCGGGGTGCCCTCGAGGGCGTCGGCGTGGGGTGCGCCCTCGGCGGCCTCGTCGTCGGCAGCCTCGCCGGCGTCGCTGTCGTCAGCGGTGTCGGGGCGGGGGTCGCCGGCCGCGGTGTCGGGCGGGGTGAGGTCCTGCTGCGCGGCGCCGGGGTCGGCGCCGGGCTGCTCGGTGCTGCTCTGGTCGGTGCTGGTGTCGTCGGTGTCGGCCACGAGGGGCTCGCCTCCTGGTGCACCCCCGGGCGCCGATCGTCGTCGACGACTGGCGGCCGCGCAGGGGCGCGGGGTCGGGCGGGAGCGGTGCGCCGTGCGGCGCGCCGCGGCCCGCATGAAGTCTGTGCCAGGACCCGGCCACGTGATCGGGTCCCGGTGGTGCTGTGCGCAGTGCTGGCTCGCGGGGTGGAGCTGTGGTGCGAAGGCTTCGGTGCGAAGGCTGTGGTGCTCGAGAGCTGTGGTGCAGAAGGCTGGGGTGCGCCGCGGCTGGCAGTTCGCGGTGCGGGCGGCGTCGCCGTCGGCCGAGCGGCTGCACCCTCCGGATCAGACCGGCTGGGGCTCCCCCTGGCAGCGGGAGCCGGCCTCGCGGTCCGGTCCGAGCGGGTCGGCCACCTCACCGGTGTCGTCGAGCCGGCCCTGCGCCTCACGCACGGCCCGGGGGGGCAACGGCGGGTGCAGGTCGGCGACGGCAGCCAGTGCGGCCAACACGTCGTCCGGTCGTACGGTCGGCGTCACCTGCCGTACGACCACGTGCAGTATGGCACGACCTGCCTCACCGGAGGCCGAAGCCGAGACGACGGCGGCTCGGGCGTCGACGTCGCGCAGGCCGTTCTTGGTGCGCTTGGCGACCGTCACGACCTCGGCGGCCAGCAGCGCCTCGACGGCGGCGGCCAGCTCGGCCGGGTCGACGCCGGCCAGGTCGACGCGCCAGCGGGTGGCGTCGAGCCGCTCGGCCAGCCCGCCGGCGCCCTCGGCCGCCTCGACGCACTCGAGGACGTCGATGCCCGGCGGCAGCGAGGCGTCGACGGCCACGCGCACGGCCTCCGGGTCGCAGCGGGCCGAGAGCCCTATCTCCACGTACTCGGCCTCCGAGGCGGCGCCGGTCGGCGCGGCACCCATGTAGCTGATCTTGGGGTGCGGGCTGAACCCGGCGGAGAACGCCATGGGTACCTGGGCCCGGCGCAGCGCACGCTCGAGGGCCCGGGCGAGGTCGCGGTGGCTGGCGAAGCGGAGCGGGCCGCGCTTGGTGTAGCGCAGCCGCAGCTTCTGCACCGTGGGCGGCGGGGGCGGCCCGGTGGGCTGGCGGGCCATCAGTGCGTGTGCACCGGGTCGGGCACCGACGCCTCGACGTCGACGTCGACCTGGGCGCGGACACCCGGGCGCGGGCCGGCCCCGATGGGCGTCAGCGGGATCAGCGAGCGGCCGGTGGGGCCGATCTGGATCTCGGTGCCCATGGTCGGGCAGACGCCGCAGTCGTAGCAGGGGGTCCAGCGGCAGTCGGCGACCTCGTCCTCGTTCAGCGCCTCCTGCCAGTCGTCCCAGAGCCACTCCTTGTCCAGGCCGGACTCGAGGTGGTCCCAGGGCAGCACCTCGTGCTCGCCGCGCTCGCGGGTGGTGTACCAGGCCAGGTCGACGCCGAAGGGCGCCAGCTCCTCGGCCGCGGCGGTGGCCCAGCGGTCGTAGGAGAAGTGCTCGCTCCAGCCGTCGAAGTGCCCGCCGTCGCGCCACACCCGCTCGATGACCCGGCCCACGCGGCGGTCACCGCGCGAGAGCAGGCCCTCGATCACGCCGGGCTTGCCGTCGTGGTAGCGCAGGCCGATGGAGCGCCCGATGCGCCGGTCGGCGTTGATCGCGTCGCGCAGCACCCGCAGCCGGTGGTCGATGGTCTCGGCCGAGGCCTGCGACGCCCACTGGAACGGGGTGTGCGGCTTGGGCACGAACCCGCCGATCGACACGGTGCAGCGGATGTCCTTGGAGCCGCTGGCCTCGCGGCCGGCGCGGATGACCTCCACGGCCAGCTCGGCGATCTCCAGCACGTCCTCGTCGGTCTCGGTGGGCAGACCGCACATGAAGTACAGCTTCACCTGGCGCCAGCCGTTGGCGTAGGCCGTGGTGACCGTGCGGACCAGGTCCTCCTTGGACACGGTCTTGTTGATCACCCGCCGGATGCGCTCGCTGCCGCCCTCGGGGGCGAACGTGAGCCCCGAGCGCCGGCCGTTGCGGGAGAGCTCGTTGGCCAGGGTGACGTTGAAGGCGTCGACCCGGGTGCTGGGCAGCGACAGACCGGTGTTGGTGCCCTCGTAGCGGTCGGCGAGCTCCTTGGCCAGCTGCCCGATCTCGGAGTGGTCGGCCGAGCTCAGCGAGAGCAGGCCCACCTCCTCGTAGCCGGTGGCCTTCAGGCCGGCGTCGACCATCGAGCCGATGCCGGTGATCGTGCGCTCGCGCACGGGGCGGGTGATCATGCCGGCCTGGCAGAACCGGCAGCCCCGGGTGCAGCCGCGGAAGATCTCGACGCTCATGCGCTCGTGCACGCTCTCGGCGAGCGGCACCAGCGGCTGCTTGGGGTAGGGCCACTCGTCGAGGTCCATGACGGTGCGCTTGGACACGGTCGCGGGGACGTCGTCGCGGGTGCGGGTGAAGGCCTCGATGGTGCCGTCGGCGGCGTAGGAGACCGCGTAGAACTGCGGCACGTAGACGCCCTCGACGCGGGCCAGCCGGGCCAGCAGCTCGGTGCGTCCGCCGGGGCGGCCCTCCGCCGTCCAGGCGCTGTGCACGTCGGTCATGTCGCCGACGACCTGCTCGCCGTCGCCGAGCACCGCGCAGTCGACGAAGTCGGCCACGGGCTCGGGGTTGAAGGCCGCGTGCCCGCCGGCGACGACGACCGGGTGGGTCTCGTCGCGGTCGACCGCGTGCAGCGGGACGCCGGCGAGGTCGAGGGCGTCGAGCAGGTTGGTGTAGCCCAGCTCGGTGGCGAAGCTGACGCCGAGGAAGTCGAAGTCGTGGACCGGCCGGTGGTTCTCCAGCGTGAACTGGCCGACGCCGTTCTCGCGCATGAGGGCGGCGAGGTCGGGCCAGACGGCGTAGGTGCGCTCGGCCAGGGCGTCGGGGCGCTCGTTGAGCACCTCGTACAGGATCATCAGGCCCTGGTTGGGCAGGCCGACCTCGTAGGCGTCGGGGTACATGAGCGCCCAGTGCACGCGGACGGCGTCCCACGGCTTGGTCTGCGCGTTCAGCTCGCCGCCGACGTACTGGATCGGCTTCTGGACCTGCGCCAGCAGCGGCTCGAGTCGGGGGTACAAGCTCTCGACAGTCATAGCGGGGTCGAGGGTAGTCGCCCCCGGAAGGGGCGCCCGGGGCGGAGACCGCGGCCCGGGCGCCCCTCGGCTCAGAGAGCGGGGAAGAACAGGCCGATCTCGCGCTGCGCGGACTCGGGGCTGTCGGAGCCGTGCACGATGTTGTTCTGCACCTCGAGGGCGAAGTCGCCGCGGATGGTGCCCGGGGCGGCCTTGACCGGGTCGGTGGCGCCGGCCAGGGCCCGGAAGGCCTCGATGGCCCGCGGGCCCTCGGCGACCAGGGCCAGCAGCGGGCCGCCGGTGATGAAGTCGACCAGCGAGCCGAAGAACGGCTTCTCGCTGTGCTCGGCGTAGTGCTGCTCGGCGGTCTCGCGGGGCAGGGTGCGCAGCTCGGCGGCCACCAGGCGCAGGCCCTTGGCCTCCAGCCGCGAGACGACCTCGCCGACGAGGCCGCGGGCGACGCCGTCGGGCTTGACCAGGATCAGGGTGCGCTCAATCACGAGGCCGCAGCCTACGGAACGACGGTGACCGATCCGCTGCCGGTGGGCACGAGCTCCACCCAGGTGGTCCCCGGCGCGAGCAGCACCGGGCTGCCGTCGGGGGCCGCGAGGGCGATCGCGTCGCCCTCGGCGCCCTTGGTCCAGGTGATCGGCACGCTGCGCCCGGCGGTGGCCACCAGCCCCTCGCCGCTGCGCCCGGCGAGCAGCGTCTCGGGCACGGCGTTGCCGGCCGGGTCGACGGCGTCGGTGGCCACGACCTCCACCCGCAGCACGACGACGTTGGTGGCGGCGACCCGCACGCCGTCGGCCGCGGTGGCCGGTGCGCCCGCCTCCGACCGGGCCCAGCTGCGGGCCACCGGGTCCCAGGCCCACGACGGCGTCGCGTCGGGCGAGAGCTGCAGGTCCACCCCGGTGGCCGCCGTCCCCTGGGTGACGGTGGTCTGGGTGCCCGCGGTCGGGGCGTAGCCGAACTGGGCGGCCGGCGGCGCCTGGTGCTCGGCGTCGGCGGCGGCGTAGAGCGCGGCGGGGTCGAGGTAGACGTTGTGCGGTGCCTGTCGCGGGCCCTGGCGGGCGAAGCCGTCGTCCCCGGCGTCGAAGCTGAACAGCTGCAGGCCGGCCGCCGACACCGCCGAGAGGTACTGGCCCTGGCCGCCGGAGGTGGCGAACAACCCGTGCAGGGGTGCGGCGATCGCCGGGTCCATCGGGCGGGTCGAGCGCACCGGCCCGATCGAGGCCGGCAGCTGCGACTGGTAGACCGCGACGAACCGGCTGGTGCCGCCCTCGACGACCTGCTCCCACACGACGTCGGCCTCGGTCAGCCCGGCCTGGGGGCGGGCGATCGGCGGGTTCTCGATCTTGACGGCCAGCGCCGGCCGTTGCTCGACCGCGGCCACCGGGAGGCCGGTCAGCGGCGCCACCGGCTGCGGTGCCGGCGTGCTGACCGGGGCGGCCGTCGTCGTGGGCGCTGCCTCGCTGCTCGTGGGGGCCGCCGCGGGCGCCGGGTCGCCTCCCCCGCACCCGGCCAGCAGCACAACTGCCATGGCCAGTACGGCACCTCGTCGTCGTCCCTGCACCGTTCCTCGCACGCCACACGCTCCCACGGGCCCGGTCGTCCCTCGTCCCCCATCGGCGTCCCGGCGCCCGGACGGGACCGTCCGTCAACCCAGGTTGACAGACCTCGGGACGTCAACCTAGGTTGACGACATGGCCTCCCCCACCGATGCCGTCGCCACCGCGGCCGCCGCCGACGACCCGGGCACGGGCCTGCGCGGGGTGCGGGCGCTGCGCGAGCTCGCCGACCGCCTGGAGGTCCTCCAGGTGCAGGCCGCCCGTGCGCAGGGGTGGTCCTGGCAGGAGGTCGCCGAGGCCCTCGGGGTCAGCCGGCAGGCCGTCCACAAGAAGCACGCCCGGTCCCGGAAGGAGCCCTGAGGTGTTCGAACGCTTCACCGACGAGGCCCGCGCGGTCGTCGTCCGGGCGCAGGACGTCGCCCGCTCGGCCGGGGCCGACCGCATCGAACCGGTCCACCTGCTGCTGTCGGTCGCCGCGGGCACCGGGCGCGGCGCGGACGCCCTGCGCGCGGCCGGGCTGGACGCCGGCCGGGCCCGCGCCGCGACGGCCGCGGCCGACGACGCCGCGCTGGCCGCCCTCGGCGTCGACCTCGACCTCGTGCGCCGGCGGGCCGAGCAGACCTTCGGCACCGGCGCGCTGGACGCCCGCTCGCGCCGCGGGCACCTGCCGTTCGCCGCCGGGAGCAAGCGGGTGCTCCACGAGGCGCTGCGCGCCGAGGTCGCCCGGGGCCGCCGCGGGCTCGACGACGGCTCGGTGCTGCTGGGCGTGCTCGCGGTCGGCGACGTCGTGGTCACCGCGGTGCTGGCCGACCAGGACGTCGACCCGACCGCGGTGCGCGCCGACCTCGCCGGGGGCCGCGTCGCCTGAGGTCAGGGACCGGGCGAGGGGTCCGGCA
>Ga0325401_1006436_pt1 | contig 11347 bp, 2 predicted proteins | sample PopdelMetagenome_FD_205666 | JGI IMG/M metagenome (GOLD analysis project Ga0325401, IMG submission 205666) | Populus deltoides microbial communities from Bellville, Georgia, United States - Xylem-PdKOR-R2 | ecosystem: Host-associated > Plants > Phyllosphere > Stem > Wood/Secondary xylem | place...
TATTATCCATTCCATGACTTCAATTCCACCATTTTCCCTAATCCTTATATATTATAACAATAAGATTAAACAAGGATTTTGTCACAATTTAACAACCAACTTTAACAACTCAATTCATTTATTTTCATGAACTTGGCCAAACCTTTATAAGATGGAAAATTAAGATTTTTTTTCCATCCTATTTAATTTGTAATTCAATCCCTCTCACCATGTTTCTTAATGTATTTCAACACTAATTTTATCATCACCCACATCCGCATTCCATCCTTTTATTTCTTTCCTCACTTTGTCAAATTTCTTAGTTTAGTAAAGATGTCATTTTCTTTTTCCATTTACATCCTACTTGTTTATGCATTACTTAACCCCATTAAATATATTTCCATCCAAACTAAAATCCTAACTTAGTCAAATATAATTTTCCTCTTCTTCCATTTAGCCTTGCCAATTTTATTTTTTTTACATCTAATGAGGGATCAATTCTTCTTTAATTCTAGTTTTCAAAACCCCATCTAAGGTTAATTTTATCTGTTTGAGCATGGTAATTTTTCATTTCATCAATCGCATACATTCCCTACATTTTTCTGTCAATGCCAAAATTTCAAGGGTAGCATGAAATTTCTTCAACTTTTTACTCAATTAAACACTAACCCATTCAATTATCATGCCAACAAACAAAATTTCATAACAATATCATAAATTACTACAACCAATATGCTAATCACAAAGTTCCATAATCAAGCACATCATCACCTAAGCATACATGTATGAAATTTCTACAATCAACACAATATAATCATACTTGCAACTAAGATAACAAGGAATTTAATTAGAAGAAATCTCAAGTTGAAATCATTCTTTATCTTCCTCCTTCTTCATTCTTCCTCCACACTTCATTCTTCCTCCACAAGCTTTAAAACCCTTAGATCACTCAAATATTGAGTGTAACTCAATATAAACCTTCTTTATTATCTTAACTCTCCATAATCATGCATTATTTTCAAGAATTGATGAGAGAATTGTAGAGAAGATGTAAGAAAATCCATAACTCCCCTTTCTCTCCCTATAACCCGCTGGACACCCCAAGCAAATTGGGGTATATATAGTAAAATTTTCATTATTTACATTTAAACTCTTGCCTTTCATATTTAAATTTATCTAGTCCCCATGAATCATTTTCTTTTCTTTTTCCTTTTGGTCGCTGGAAACAACCCTTTGAAGGCTGACATTTCAACTAATTAATACCATCTTTTTTTTAATTATATTACCATGTGTCTCTAGTATATTATTTTTTTTATCCGGTTACCTGTACTTTTTCATGCAAATTTTAAAAATCACCAGACATAATATTCTAAAAATTCTGAAACTTTACCCCATGGTAAAATAATATATTATAATGCTCCACACAAAGTTTCAACTCAATTTGTGAATCATATTAAAAGCTATGCGCGATAGCCCAAAACTGGTTAAATTGCAATTTTCTAAAAAAAATCCTAATTTGTTTGAAAATTTTGAAATGTTAACCAAATTTAAGAAAATATATTAGAAGTCTCCACAAAAATTTCATATTTTTCTGACAACCCGATCAAGAGTTATGAATTTTTAACGCAAGACTAGTTGATTTATGATTTTTTACCCAAAAATCAAAATCTCCTTATTTCATCCTTGTATAAAGCACCTAATCATTTTAATGTCTCATCGGAGCCACTTTACTATATTTATTTTCCATTTTTAGTCATTTATGGCTTATTCCCGTACCACGACAACATTACCAATTTCTCATCGGTGTTTACACCAGCACTTTTCTTACCATTCTTTCTTTTTGACCGGGGCTTTACAGTTTCAATATGGTTTTTATGATTTTATTATGATCTCATATCCCAGATCACGAGTTTCGCAGGTTAACCATAGTTGGCCTAAGTTAATTCAATGTGTCATCGTCTCAATATTTTTTGATGAAAAAAATGTCGTTCAAGATATCACTATTTAAGTATTTTAAAAGTATTTCGACTAGCATCTATCAGTTTTTTTACTTATTAAAATCTTTATATTTTTCAAGGTTAAAAATATATCTAACCCGCTATGTAGGGCGGGTAAAAATACTAGTGGCATCCAATTTATAAAATCTCCCATGAGTGTCATTTTACACTTTTTTAAATTAAATTGATAAAAAAAATTGCTTAATTATCTAATAATCCATTAACAAATTATATTTGCATTTGTGATGTTGATAAAATGTTTTTGATTTAAAGTCTTAAGAATTTTGAGTTAATTAAAAATAAGTAAACAAATAAATCACATCTTTCATGTTTTTCTTTTAAAGTGTATCAAAATAAGCAAAATCTATTTTTGAGATGGTATTCTGAGTTATTTAGGCCATGTTGTCTATTCAAGCGTCGACACAAACTGATCATGTCTCGTGCCATGTTAGGCCATGCGTTATAATACCTTAAGAGGAGACCATATCATGGCCTGCTTGTGCTCACTATCTGTCGCATATAGGAGTGTTCATGGATATAATTTGATTGGATTTAAATTTATAATTGTATCCTAACTCAATTTTTGATATTTTATAAATCATAAATTTGATCCATTTAAAGTTTTTTGTATCCAAGTGAATTTAATATATTAGGTTAGACTAATTTTTTTATAGATATTATAAATATCCACGGGTTAAGCTTATATTGCTAATTTTCACGAGTCCACATTCAGAAGCGGACTTAGAGCATGGATTGTGGGTGTCATGACACCCTCAATATAAGGTCTAATTTTTATACCCTCTACCATCATTAAATTTCAAATTATCTCTCATCATGAGTAAAGAGACAAGCTCTTTTTTGTTAAGTTAAAAAAAACATAATAGAAAGTCTACTAGTAAAAATTTCTAAATAAAATAAAAATAAATGTTCAATCCACAAACTATCAAATATATATATATATATATATATATATATATATATATATATATAAGGAGTATATGATATATCAGTTGGGTCAGGTTGACTGGGTTTCAAAAATCTCGACCCATCACTTAACTTGTAATATCCATTTTTTAGGTTTTTTGACCAATTATCATATGTAATATCCAAATTATTTAATTTTGACGGGTTAGGTCAAATAATATAAATATTAAAGATGAGGTGGTTTTTTTAACACCCTTGATTGCAACGTAGTCCATTATAACAAATTCTAAAAGAGATTAGTATTTCACTATGCAAATTACATAGTAAAACTATAATTTTGCCCTTGATTGGCAAAACCAATTGGCTTTGTTTTAGGGGCAGGGAGGTCTTTTTCATGGGACTTATTAGTCATTACAAGAAAAAGAGGGGTTAAATTGTTTTTTATATTTTATTGCACAATGTAATTAACTTATTATCCTTGACAATAAAAAAACATTAAGCTTTGGTCAAGGGTCATTTTAGTCTTTGACTTAATTTTCAAACAATTAAATAAAATCATTGCCCTTGAAATGTAAAATATTTTGCCTTTGATAGAGGGGTTCCTTTTCCTTTTACATTTGATTATTTGGTAGTTATTTGGGTGTCATTAGAGGTAGAAGGGCAATTTCATAAATAAGCAAAAAAAAAAAAATCTGGAAGTACATGGATAGTTTCCAACATGTTCGGAAGGTGCATATGACGATGTTTGATGGCTAAAACCTTACTTCCTAGGTGGCAGCTGAAGTGTATCGGCGTTTTCTCCACGTACAAGAAGCATGTGTGGCATATTTATTGTCGGTGTGACGTGTTTGGCCTTTTTTTCTTTTTCGCTCTCTTCTACTAGATTTTCGAGATGGCTTTAAAACAATTCAAATCAGCCTCTGAAGTTTGTTGTACCTCACAATTTTGTCCTTATTCTCTTTGTTACAATTTTTTTTTATTAAGAATAATTTCTAAAATTAAAGATTTTTCTCAATTTCATTCCTATTCTCTTTATTACAATTTTGTTTATTTAGAATAATTTATGAAGTTAAGGATTTTTTTTCAGTTTCAACCCCAATAAATATTTTGTTGTTATTATTTTTATTACTATTTATTTTATTCTAGATGGTTTTTGCATTTGTTTTTAAATCACATCATTCTTGAGTTTTTTCCTATCAAATCTAACCTTTTTTTTATTGTTGTATTTTTTTTCCTTACAAGACTTTTTTATTTATTTTTTATTATTATTTCCTCCTCCAACATTTAATTAGTCGGGTGTTTAGTTTCTTAAGTAAGTTCAAGCCTAAAATATTACAGGTTACGGGTTTAAGAGATTAACCCCGATTTACGAAGTTGACATGAGTTTCCTTAGTTTCTTTTCCCTTTTTTTCTATCCTTCAACATTTTGTTATTTTTTTCTTCACTTTCTATGGGATGTTTTAGTGACTTTTAAAATAGCCCGAGTTGCCACAGTTTTTGTTTTTTGATCTTTGTTAAATTTAGCTTTTCTAAAGGAATTTTATTTTTAAATTAAATTATATTGATTGATTTTATCTTTCAACATTTAATTTTTCAGGTGTTGAGCTTTTGAGTTGAGCCCGAGTCAAGAAATTAATGGATTGCAGGTTTGAGAGTTTAACACAGCTTTACAGAGTTCACTCGGGCTTGCTTTGTTTTTTTAAGCTTTTTTTTGTGATTTCATCTTCCAACCTTCTTTTTATTTGCTTTTTATGATATTTATCTTTCTTTTTAAGATAACAAGGGTCGCCTCATGTTTTTTTTTTAGATCTTAAATTCAGCTTCTTTAAAAGGAATTTTATTTTTTAATTAAATTAAATTTATTAATTTCATCCTTTAACATTTAATTTCACAGGTGTTGATCTTCTTAATTAGGTCAGATTTATAATTTAACGGACTATAGGTTTGAGAGATTAGCCTAGTTGTACAAAGTTCACTTGAGCTTGCATGTATTTTTTTAGTTCTTTTTTTTTCTAGTTTCATCCACTAACGTTTTGTTATTTTGTTTATTCGCTTTTTATAAGATTTTTCTATGATTTGAAAATAACAATGGTTAAATCAGATTTTTCTTTCCGACCTTAGCTTTTTTAAAAAGAATTTTATTCTTTAATTAAATTAAATTAATTGCGTGAGAGTAAGCATGAGATGCTCGATTCATGGTTTTTTTTTTTGTTTGCTATCTGGGTCACTACTTTGACATCCCTTGCAACCTCTTTCAGTTACAAAAATCTTATATTTTTCTTACTCTTTTTAAAACATTGATATCACATAAATATTTTTTTTATGTTGGTAAAAAATTAACTTGACCCATAACATAGTGAAAAGTATTTATCTAGTGCAATACTAGTACCAAAAAAGGACACCTCCCTTGTCACACTCGGGTTTAGCTTAACCGGTTAATTGAAAGTTAATTCAAGTTAAGTTTTTAATTGAATAAAATAAAATATTAACATAGTCAAACTATAATTATTCAATTGTTTGGTGAAATTTAATTTTGTACTTTAAACAACTCACGATCTTGATGGAGCTTTGTTGTCCATATGAATAGTAAAGCTCACCTTTCTTCTCTTTTTTTTTTTCCTTTCAATTTAACCTCTTTTTTAATTTTATTTTTCATTTTTCACTCTTTTTTTTCAATTTCTTCATTTTTAGATTATTTATATACCAAAACAATTGACAATCGTGATGGAGCTTCAACTCCTTTTTTTTCTTCCTTTCAATTCACCCCCTTTCTTTTTTTTATTTTTAATTTCATCCTTGTTTTTATTAATTTCATTCTCAAACTTAGATGTGAGCAGAAAAATTGAGAAAACAAATCAAGAAAAAATATTGAAAAAACCAATTAGAGAATAAAAAAAAAGACATTCATTTTGGTTTCGATTTAAAGGTTATGAAATTGATTGAACTGAACTGAACCAGATCTTAAAAATGAATATAAAATATGTTGCTTATAATATGATTTCATAAGATTGAATATAAAAGATGTTTATTTTTTTAAAAGCTTGTTGTTCATAATGACATTATACTTTTTTTTTGTTCCAAACCCTTAAGATTTACATCTTTTTGTCAAAACATGAAGTTTGATATTGTTTCTAATGTATAAAAGAAAATAGGTCAAGTGTTTGGATAGGTTTTACTTGTAACAAACTTTTATGATTATATTTATATATGTGTTGTTTGGATAAGTTCATATCTTCTTCAACTTTTGTTTTCTTTTGATTTTGTGATTATATTTATATATGTTGTTGAGCATCTACAATTATCCAATTTATTTTATGATTTTTTTTTGTTTCGCCCCTTATTCTATAAAAATCAACTAGATTTGGTTATAAAAAGCCCGAAAAAAGCCCATTAAAAAACTGACAAGTTTTGTAAACCCTCAAATAAAGACCATATATTAAAATTAAAGACTTAAATGGAAAGGAGAAAGAGAAAAATTAAAGTGGTAAAGATGGTTAGAGAAATTATTTTTGATTAAAATGAAATAGACTTGTGGTTGGAAATTTTCAAAGTTATTAAATATTAAAAGTGTAAGTGATGATTGGAAGGACTAAATTGAACAAATTAATTGAATCAAAAGAGAGTTTATTTAATGAGATGGATGAAATTAAAAAAATATAAAAAAAATGAGTTTATAGGGTGAATGTATAAATAAGAGAAAATATTGGGCCAATGTATTATGAAAAGAAATGATGGGGTCAATATAAAAATAAAAGAACGTATGATGGGTTAATATAGAAATAAAAAAAAAAACGAGGGCCTAATATGCACATAAAGAAAGTAAAAGAGGGCAAAATACAAATAAAGAGCTAGAAATCTTTCAAAAATCACACTAAAAACACAAAAGAAAGTTATATTAGAGAAAACAATAGTGTTAGGTAGAGATTTTCATAAGAAAAATTAAAGGAATTCCAAAGGGTTCAACCTTGAAAGGGGCAACAAAAAGGAGAGAAAATGAGGGTGGAAGAAACTTGATTCATCTTGGGATTTCTCTTTTAATTTCTTGTTTTTAGGAGGTAAGAAATTCTCTTAAGAAGTTGTTTTAACTTGGCCAATGTTTTTCTTGAATGATTGAGTTGCTAGAGTGTTTGGTAGAGGTTTATGATTTATAAAGTTATGAAATTGTGTTTTGGTGATGAAATGAAGGTAATTGATATTGGTTATGATTGAAAAATAGGTTAGTAGAGAGTGAGAGAGAGAGCTTTTATTTTTTAGAATGGATTTGATGAGGTTAATAGGTTTAAGAATTATGTTAAATGATGATATATAAAGGTATTATATGTTATGTTTGCTGAAAATGATAGAAAAATACTTTGGGAACACTTAGATACTTGTTAAACTTAGAAATAAAAAAACTAGATAACTTGTTTCTCAGTTTCTCCACTAAGATTAGGACCCTAAGGAAGAACTTGAGGTAATTTCATTCATGAAAGTTATAGACATGAATATTACCTTTCAAATGCAACTGACCTTACTTATATTGGAGTGACAAAACGCTAGATTTGAGATAAAGACCGAATAAGGTCTAAACTGAAATTAACAAGATAATTTTTCATGCTATTGTAATTTGTGAATTAGACATGAATATTACCTATCAAAGGCAACTGACCTTACTTAAATTGGAATGACGAAACGCTAGATATGAGATAAAAACCAAATAAGAGTCTAAACTGAAATCAACAAGACAATTTTTTGTGCTACTGTAATTTGTGAATTTAGTCATATAGATGACAAAACTGGTTTTAGTCATCTCATCAAAATTGAATACCTATGTATTAGATTTCTAGAAAAAGAAACCACGTATAAAACCGAGTTCTATAACTCCAATTATAATCAAATATTGAACAATTTTCTAGTTAATTATGTCAAACCACATGAAATTGGTGAATTATTAACTCTTATTTGGAGTTGTTCTTGATTAAAACTGTTAAAATTATTGAGGGAATGAACATGAAAAATATGTGTAGTTATAGACAAAGCTTGAAATTAATATAGTGTGCCTGTTGGTACAGGTGAGACTTTGGACACTAAACAACAACAAAGGACGACCAGCAGAGCACGTACTTCATGTAGGTGTTTGACATCTTAAACAATTATGTTAAAGTTAATTATGGTTCTTGTAAAATGCATGTTAGAAGTTTTACTATGCGTGTTTATTATAAGAATATTGTTTGAACCAGTTCCTTGGCCCGGGAATTAGTGTCTTATGAATGGGTTATTATTTGAACTAGTTTCTTGATGTGGGAAGTGATGCTATGTAAATGTGTTATTCTTTGAATCAGTTCCCTAATTTGGGATTGGTGCCCTGTAAATGGGCTATGGGTTGGACTAGTTTCCTTGTGCTAGGATTAGTGTTTTAAGAATGGGGGGTTAAGAGAACTGGTTTCCTGGTTTGAGACCGGTGCCTTGTTAAATGGGCAAATGTGAAAATTTATTATAAGAATTAGGGCTATTTTCTTTAAAATAAAATTTGATAGTGTGCTATCAAATTTCTTAAATTGTTTAATTGATTTTTTGGTGCTTTTATAAATTAATTTGTAAGTTCATCTTAGTATTGTACCATTTAGTTGATGTATTAGTGTTTTTTTTTTTTTGTATATCTACTTAGTTTAATAAGTTAAAGGAGAAATATTGTTTTGCGATTGTCTGTAGTATTTTATTTTGTTAAACTTTATTTTGATTGTATGTAGTCCATTAATTTTGTATTGTATGTGTAAATTATATAGAGCTTTATTTTGTTGAATTTTTATGTAGAAATTTTATCTTTATCATCTAAGTTATATGATGCATGCATGAAATTGATGTCAGTAATTAATCGATTGTTTCTTTATTTAATGTGTATGTATTGCTTTTATATTTTATGAAATGAAAGTGTGGAAAAACATTTGGTTACATGAAAACTACTTAAGTCCAGAAGGTTAGATTGTGGATTTAGTAGTTAAACGGTATGGATGATATCTTGATACCAATTATATATATATAAACAAACTAACTTCCTTGGTTTTCTTCTTATTATTTTGGAATCCATGTTAATAGTATTTGCAAGTTTTGCTTGATTTTCTCTTTAAAAAACCAAATCCAACCGAAAATGATTGGTTCAAACTAGTTTTCAAATACGGTTCTAAATATATAAAAAGAAGTTTCACTTTGGTTGGTTTTTTTTAATAAAAAACTAAATCGAATTGAAAATGCTCACTCATACTTAGATCTTTTTAATAGTTATTCGGATTGTTTTTGAACCAACTAAATCAACTAAATCATTTGAGAGTAATTTTCATATTTTCCAGTTTAAACTCGGGCTAAGAAAAGAGTTGAGTCAAAATGATTTTTTTATCAAGTTCATTATTTCTTTTTTAATTTCATTTTCATATTTTTTTACCGGTCGACCAGATTGTCTTTAAACCAACCAAGTCACCTGAGTCATGACAGAGCAACTACCTTATGGTTTAATTTTAGACCTGAACTAAACAAGAAGTTGGATCGAGAAGTTTTTTTTAATTTAAATTTCATAAATTTTTTCTCGATTTCATTCTTAGATTTTTTTATACCAATCGACTAAGATGTTTTTGGATCGACTAAGTCAATTGGATCACATTGAGATAACTCTTACATGATTTGATTTTAAACCTGGATTAGATAAGAAGTCAGATCAAGAGATTTCATAGTTAACCTATTAGTGCAGAGTTAATAAAAATATAAAATAATTTTTTATAACTTGGATGTTTTTTATTATGTTGAAAATTCTTTTAATCTGACCCATAACATAGTATAAATCTTTTAACTAGTTCAATCTAAACATAGATGAGTTGATGTTTTTTAATCAACTTGGATTAATTTATTAATTTATTTTTTTCCAATTAGTTTCAAGATTTGATCTGATAAGTGTGCCTTTTTTTTTTAAAAAAAAATATTGTTCTCTTTTTGTTGCAATCACATAATAAAGGAGGCTTTATGTATGTGTGTGTATTAAAATACATGAGAAAATCACTTTGCTGATATTATATACATAGAGTGTTTGCATTGTAGACCACATTATAAATATAAAGTGTTTGCATTATGGACCACACCGTAAATGTTCAGAGAACTATAAAGGGTGTTATCTTTTCTATTTTTTATTCCAAAAGCTGCTAGTGCGTGTTGGGTCAAGACATAACCACCTGTGACTATTGGGTCTGGCATGGCCGCTAGACTCAAGGCTATTGAGTAGTTTAAATATTTGTTTTATAGAAAATAAAAATAATAATAATTATGATTTTTGTTTAGGATAGTTTAAATGTTTTTTTATAAAAAATAAAAAATAATTAATTAGCATTTTGGTTTATAATATTTCAAGAGTAGTTTAAATGTTTTTTTATAACAGATAAAAAAATTAATTAGTATTTTTATTTAGGATATTTCAATGATAGTTTAAATGTTTTTTTTATAAAAATAAAAAATAATTATAAAAATATTAATTAACATTTTTATTTAGAATACTTCAAGGATAGTTTAAATATTTTTTTATAAAAATAAAAAAATTAATTAAAATTTATGTTTAGGATATTTTAAGGATAATTTAATTTTTTTTATAAAAGTAAAAAAAAATTATAAAAAAATTAATCAGGCATGGCTGCCAGACCTAATGCTCTTCAAAGGTAATTTAAATGCTTTTTTTAATAAAAAATTAGGAATAATTTAAAAAAATTATTTAGGATATTTCAAGAGCAATTTTAATATTTTTTAGAAAAATAAAAAGATAATTATAAAAACATTAATTAGCATTTTTGTTTATGATACTTTAAGTGTAGTTTAAATATTGTTTTTATAAATAATAAAATAATAATTAGGATTTTTATTTAGGATACTTTAAAGATAATTTCAATATATTTTTAGAAAAATAATTTTGTTTTATAAAAAACATTATTTAGCATTTTTGTTTAGATACTTCAAGAGTAATTTAAATGTTGTTTTTATAAAAAATAAAAAATAATTGTAAAAAAAATTAATTAGCATTTCTATTTAAGATATTTCATGGGTAGTTTAAAAGTTTTTTGTTTTTTATAAAAAAAATAAAAAATATTTATAAAAAATTATTTAGGATATTTCAAGAATAATTTATTGTTTTTTATAGAAAAATAAAATAAAATTATAAAAAATTAATTAGCATTTCTGTTTATCATACTTTAAATGTAGTTTAATTTTTTTTATAAAAATAAAAAAATTTATAAAAACAATTAATGAAACATAGCCGCCAGATTCAAAGCTTTTGGGTCTGGTATTTCTGCCAGATCCAAGTTTATTATATCTAGTATTATTATCAGACTCAAAACACTTATTATAAAAAATATTTTTTTTTGAAAATAAATTATTATTGACTTGATATCGAGTGAGAGTAATATGATCATATATTTTAAATTGTGTTGAATGTA
>Ga0325401_1006438_pt1 | contig 11346 bp, 10 predicted proteins | sample PopdelMetagenome_FD_205666 | JGI IMG/M metagenome (GOLD analysis project Ga0325401, IMG submission 205666) | Populus deltoides microbial communities from Bellville, Georgia, United States - Xylem-PdKOR-R2 | ecosystem: Host-associated > Plants > Phyllosphere > Stem > Wood/Secondary xylem | place...
GGAAAAATAGAGAATTGTGAAAGGAAAACTTTAAGTGTAGTTTATTTTTGTTAAAGGAAAGAAAATGTTTTCCAGAGTTAAGAAAAGAAAGACATTTTATTTTCTTAAAAGACTTATTTTATCTTATTTTATTTTTACTGAAAACACTTTTCATTAATTGATTTTCTCAAAGTGGTTCCCGTAAAATTATTTCATACGAAACAAACGAGTCCTGGACCTAGAGTTCAATGCTAGATGGACTCTGACTGAATTTCAGCTGGGCAACAAGCCCAAGATCGGCCTAGAACTGGCAAGAAGATGCCAGCCCATGGTTGGATGCAGGCACGCCTAGACTAGACTAGACATGTATATCCACTCCACTCCAACCCAACCCAACCCAAGGTATAAAAAAATGTTTAGAAGAGCAGCTAGGGAAAATAAAAAATAAAAAGTAAAAAGTACCCCCAATGAGACGAAATAGCAACCATGATGCCCACCAAAAAACTGAACCTGTCCCCGACATGCCCCCTAAAAGAGCGGCCCAAGTCATTTTGGTAATTAGCTGACGATTCCTGTCTATCATTGAACTACAATCTCAATCGTCGGTCCTCTCATCTGTGAAGAGATGGCCTTTCAGATTTGAGGTTCAGTGTAATAATTTATTTAAATGGAAATGTACGATCCACCTTTCTCTTCAATTAATAATAATAATAATAATAATAATATCGACGTCATGATCCACTCTCCTATGAGGAGGGTTGCCATTTTGCGCCTTCTCGCAGATTAATTCTAACTATATCCTAGGGATTCCATTTTATTTTTATTTTTTATTCATTACAGGGTTTTAGCTGGGTGCGATAACAAAATTATTTGTCCTTATTTCTTGTTTATTTTCATATTGTCAGGGTTTGGTTGTAAGAAGGAGTGATCTTTTACGATTAAAAAAAAAAAAATAGAAGGATCTTTCCATTCTGAGGATCCGTCTCCAACCAACCCCCTGACTCAATGTCACCGAGCTAACTCGAAAGAATACCAGGCTGACGACTATGAAATAAGAAAAAATTAAAGAAACAGCCAAACAATCCATTGTTTAGATTATTTTTCCCACAACGCACGCAGACATGATTTAGCAATCCAACTAACCCCGATGACCGTACAAATCGCTGCAAAAACCAGGGCAAATGCTACGTCCTAAAAGCTTATTCAAGCAACGCTCTTATGGAAAATTCAATATGGGAGAGGTCATTTTCACAAAAGGAAAATTGAAAAGCATTTTCCAACGAGGGACATGTTAAATTAACCGCTTCTATATTTGACTTTAAGAAATCTTGCACATAAAATACTCGCACCCTATTTGAAGCTAGCTAGCTCTAAACCTTCGCTTAGATATATACGTACAAACGCAGGGGAAAAGTTGCTGCGCAGCTAGAATAATATTTAAAACGGTGATTTTCTTCTTACAAACTTTAAGACTAATACTAAAATGGGCTTTTCAAGATTCTTCTCACAAGAACAGTGCACTTCTGAATTGCTTTGTAGCCCCCATATCACGTGATAAGATTGAAACAAGGGATGTATGTTATTATTTAGAGATTGGAACAACACAACCATAATTACATGCATGTCATTAAGATGCCAGGATGTGTTAACGTGTTCTGTTAATTATTAAGCCAGCGGTCTGTCATGAGCTAGCAAGCTACCTAGAAATGATGGTTAATTTAGCATTTCAATTTTATAATCATGTGTGTTGAAAGAGAACTACCAAAGGGGACAACAGGCCCCGTAATAAGTAACGTCTTAATGAAGAAAAGAGAATTAATGTAAACCCGACTGTGTTTATATCTCACATGCGGTAGTACTGTATATTGGCCTGTTAACGATCGACGTTGACCCCTTAACTCAATATCCTACATGAAGTTTGCTTTTGTCTCATCTATTCCAAGAACTAAAATTATTAATCTCTCTCTTTCACATGGACACGCACGTGCATACTGCTTAATTACACGCAATCATGGATTTGGTTTCCATGAGAAACACAGAGCTAGAACAAGCAAGCTAGCTAGGTCAATATTGAACTCAAAATTGATTAGAGAGAACCTTGAACAAAAAGGGTACTCATTATTCATTAAAAAAAAAACAATTTTCAAGTACAACTCAAGTCCAGAGAGTTTCTCTCTTAAGAGGGTCTTGGATTACATTGCTAGAAGAGGCAAAGTTAAAATATTGAGGAATGTTATTGAAGTTATTACTACTGGCTACAAGAAGTGCCTTCTCATCTTGATCTAGCTGGGTTGGTAAGGTAGGCTCTTGTTGCATCTGGATGCAATTCATCTCTGCTTGAGTAGCTGCAAGTTGTATTTGCAACTGTGATACTTGATTTTGTAAGTAAGATATTGCACCAACACATCCATAGACTGGGTCTCGCACTCTTGCATTTGCTTCATAAACTAAACTGCTCACAGCATCTACTCTCTGATGAAATGGAATCTCCTGCAAGATTACAATAACCTCATCATTTAAAGGATCATCATTAATATTAAAAACTGCGCAAACAACGTGCTTTGCTGTTTTCCTGCACGCATAGTATAGATCACACACACAAATTAAGGATAGAGGGGGAACCTGCAACATTTTGCTAACATTACTAGCACCAAAGACCTTGTGAACAATGGCAAACTTATGGGGATCATCAGAAGGAAAGTAAGGGGCAAAGATGCAGTCTTTGGCGCACCGGCGCCTTAGCAGTTTGCAGGATGCACATGGTGAAGAACCCCCCATGTTTTCGTCTTAAATTAACTCAAAGAAAATTCTCTTTTGATGCAGATAGGTAGAGAGAAAGATATAAAGAAATCCAAAAGGAAGTTCAATGTGGAACAAAATGAGATTAGAATGTGTATTTATAATAGTTGAGGGATGTGCGAGCCTAGTGTGTGTAGAATGGATGCACATGCATGTTCAAGTTAAGATAAAGGGATTATCATTATAATTAAACAAATAATAAAGTACATGGAAAGAGGCAGCTAGGATTCCCAATTGTGGAGGAAAGCACCGTGGAAACAATCGCATGCACATAGATTTACAGATTAAGGCTTTTGGTTTGAAAATCAAATGGACGAGGTTGACCACCGCCGAGGCGCGTGATGGGCTGGCAATGCATTGGTGTACTAGTACTCGTGTCCACGTTCTTGTTTGACTATTTGTTTCTATGTTCTGATTGCATGTATGTATACATCATGTATACTCATGTGAGCATGTTAAAAAAAAAACAATGTATAGTATGATGATTGTATTATTATACTATTAGGCTTCGAATGTCTAAGCCTATGTTACATTAAAAAAAAAATACATTTAGTAAATAGAAGTCTAAACCTCGTAGAGAGTGTGAGAGTCGTTAATTGTGAGGCCGGTTTAGGGTTTTCCAATATATATGGTGAGAACGATAAGAAACCTACCTAGCTAGCTAGCTAGCTAACCCGAATCAAGACATCAAAAGAAATAGGCTAGACATGAATGTTTGTTGGCGACATTAAATAAATCACATGGAAATTTCATTCTAACTCCTCTCTTCCTTTATCTGAATTAACGTTAGATGTCTGCCATTCACTATACTATATATTGTCTTAAAAAACAAAATTGGATCCTCTTTTCGTTCTTTTCTTTTATTTTTTTTCAAATTAATAAAATTAAACTGGGCGAAGAATAGCATAATATACACACACACACACACACACACAGCTCTACCAAATCCAATGTCCAGTCTTTGTGATCAAACAAGGAAACATATATAGCATATATAGTACTGCACTTCATTGGATTTTTTTTTCTTTCAATTTAATGTCTTATATTTAACTAGAATTAAATTAGATTCTTTTTTAAACGACCTCAAATATATATCCTGAACTTGGGAAAATAAAAAAGAAAAAAGAAAAAGAAAACTTAATTAACCGTTAAGCCAACTTCTTAATTTTTTTTCTTTCAATTATAACAAGTATTTCAACAAAAGGCGGTTATTATAATTTGTGATTAATGACAAGCCCACTATTTGAGGAGGGATGAGAAGTACTTGATCAATGGAGCTTTTTAATGAGTTGCACTCCAAGTTTTTCTTCGGCAAGCAAAATTCCTTTAACAATTCAGTCGAGCTCGATTCAAGAAACATCCATGCATAGCTATTTTTTTCTCATGCAGGAAAAAAAAACAATGTGGGAGTTAAATTAATATAACTCAATCTATTTAACGGGTTAAAAAACAACCTAAATAACTATTAAAAATATAATTTAATTAAAAAAATCAAGACGATATATTTTTTTTTAATTTTAGAAAAACATCATATTGAATTGACTCGAGTCATGAGACCATGATAACCCCATATAAAACAAATTAAAGTTCAATTCTCAATAAACTTATTGTTAAATGATGAAACTTTTTAAAAAATCAATTTAAAAAAATATGATAAAAAGTACATAAATTTACTTAGTTAACTCACAAAACTCGTGACATGGGTTGTGAAGTGATAACTTTATAGAAAAAAAACCAAAATATATGATAAAGTTGAATTCATAAATAACTAAATGTTGAAGATATATTGAATGATGAAACTGAAAAAAATATTAATTAAAAAAATAATAAAAAAACTCTATTCAACTAGATTATCCTGTTAAATTTATGACATGGGTCACAAGACTGAAATAACTATAAAAAATTCAAATCATAATAAATTATGAAGCTCAATTTTTAATAAAATTAAGTGTTGAAAGATAAAATTATAAAAAATATATATAAATTTATAAAATATATATTAACATAACGAAACAGATGGAATAAAATTGGAACATCTCATTTATAATTTAGCTGAAAAATTTAAAATTGATCGAGATTTAGAAGATGGTGAAAATTGTTATATATAGGTTGTTTTGATTTTTAAAATAGCACAAAAAATATCGGTCATTACAATGTCAGTGATGTGCATCATCATAGTTTGGATGCTTTACAGACATTGCATTCCTCATCGAGGAATGTAATTGAACAATGTCTGGTTATGGTTCCACCGTAAAAACTAAGATCTCGTTTGACAACAGTTGCACTATTCTAAACCATCAAATCATTGAAGGACTGTCTCTTCTAGTAAACAGACATCATTTGAAGTCTTAATCCTCTCCTCATCTTATCTCCATGAAATAATTTATACGATGATAACGATAACCCACCAAGTAATTAATGTGAACCATTAAATGAGATCCGACATGAAGCTAAGGTCTAACCTCTGAGGGATTATAAAAATCCCAATTCCAGAGAGATTTAAACGGAAAACACAAGAGGTGTGAAACCCTAGGACCAATTCCTTTTCTCTTGCATTTAATGCTTACCACATGATTCCAAGCTTCGAATCTTCTGTTCCGAGCAGAATAGCTCTCCTTCCCTAATTATTATTATTATTATTATTATTATTATTATAAAGAAGATACTCAAACACGAGATATATTAGAAAGAGGGATTTTACTATCAATTAAGTTATATGTATGCGCCCTCTCCTTCTCTAGTTGTCCTGGCGTATCTATATTTTCTTTTTTTCTCGTGTATGTGTCATTTAATGAAGTGCATGTGTGTTATTTTAGACCCGCATCTCAGCCAATATATTACTATGGGGCCACCTGTTGAAATTTCTTTTATTGGCACTACATCACAAAGCGCGTATTTTCAAGTTCACACCTCCAAGTTTCAAACCCCTAAGCTCTAGAACGAAGAAAAGGAATCATAGTTTGACGGTGAGAACCTTTGTATTCTTTGTTTTACTACGGTTTTTTTTAAACACAAGAATAAAATAGAGGAAAAACAGACATCTTTCGCCCTCTTGAAGAAAAATAAAACATGCGAGGTCCAACGCAAGCATTTAATGTGCTTGGTGATATGGAAGATTCGATTCTTGAAATTTGCATATAGTTTACTTTCAAATCTAAAGGGGTGAAGATTAGAGGGCATTATTTGACAAAAGCGAACATCGCAAGTGAGGGGCTCATGGCTACAGAGACTTGAAATTCAGTTGCTTGAACAGAGTCCATGTTGGATTTCCAAGGTGACCAATTCTATTCAAAATGCAAGGTCTGCATTATCAGTTCGGTGGAAATCAAGAAAAACATGAGGCCTGAAGCAAGAGGAAAGCACGTGAGCATGCACACGAACATGGGCCGTGTTAATTTGTTGCTGCAGAGCTACGTTTTGCCCTCATAATAAACTCCTTTATGGTTTAATACTTCAAAAATTGAAGAGGTCGTCTTCAATCTAGAGTTTGAAATATATATTTTAAGGTGACAAGTACTTCACATACCATGGCTCATGAATGAATCTCTTTGTTAGTGATATTGGCTGACCAGACTCGAGAGGCACCAGAAGAGAAGCCTTTCCTGACAGCATACACTACAAAATGGAATTGGAGAATGAATAAGTAGAAAGATAATTCATTTTTTTCCAGGGCATGCCAAAGAAAACTAGTTGATGACTGATGAAAGCTCATTTTCATTATTGCCTTGATTTTCTATTGCAAAATACAATAGTAATGTACTGACGGGCACATAAATGCTCTAGCCATGCTAATTGTTTTTATTGGTTTGCATATACGACCTTGATATGGCTATTCCAAGACAAACCAGCAGAGCATGTCATCCAGACCAATCTCTTCCCTTCTTGTCCCCTGATCAGACACTAGCATCAGCCTCTGCAGTTAAGTAAATACTCCCAAACACATCGTATCATATGAAAAGATCCAAAATGATCAGATAATTAGAGCATACACTGATGTTCTTTTGATTGAATGGAGTAGAAAAGCATCTCTGTCTTCAGAATCGTTACAATTTAAGGGGAAAGAGCTTGTAGTTAACAACGAGAAGTGACTTGATACAACTTTGCAGTCATACAAACAAATTCCGTGAGGACAGGTAAATTTGGCAACAAAGTTATAATTCAACATTCTGCTGCAAACTGTGGCGTTTACGCAATACATGTGCATGCCGCTTCTTGATTCCATTTCTAAACGGAGTGCTAGCAGCACTCTTTGTTTCTCTATGAAATGAAGAGCATATTTTGCTCTTCTCAGCTATTTCCCTTTTCAATTACTCAGCCGCTTGTGCCTGGACTGGAATGACCGAACAGAATTTGTAACCATCAAACGAAAAGGAATGTTTAAAAGAGCTTGACATGAATCTTATTTACCAACCCTTAATCACTTGGAGAAATGAGAACCACATAAATATCCACAAAATAGTTGCACTAAATCCAAAGTAGTTATTCCTGAGGTCCAACATTAACGAGTTCATTGCCGAAGATTTATAGATTAAAGCTAATGTCATATGAATAAAAGTGATGTCTAACCTCATGTAGAATCTGAGATGATAGCTGCATGAAAATAAAAGAACATATATTATATATCCCAAAATCTCTGTGTGAAACCTCGAGTGGTAATTGCTAATGTAAATCACTTAAAAATTTATAATCCATCCAAATGGGCCACGGTCGTGAATTCTGTTAAATTGAGAAAAGAGGCGCAAAATTAGCAGAGCATACTACACCGTGAATGGCCAAACTGCTCTATTTAAATTTGATCACCAGTCTCCTTGCTTTTTGGAATTAAAAAACACAAAGAGCATGCCCTGCTTATTATCTATCTTGAATCTATCTCGAAGCTTATGTTCAGTACCCTGAGTTCGCCATGACATGAAACTCCACAAAAGCCCGTAAACAAGGATACAATTATATTTAAATTATCCACTGCCAGGAAAAGAAACGTAAGGAGTTGTTCTGGACACTCCTATAAAAAGCTATGAAATCCATTCACAAACATCTTGGAATAACTCCTGAGTCATGCTAAAACTCTGGCGTGGTACATAATATCAAAAAATTTCACCAATATGTGCATCGAAAACTGGCACAACATAATGGCAGTCTCTTTCACGTGAATTAGCTTTTGAAGTGAGAACTTGTAATCTCATCACCAGTGCCAGCATAAATTTTACCATTCCATTGCATCCACGATCTCTAAAAGCTTAATTTCATTTCGCTGCAGTTTATGAATTTCGAACACCAAATTTCGACAAGCCCATAGGCTTTCTTCCTTACAGCGACGATTAAAGTATCCTGCAGTACACTTCAAACTGTGCTCTCTTGTTTGCACTTCTATCTTTATCAACAGAACGTGGCATGTAGAATATATAATATTCGCTTCCAAAATCAACATAAAACTAAGAGATCAAAGCTGTGCGCGCGCGCGTGTGTGTGTTACACAACACAAGCTATCATTGAAGTACGCATTTCATAAGCCTGATTGATTATCATAGCTGATCAGATGCTATGCATCCATGTAAAAAGATTAAAAACAAGAGAATAGAAACATACCAGAACCTGAAGCTGCAGACTTTCACGTCACGGTCCTTGAACCTCTTTATCTCTTCAATAATCTGAGCATTTTAGAAGAACTCACCTGTTTTCGTATCTGCAATGTCATTCTTTTCAAAACATGCTAGGGACTTTTCACACGACTATACAAGCGAAAAACAATCAAAGTGAAGGCTCGGGTTAATACGAAAGTTAATCTAGACAATATTATTATATCAGAAAATAGATAAATTATTCACTCAGCAATAAGGAAACTTAACCTGTATAGCAATAGAATAGAAGCCGTTATCAAGTCAATGGCGATCAAAATTTAGCCATTCCAGATACGAAACTTGTAGCGATTATTCACCGGTAGACTTAACATCACGCAAAAGCAATGCCTCTTATTTCAGCGACAAACAACTCTGCACACATAATTCATGTAGAGATTGCTAGTAATTTTAATTAATGGACGGATAAAATTTGACTAGGAGTTTGTCGCCGCCTCAATATCGCCTGTGAGAGCGAAAGCGCCAACACGTAATTGGAGAGTGAAAAGCTTCTGTTTGACAATTTTATCTTGATTTGGTGGATGATAGAGAAAGATTCGGATCTCATGGACTGTTTCAAATCCGATCGTGTTTCGATCAGCGATTTCAAGTCTTTAAAGACCAGAACTGATTCGAGAATTCGCAGCGTTTCGTCTTTGAATCTGCAAAAGAAAGAAGAGATTGAGTGAGCTTTTTTGAATTGAGAGATGACGATTGAAGGGTTGTGAGGGTGAAAATTGGAAACTTCAGTTTGTGATTTGACAGCGGAAGAGGGAAATGGTGAGGACTGAGGAGTTTGTGTGAGTCCTGGCATTTGCCAAGGGCGGGAGGTTGTGACTCTGGGCTTGGGTTTTTGTTTAGATATTATTTGTAGGTTTGGATATGTCCAAATGTGAATTTCTGCAACATTTTTTTCTTATGTTTTTTTTTAATGGTGTTAACAATAACTGAAAAATAATTTTTTATAATTCTAATTAATTTTAAATGAAAAAAAATGAATTAGACTTATTAGATTTGGAAATGAGTTAATGAACAAATTTACCGATGATTTCTTAAATTAGCTAAAATGTGTTTGTTAAAGTGATGAAAGTTATTTTTATAAAAGTATTATTTTATTTTATTTTTATATTAATATTTCAAAATTATTAAAAGATTCTAAAAATATATTAATTTTATATTTTTTTAAATAAAAAATAATTTTAAAAAACACTTTAAAAAAATATATTCATAAAACAATCACATCCAATAGTTTTTTTAAATTTAAACCGATCAACAAAGTTTAAAAATAATATATTGATTTGTTTTTACCTTTAAAAAATTTTGTGCAAAAAAACCTCAATGGAAAAACGGGCGGATAAACTCATCTGTACTAAAAAAACACAATAATTCTCTAAAATCTATTATTAGACGGGTTTAAGCGAAGCTCCCCCGCCCCGACTTGGCTGGAAATTTTCCTACTGGTGGCAACCAACAGCCCCTTGGCGCTCAGCCCTTACACCGTTCAAGTCGCTCCACAACTCCATCTCACACTCCCAACAAAAAACAAAAAAAAAAAACTCCCATCGCATAGAATCAAAGAGAAAAAATGGCAGGACGCAACCATCTCCAACTCCGCGAAATCCCTTTATCCCGAGTCGCCCCCCTTCCTCGCTCAACCACCGACCCACGCCTCCTCCACACCCGACCTCACCACCACCTCCTCGAAGACCGAATATCAACCCAACACCGTGATATCCAATCCCTTCTTTTAGACAACCAACGACACGCTGCCACACACGTTGCATTAAAACAAGAAGTGTCTAGGAGATTCAAAGAGGAAGGTAAGGCAAAAAAAGGGGGGGGGGGGGCGGTTATATTTGAGGGATTAATTTGATTGATGGATTAGAATTTTTTTAAAAATAAATAAAAATGTGATGTTAATTGTCGTGTGATTAGGTCTGCTATTGAATATGAGAAGAAAACACGGGCATTTAATCTTGAGCAAGAAAAGGTGTTGGAGAAAAATAGGATTCTTTTGGTTCGAGAAATTGAGAAACTTCGCACTGAGTTGGCCAATGCAGAGAAAAGAGCAAGGGCGGCAGCCGCGGCAGGGAACCCAAGTAACTTACTATAAATGTAACATGTTCTTAAAGTTTTTTTAAATAATAGAGCTTGACATTATGAATTGTGTGTGTTCAGGTCCTGGATACGGTAGAAACTATGGCAGCGCTGAAGTGAGATATGGAGGAAGTTCATATCCTGATCCTAATGGCCTGCAGCAGGTTTGTGCTCACTATTCTTTTGCCTTTTTAATTTTTTGAGCTTTGGTGTGCCATTTCTGACACATGCATTTGAAAATAGGATTAATAAAAATATATTAGTTTGAAATATATCGATGCATGTCAGTTGGTGCCTGCATACGTTTGCTGAATCCTTATTGTTACGAAACACAATGAAAACTCGTGAATGATAACATAGAGTTGCATAGGTTATCAAGTTACAAAATTCGCCATAAAAATTTTGAATTCTTCATCGCTTCCTATTAACACAATGAAGAGCACCAAGGTTTGAACTTGGGATCTCTATGTCCCCACTCCCAAGTTCAAACCTTGGTGCTCTTCAGAAATATGACTAATAACTTATAGTTGAAAACCAATTTCAAATGGTGTCAATTGTGCACGATGTAGTCATGGAAATGCATTGCCGCTCAGTACCATCTACTTAACCTAAGCAAATGCCAAGTGATCTATGTAGAGACTATAATGTAGATACATCTGAACTGTATTTGTTTAATGCAAATATGTTAAAGTTTTACTTATGAGCTTCATCTTTCAAGACATTTTGATTTGATATGAATCAAAACTAATACTGTATGTATTGCACTTGAGCTCATTACTGGTGAACCTCAAAATTTGAGAGAGATACTCCTCCATGCATAAAAACATACAAGTCAATTTCATAATGAGCACTTCGC
>Ga0325401_1006441_pt1 | contig 11345 bp, 10 predicted proteins | sample PopdelMetagenome_FD_205666 | JGI IMG/M metagenome (GOLD analysis project Ga0325401, IMG submission 205666) | Populus deltoides microbial communities from Bellville, Georgia, United States - Xylem-PdKOR-R2 | ecosystem: Host-associated > Plants > Phyllosphere > Stem > Wood/Secondary xylem | place...
ATAGTCCCAATCCCTTTGATCTCACTAACATCATCATTACCCATCAACACAACTCCTCCATCGAACTCCTCGAGTCTCGAGAATAAGTGCTTGTTAGGGCACATGTGATAGGAACATGCAGAATCAATAATCCATTCACTAGAATGGTTTTCTGGCGATGAGACCATGAATGCAGAGTCTCGTTCATCCTCATCTTGTGCAACGTTCACAGTTGGTTCATCTTTTTCCTTGTTGCCCTTGATTGGACAATTTTTCTTCCAATTCCCTTTTTTATGACAAAAGGCACACTCATCTTTTGCAAGATATCGTCTGTTTGATGATTCTTCTCTGGATTTTGAGCGAGATCTCCCTCGCCCTCGAAATCTTCTGGGGTTTGTTCTGCCTCTAACTGTCAATGCTTCTGATGTTGACTCCTTGTGAACAATCTGGTCCTTCTTCCGGTACTCATTGTTCACCAAAGCATTTGACACATCAATGAATTTAATCTTTTCTTTACCATACAGTAAAGTGGTGACAAGATGTTCATATGTTTCAGGCAGTGAATTCAATAACAACAGAGCTTTATCTTCATCATCGATTTCCACATCTAAATTCTTCAAATCAGCTATCATTTTATTGAAATCATTCAAATGCTCGTTCATGGAAGTACCTTTCTTGTGCTGAAAATGGAAGATCCTTTTCTTCAAGTATAGACGATTTTCTATACTCTTCTTCATAAACTTGTCCTCTAGTGCTTGCTATAATTCCTTTGCAGAGTTTTGTTCTGAAAATACGTACTTCTTATCCTTTACAAGACAAAGTCGGATGGAACTGCAAGCCAATCGATTTATCCTTTCCCAGCTTTTATCATCCAAATCCTCCGGGTTATCTTCTAGAGTGAAATCCAAATTCATTTGGACAAGCATATACATGACTTCACATTTCCACATGCCAAAATTACCTTTCCCATCAAACTTCTCCACCTCAAATTTGGTACTCGATACCAGGATGTATTGTGGAGGTATACTAGCATTCCCCGCTGATTTTTCTTCTGGAATATCAGCCATTAGGACGTCTTTGGACTACAAATGGACTCCTAAAATTGTTAAAACACGCACTTTTATGCTCAAAAGAGCCAAAACAGTAAATTTGGTGTGCTGTTTCACAAAACGGACACCACGGTTGCGTCCAGAATGGTTGAAAATGCTAGGAACAAGCTTGACTCGGCCAAAACAGGTCAAAAAATCACTGAGTTGGCAAAAACAAATCTGACCGAGTTGACTCAGGGAAAGAATATTCTGTCTCTAATAAAGAATATTCTGTCACGGGAATATTCTCATACTGTCAACGGAATATTCTTATTATGTCAAAAGAATATTCCGTCACTGTTAGATGATGTGGCTGATGACATGGCAATGTGCACCTCTATTGATGACGTGGATGATGACTTAGCGCCAACGTGTCTAGTGACGTGGCAATCTTCTCAGGCTAGAATTCCGGCACTGTCTGGTTTTTCCGGTAGATTTCTGGCGAAACTTCGGCGAGCTCTACAGGGCTCGTTTCAACTCTGATTTTGATGATCTTTATATCATTGGACTCGTATCGACGAAAGGAATCTCCGCAGCTGGTCAAAATCAAGATCTGAGAACTTTGAAAAATCTACAACTTTAAACAGAGAGCTGAAAAACGTGTTTTTCTGTGTTTAAGCTTCCCTAATGCTTTGATACCAATTTGTTGTGCATACTGGACTGAAAGCAAACACAAATAAAAAACACAAACAAGCAAATTTACGTGGTTCCCCAAAACCGGGTATGTCCACGGAGGCAGCAAATTGTATATTATTGGAGAAATGATACAAACACTCAACTCAACCCCAGTACAATCCCAAAACCAAGTGTTTCACTCTTACACTCGGTGTTTCTCTCAAATCTGCTCACAACTCTTAAAGTTGCACTTACTGCACACACCTCTTCCCTTGCACTCTTCTCTATTGCTCTCTCTTTGTCTCCATTTATAGGAGAAAGGAGAGCAGAAAGGAGAGCCTTGAAACATGCCACCAATTATGGAACTAATCACTAATGGTGCTTCCACTAAACATAGTGGTGGGGTATTGTTATTATCAATAAAATCTAGACAAATCTCCACATTATCTTTGTTTTATATAAGACCAAAGTCTAAAGATGCAAGGGAATTCATTTTGATTCCGAAGAATTTTCTAATTTATAAGATAAGATAATACGAGGGATTCATATAAAAGGTGTTAATACTTTCATATTATGTAATGAAATATCTACAACAGTTGTCGGTGAATATTGTAATATGACGGAAGAACATAAAATTCAATGTAGTTAGACATTGTGTTTACATTCACAAAAATAAATTCAATGTAGTTCGACATTGTGTCTACATTCACAAAAATGAAGAGTTTTTATTTTCACTCTACGTTGAATAATACTCATTCATCGTACCTTTGAGGCATTGCCCTGCACCATTAACCTATTAATAGTTCAAAACAAAAAACAAATCCCACGTAGACAAATTTTATCATTTCGCTTCGCTCCACTTCAATATCTTTTTATGAGCCATAAACTACAACAATATATAGACACACACCAGATTAATCCAAATTAATAAGTTGATGGTTTTATCTATTTACAAATTTGAACAAAACAAAAGGAGAATGTACTTCACTTAAATGCACTTATTGATTATATTCGTTTTTTTAGTGTTTGTGGGCTTGTGATCGTCTCCCAAGTTATGATTGTATTTAATTTTATTTATTTTTTAATTATAGTATGTTTTTTTTAATCCGTATGTATGCATGATATGATAGCATTTGTATAGTTATCAAAGAGTTTAATTGAGCTAATATATGGATCCACTGTATAACCTAAGCATATTTAAAAACTAGATTATTTTAGATAAATATACAAAAAAAAACCCCTTGAGATTCATGATACAACCATATTATTTGTGTTATAGAATAATATAAATCATATCTTGAGACCTCATTTAATAGTTTACGCTTTTAGGTTGAGATAGTTCTTTGACATGGTATCGAAGCTTAACATAACCTTTGTTTTTCGATCCACCAATATGGCCTCATCTCCTTCAAACTCGGTTACTCCCGTCAACATACATAGCCTTGTCATAATTAAACTTACCAAGTATAATTACCTTCTTTGAAAAACTCAAATCGTCCCCTATCTACGTGGTCAGCACCTGTTTGGGTTCGTTGATAGTCCTAGCCACACCATTCCTAATCCTGAAGCAGCAACCTCCCAAACCGCTCACACTAAGATATCAAATCCCAACTACATTACCTAGTATGATCAAGATCAGGTTGTTCTAAGTGCACTAGTTTCCTACTTGTACGAGAATATCCTGGCACAAATGGTTGGCCTCACAACTTCAAGAGAAGTCTGGGTAGCCCTCGAGAGAATGTTTGCGTCTCACTCCTTCACTCCCACCATACAAACTCGAAAATTTTTTGCATCCACTAAGAAAGGTAACTTGTCAATTTCTGATTACTTTCAAAAAATGAGATCATTGTCGGACAACCCCTTCAAAACCATGAATTTATAGCTTACCTTTTTGTGGTCTCGATACTTCTTATGATGTTATTGTCATGTCAATTTCCACTCAAATTGACAAAATGACTTTAGAATATATGTTTAACCATCTTCTTGCATTTGAGCTCTGACTAGAGCAGCAACAAATTGCCATTGACACCTTTGTTGGCTCTGTGAACGTGGCCCTAAGGAATGACTATAGGTCGCGTAGTTGAAAATATAACGGCAATGCTTTCCTCAGAACCAGTCCCATGGTTGCAACAACATAGGAAGGGGACGTGGAAAACGAGGAAGAGGCCCACCTCCAAACTACTCCTCCAACCTAAAACCACAATGCCAAGTCTGTGGAAGAATTGGCCACACCGTCATTCAATGTTATTACATGTTCGATCATGCCTACCAAGGCACTCCTTCTAATATGGCGGCTTATATGACATCTCCCTCACCACAACATGATACCAACTGGTATCTGGATATTGGTTCAACAAACCACCTCACCAACTTCAGCAACTTGTATGTGCGATCAGAACCTTATCTTGGCAACAACTAGATTCATGTCGGCAACGGGGCAGGTTTACTTATAAAAAATATTGGTTTCACCACTCTTTCAACCCCAACAAATTCTTTTATTTTAAATAAGTTTCTGCATGTACCTCAGATTAAGAAGAATTTGATTTCTATTAGTCAATTTACAAGTGATAATAATATTTATCTTGAATTTCACTCGTCTTTTTTTTTTTAATGAAGGACGAGGCAACGAGGAGAGTTCTTCTGCACAGCAAACTTAAAGACAACCTCTACATCTTTCTAACCTCCATGTCACCTGTCACACGTCACCCCCGCGGCGTACCTCCATGTCACCTGTCACACGTCACCCCCGCGGCGTCTTTTTTAGTGATTTTTTTCGTTTCGTTTGCTTGATTCGTTCGTTGAGATTCACCATCTAATATTTCATTAAGAGTTAATAGAAAACCCAGGTATACTAGTCTTGTCAGAAATTCACGGGTAAAGGACTAGTTGTAATTAAAAAAAGTATTAGCATCCCTAACACTTCCTACTTGAGATAAGTTGTTTCGTGGCTTTGATGTGTTTTAAAAAATTTATCTTTTCATCAAATATTAGAAATACAACGTACGTGTGTTCATAATCATTTACCGTTAGCAAATCAAAATATTAAATTCTTTCTTATTCTTTGTAATTTTATCATAAAAAAATCCATAAAAAAAATACAAACCCATTCACTTTCACTATATTTTTTTATTTTTTTTCTTTTTTTTTAACATCCGCACTGCAAATTATAAAAATTCAAAAATACATAAAAATTATATTAAACAATTTAAAATTTACAAAATAGCCCCCAAAACAATCCAAAACAGTGTCAGGCAGACATCCGGAGCTGCAAGACAGTGGCGCTGCCGTCAGAAAATCCAAGCAGAGAAGGGATCTAGAACGACTTCCTCCCTTCTTCCTTTCCCTTCCGGTGGTGACACCCACCTTCACCTGTAAAAGAAGAAAAGACACAAGCCAAGTTTCGGTTCTAATCTCCTTTTCAGATCTGTTCCTTTATATCTTTTTTCTTTCCCTTCGGATCTGTTTCCACTGCAGATCTTCTCCTTTACAAGCGATCGATGGCTCTGAGTTCAGGGTGTCTGTGGTCGGATTACAGAGGCGGAGGGGCGTGGCTTGTGGTCGGCGGGCTCTGTTGAAACTGCTGTGTTTGGGCTGCTACTGGAGGAGAAAGGACTGTTGGGAGGTGGCTGGTGAAGATGGAGACCTTGGGTCTGAGGAGGTCGATGAGTAGGGAAATGGGGGAGAAAGTTGAGAGAGGAGACTGTGGGTCTGTGGCTGGCTGCTGTGGGGAAGGAAATGAGTGTGGGAGGAAAAAATCCCAAAGCAGGGGAGAGTGGCGATGGAGAGGGTGGTGGAGAAGGGAAGGCTTGTCTTGCGGCCGGCTGGAGAGAAAAATCAAAACCAGTGGGCGGCTGTTTGGTTTGTCTTTGGCAAAGAGAGGGTGCTGGCCGAGAGGTTGTGTGCAGGGAGGATGAGGTCGTGGCTGGGTCTCTGTGGCCAACGGCTAGTGGAGATGGGTGAAGGAGAAGAAACCCACCAGGTCCAAGCTGGGGCGGCTTGGAGAAGAGATAGATTTAGGTTTCCCCTTTTTCTTTTTTTACTCTCCAAACTGCCCCCCTCCCCTTTGTAAATTTCCTTACCCCTGGAAATTTTTTTACCTTATATTTTTAGGTAAAATGTTGTTTGGTTCTTAAAATTAGTCCCTTAATTTTTTTTTATAAATTTTGGTTTTTCTTGGTTTTTCTTGTATTTTTTTTGAAAATGAGCAATATCAATGTCGATTCAATGAAAAAAATCAATTATTTAAAAAACAACGCGTGAAAATTCAATCGCATTCAAAAGACTTTTAAAAATTTAAATTCTTTTGAGACGATACTGAAAATGCTAAAAATGATGCAAATATATTAAAAACATATTTTTTTGAATTTTCTTTGTTTTTCGCTATTTTTGGATTTTTTTCAAAAACTTAACAAAAAGATGGGTCAAAAATTGAGTAGCAACATCACCAATAAACCATCCTCAAACATACCTATCTCAACGAGCACCTCTTGATGTCTGGCATTGCCAGATAGGACATCCTTCCTATCAAATTATTCGGCATCTTGTTTCCAAATTTTCTTTACCTACTTCGTCTAATAAAATTTTGGGTGTTTGTTCGGCTTATAAACAAGGAAAGAGTCATTGCCTTTCTTTCTCTAGTTCTCAATCAATCTCTAATCATCCTCTTGAATTAATTTTCTCCCATGTTTGGGATCCATCTCGTAGCATGTCAACCAATGGCAATAAATACTATGTTTTGTTTGTTGATCATTTTAGCAAATTTACATGGTTATTTCCAATCGCTAACAAATCTGGTGTCATGCAAATTTTTTGCTCATTTCAAAAACTTGTTGAATGCCAATTTAATTGTAAGATAAAATTTGTACAAACTGATTGGGATGGGAAGTATCGCTCTCTTCACACATAGTTTGCAAATATTGGCATTTAACACCAAATCTCATGCCCCTATATGTCTCAACAAAATGGATTCATTGAACGAAAACATTGTCATATCGTTGAAACGGGCCTCTCACTCTTATCCCATTGTCATGTTCCTCACACCTATTGGGATAACGCTTTTCTCATGGCCACATATCTCATTAATTTCCTTCCCACCACCCCTCTTGGCTTTTCACCATTTGAAAAACTTTACAAACATGCTCCTGATTTTTCATCTCTAAAATTTTTTAGTTGTGCTTGTTTTCCTTTTCTTCACCCATTCAATCGCAACAAACTTGACTTCATATCTAAACATTGTGTCTTCATTGATTATAGCAACTCTCATTAAGGATTCAAATGTCTTGATACATCCATTGGCAAGATATATGTTTCAAGATGTGTGATCTTCGATGAAGGGTGTGATAACCCATTTTTGGGTTCTTCCCAATTACATTTTCTTGTCTTCAAAATTCAAAAAAAAAAAAACAAATCAAAACAGTGCCGTTTTAAATGGCATTATTCTCCTTCTTCCCTGCGCATGTAGAGGCAAGGAAGAAGAAGATTTTAAATCTTTTTTTCCCACTATTCTCCTTCTCTTTCCCCTCCCACTTGCCCACAAAACCCGGACACAAGCCATCCCCTTTACCCTGCCACCATTAATACAACCCATGCCTTGCAGACAACCGGCCACCTTACCCTACAGGGGTAAGGTATCCTCGTTTCCCTCTTGCGTCTTGATGTAACAAGGCAGGGGGGACTCTCTCTCCGCTTGGCTATAAATACAGAAAAGGGAGAAGACAGAGGAGGAAAAAAAAGACGTGGGGAAGGGATTGCAAGAGCAGAGAGAAGCAACAGAAGATGAGAGAGCAGGAAGAATTGTTTGAAAGAGAGGAGAGATTGAAAAAAAAAAAGCAGAGGGGAAAGGGAAACCAAACATGGGATTTTTTTTGAGATACAGAGGAGAGAAAGCAAAAGCATACGTGGGGAAGAGAAGAACAGAGACTGGTGGTCTCAGCACAAAGAAGAAGAAGAAGGATCGTACCTCACCCCCCGGGCACCACCTCTGTGTTTCCTTTCCACCGCCACAACAGCGCCACCGTCAGCCTCCCACCATCTTCCTTCCCTGCTGCAACACTGTGAAAAAGAAGAAAAACAGTAGCATTGGTTGCCACAACCACTGAGTTGTGACAACAACTCCTCCGCCACCAGCAGCGCCATCGTCAACCTCTAACCATCCTCCTCCCCCTACTACAACACCCTTGAAGAAGGAGCCGGCACCTCTGCACAGATGAAAAAACAGCAGCAGACACTGCCCGCCGCCACAGAGAAGAGCCACCATCGCTCCGCCAACAACAACAGCCACCATTAGAAATAGAAAAGGAAAGGAGAAGCAGCAGACAGAAGCGGGGAGAAGAAGAAACACTAAAAAAAAATAGAAACAGTGGAGAACAAAGCACAAGAAAAAAAATGCAGAGAAGAAGAAGAAAGGCCGACCACAGTCCAAGTCGTTCTCCGGTCAGCAATCGCCAACAACATAGCCTCGAAGCCACCGCAGGTCCGCCCCTCTTCCTCCTCCTTATTCTTCTTCTTCTTCGCTGCACCGTCTCCACTGTTCTACGTGAACAGTGGAGAGTGCTCCATTGTTCACTGGGCCGGACAAGTCTGGCCTAGCCCAAAATGAGTGGGTCGGGTCCGGCCCGGTCTAAAAAAATATTTTTTCAAAAATTTGTGATTCTTCCGCGTATTTTTCTGCTAAGTTTTGCTTAATATTAGTTTGTATTTTTATATCATAAAAATACAAATCCGGTATTAAAATACCCGGTTTTCATCAAAATATTAAAAAAAACATGTTTTTGTTTTCATGCATACGGCCAAGTCTCTCAAAGCTAAAAACTCATTGTATTTTCATACAACAAAGAAAACTTCAAAAAAAAATGTTTTAGCATGCATTTTTGGCTTTAATAACCAGTTTATTAAAGTCACGAGAACTTGGCAAATATTTTAAAAATTCCAAAAAAATTATTATGTTTTCTTTTAATATCAGGGATTACAAATTTATACGTAAAATGTATTCCTGATATTGAAAAGGTAGTTCTTTTATTGACGTTAGGACGATTAGGTTTTACCCGATAAGATAAAGATTTCCTTATCAAGGAGGACTTTTCTTGAACCGTAGACAGACCAACAATTAGAAATACAATGAAACCTTAGCATTTATCAGACAATTAAACAATGTAGCTTACCTTAGGTAGGACGTATTTGAGGTGCTAATACCTTCTCTTTACGCAACTAATTCCCGTACCCGATCTCTAAGACCAATTAGGGTTCCTAATAACCAAAATACTAGGTGGCAACTCCCATTCTATTTTTTTCACTGATAAAAGACAAGAATTCCTTGTCTCCCTATATTTGCCAGATACACACACGTGAGTGTGGAGGACAATCGTCGCGACGCCGCACACGTGCGACAAAGGGTCTTTCCCTTTTGCTACCTCAGATGAAAACCCAATGTCAAAGAACCATCTCAACCTAAAAGTTTAAGCTATTAGATGAGGTCCCAAGATATAATTTATATTATTCTCTAATACACCACCTCAAGTGAAAGCCATTTGGGCTTGAAACTTGCATAGACTAACACTATCTTATGCTTAATTTTTATCAAGTAAATGGGGATGGTGAAATTCAAACTCGTGACCACTTGGTCATCAAGGCTTTGATACCATGTCAAAAAACCATCTCAACCTAAAAGCTTAAGATATTAAATGAGGTCTTAAGATATGATTTCTATTATTCTCTAACAATTCGATAGTTTTACCCATATTTACCTAGTATTTTGTTCATGTTTTATATATAAAATACGTTGATAATATTTTTTTTATGTTTTAAAGGCACTTTTGGATGTGAAATTCTAAAATGAGTAAATTAGAGATAAAATTCAAACCATGTTCCATCTCGCGTCGAATATTGGCAGATTTAACCTCTGATCGATGTTTTATGTAGAACTTGAGTTGTAGAGGTCGAAATGAAGTGATTCCAATGGCATTAAAAAGCTAACATCCATACCTTTTTATATGTGTATGGTAAGAAAAAAAAAAGGCTGGAAATTGCAGCCTTCAAAGACAAGTATTTCATTATGCCAGTTTTGATCTTCGATCATTCCAACTTGAATATCTTGAGGTAGAGAACTCCATTTGATGCAAACTCAATTTTGTTGGATTCTTGACTCAAAGAAATATCAATCTACAAATTTCAACCTATTCAAAGAGCTCATATAAGAGAGATATGATTTTTCTAAGACAGCCTATAAATTCTACCACAGACAGGTTTTGTGAAGAAATTAGTCCAACTTACTTAAATGTAGATTGTTTACTTTGCAAAGGACTATTTTTATATTTTTTAGGAGAGTAAAAATGGATTGGAGGAAGGTGGGGATTAGGATTTCCTATCAAATAAAAAGAAAAAGAGAAAGAAAAGGATGACGCAGCCAGAAAAAAGAAGAAAACCCCACTCTTTTCTCTTATACCAGAAATTATGTTCTCATTTATTTTATTCATTAGTTTTTCAATAGACATGCAAGGCTAAGTAATTTTTCTTGATTGAAAGGATACAAAAACCTTCAGATTTCAAAAAAAAAAACTATGAGATCTATTCTATCTTTTCTTTTCAGTTTATATGATGAGTATGAATGTTTTCTTATTCTTATTTTCTATAATTGTTTAGTTTGATTGTTAGAGCGGACTCTAAATTATTATTCTAAACCAATCTATGGCTAAATTTGCTATCAAAACCGAAGTTGTGATATTTGAACTTGTGAAGCGACTAAGTTTAATAATTATGATGGATCTATGTTGTTAATCTTAGGAGAAACATTCAACTAAATCAACAATATATTACAGACAGTTATGTTGTCTAAGATTTATCAACCTATCTAGCTCTTATGGTTGCCATTGATTTAAATTATTAGTGCAAACACTATGGTTGTTTAATGGTTAGGGTTAGTTACAGTGTGGATTGGTTAAGTGACTAATGTTAAAAAAAGATAGATATTCATAATATAAATTGACATATCATTTCAGTGATCAATTTTGATTTTCATAGGTGGACGTTTACTTGAGACCAAGGTTTTTCTTTTAATAAATTTTGGATTTATTTAATTTAGCTTGATTAATTTGTTTTGTTTACCATAGTATAGCCTAGATAACCTCAAAACCCCCCTTAACTTTGAATCATCTAGTGTAAAGACTTGAATTAGATCTTTCTCGTGGAATCGACCCCTTGCTTGTTCTATACTATCTTGTTTGTTTAAGTTAGGGTAATTAACTTGTGTAACTGCGACATTGCAACAATTTACCTGGTCGAGTCTCACCTAATTTGACCTAATCAACTGGATCATGAATTGACATGATAGATCATCTAAGTTTGATTGATCAACTTTGCTAAACAAGTAAAAAACCAACCTGACTTGGAGCTCAAATTTGATAGCTTGTTAGGTCGATATGTAGGGCACAGCGAGTTTTAATTCTAAACTCTACCGAAATTGCTAGTAGAAGGATCGGGCCTAAAGTTCTGCAGCTGGATTTGGTCGCACACAACTCAACTGAAGTCCAGGTTTGGGCTTGTATATATTCCTATTGCTTATGCAGTCCTTTTTTTTTTGTTCCTGCCTCTTGGAAAATACTCCTATTGCTTATTTCCGTGCTTAGATCGACTCTAAAATAGATCTTTTGGGTGAAATAGAACGACTCA
>Ga0325401_1006443_pt1 | contig 11341 bp, 4 predicted proteins | sample PopdelMetagenome_FD_205666 | JGI IMG/M metagenome (GOLD analysis project Ga0325401, IMG submission 205666) | Populus deltoides microbial communities from Bellville, Georgia, United States - Xylem-PdKOR-R2 | ecosystem: Host-associated > Plants > Phyllosphere > Stem > Wood/Secondary xylem | place...
GCACCTCCCCCCGCGCCCCCCCCCCCCCCCCCCCCCCCCCCCCCCCCCCCCCCCCCCCCCCCCCCCCCCCCCCCCCCCCCCCCCCCCCCCCCCCCCCCCCCCCCCCACTAAAGCTATTCAGCTGGCATGAAGACGTAGCAATTCTCGGGGATTGTTTTGTTCCCACGAGCGGAGAAGAGGTATAACTCAAGAGTCGTTGCTTCTGATCATCCTAACATTAATGATAGGGCAACCTTGCAACAACTATTCATCTCCTGCAACCTAATTGTCCAACTCTGAACACTAAGGTTCCAAAAAAACGACTAAAAATGAAGTTCAAATAGATTGCCATGTTTCCCGCTCATTCCATAAAATCAAATGTTCTACAAGGAGGGAAATTGAAGCTGCATCTCGAGTCCCTTACCTGTCATGTTACATTTTAACATGTTGCAGAAGAAGCGAATGCGATAATAAACATTTACCAAATGACAAAACTTGGAATACAAATATCTTCCAGATCCATAAACAGATCTCTTTATTTTTTTCAAGCGTGTCCCATCCAGCGAAAAAACATTTTAACGATAAAGGCTCTCAGATCTGAGGTTCTCTGCAATCTCAGTTTCCCAGCGGTCTCCATTCTCAAGTAGCTTTTCTTTGTCGTACAAGAGTTCCTGCGACAATGATGAATTTTAAGAATAAATTCTTTTACCAGTCAAAGTAGGCTCATGGTGAAAGGGATATTACCTCATGAGTCTCTGTTGAAAATTCGAAGTTGGGTCCTTCGACAATGGCATCAACCGGGCATGCCTCTTGGCAGAATCCACAATAGATGCATTTCGTCATGTCTATATCATACCTGTCAAATCCAGAGTTGTGAGAAAGGACGAGACAGGGGCACAGAAAAGAAAAAAACGAGGAACAAAGAAACAATGATAAACCTCTTACCTAGTAGTCCTACGGCTTCCATCTTCTCGCTCCTCAGCCTCTATGGTTATTGCTTGAGCAGGACAAATCTGGCAACCAACCAGGCTTTGTGAGAAAAGCATTAAATGCAACTAACAAGACCATATGAACTGAGAGATGTTAGCAGCACGTAGAGATTATGCAGATACAGATAGAAAAGACTGACGTTGCTACTTTCTCAGATAAAAGCAGAAATTGGGATCTCAAAAAATATTACCCAGGACAAAAATGCATACACCCACAAAAAAAAAAAAGTTAAGCATCAAACAGTAATGCAAATTGAGAAGCTACCAGCAAGTTTTCACGCTAGTAATTATAATCTCTTATGACAAGTGCTTACCGTAGGAAGCAGTCAACTTGGAATTTCACAACTAGAAACAATCAAATCATAATTAAATTCCAGAGAATATAAACCTAGAAATGCAAAAAGGACAGTCGAAAAAAACAGTACAGGCATGCATATAAAAGTTGTCTCAGCTTATATACTGTAGTACCATTTCTGAAAAATCTGAGTGGAGTTGCAAATATGTGACAACCATTTCTAAGTTCTCCATAGGCCTGATGGGATCACATAATAATTTTATCAAATTTTGAGGTGATTCAGCAAAACACAATTCATAGCACCATGGTATAGTTTGATCATCTCCAACCTAGAGAATGATTTAACTAGGGGCTGGATGTAATATGGAATTTGAAACTAACAACGTAAATTCCTTCCTTTAAAAAAAAAATATCCACACAACAAACAAAATTGTTTTAGGGAGTACAATGAATCTCGAAGCCTTACAGCTTCACAAAGTTTGCAAGCAATACAACGTTCCTCCCCTGTAGGATATCGCCGGAGTGCATGCTCACCACGAAAACGTGGGCTCAAGGGACCTTTCTCAAATGGATAATTGATCTGCACATGAGAAGATATTTCTACTATCATCACTCACCATTGTCACATTGTATGAGCATCTCCAATAGCAAAAGTCATTTAGAAGAGCCAAATTATTGATATAACTTTTTGAATAGTGTAAATATGAATTTTTTTTCTTATATGCACTACAATGGAAAAAAGTCATTTTAGCAACCCATTTGTATTTTAATATATTTAATATTAATAGTTTTAGCTCTTTTCAGAAAAATCATTGAGAAAAGTTGTGGAGATGAAAGAAAGAATCTTTAAATACTTTATTTTATGCTTTTGGCTCTTTTAATAAATATGTAAGAATGGCTTTTCATTGACAAAAAAAAAAGGATTTTGACCATGTATGGCGAGACACTTACAGTAACTTTTGGCTCAAAGAAGTACTTGAGAGTCAACGACAAACCGCGAACCATTTCAGTAAGGAAGAGTGTGTTAATGCTCCGCTCAAATACTGTAATTAGACAGAACATTAGGACCTCTTGTTGTATCAGGAAAAAAAAAGGTAAGACAGAATTCAAAACACAAACTCCAAGGATGTATATATTACCAGAACTCCAGTCCTTTGAAATCTCCTTTGCAAGCTTGTTTCTATCTTCATCTTCTACGGTAACAGATAAGAAAAATTACATAAAGTGCGATAACTTAAACAAAGTATAAACACACTGTAAGAGTAAGAAAGGTCCCATTAAAGATGTAGGCAGTTACTTTTGGACTAGAATCTCAACATGTTCTCTTAAGAAGAAATAATTGCTTGTCATCCTCCAGAGGAAATTCTAAAACATGAATCCAAAACACTCTCCTCTCAAATAAATTCAGTATGTCATGTAATAAATTTTAACACAAACGATTTACAGTCTTAGATTTATGAGTATCACTAATAAAACTCTAACATTTTTTTGCTAGTTCACCCACTCACACAAATAGTATATCTGAAAGCGAATAAAACAGAGAGAACAGAGCAAACCTATTTTGGTGGAATATAAGTGGGCACTGGATCTCAGTACATATTGGTTTGAACCATGCAATGCTTGTCTTGGTACAGCCTACAGATCCAGAAAGAAGAACAGAGTAATATTACGATAAGCCAACTAACATCTTTAGATTCATAAATCAACCATGGAAAACATAAACTGTCAAGGCTAACACCAGCAGCATTAGCCAAATACAAACAACTATTCCAAAATACAACCAATATTTCATCACCCATCAGTCAGCAATTCAAAGTACAGTGAAAAACATCCTAAACTTTCCATCCCGAGTCGCTATTCCATGCCCTCACGAATACCTTAAAAAGCTTATGTTCTCTCTTTCATTTCAATTCATACACAAGTTCAAGAAAACAAAAATTCACAAACTGAAATTGCAGCATATTACAGTAAAAACACAAATTAAAAATTGAACAAAATAAGTTGATTTCTACCGCTGCAACAATGTGTCATCTTGCCATCCATCTTAATAGCAATCCCACTATAAAATACCATATCTGCTTCTACAAATTTTCAGTGAGGATTGGAACAACCAGGAAAATTTAATTGACCTAAACCAATTCATTTAACCTCTATTTATAGATGGGAGAGGAATTAAATTTATATAATTCATTTATAATCCTAAATCAGTTCGTTAAATAACCTAAATCATCGCGTTTCAACCCATATTATCCATCTTTTAGAAAATTAAAAATAAAGAGAGATAAGGATTAGATTCAAGTCACGGGTATTGAGAAGTTTAAGGATCAAATATGCAATTCCGATTCCACTATTTCCTTCATTTTCTAGGCAACCAAACAGAAAGAGGTAGCTAGGGCAACAAGATTCTTACAAGCTGACGAGCGCGAAGAGCAGAAAGAGACTTGCGAGCTAAGATCGCAGCCATTGATAAAAGCGAAGACGATTGATTTCGAGGTCTTCTTCTTGCTCTCCGGGTGCGATTTGTGAAGTTAGCAGTGAAGGGAAACCAAACAAGACCACCTGATAAATTGGAGGATACGGTTCAAGTCAGGTCACTTTATTCAGAATAGTTTACTGACCCGCTACTGTGGGTTGAACCAATTATTTTTTAAAACAAACATTACACAGGACGTTAGGAAAAAAAAATGTATTATTACTGAATAATTAAAAAATAATAATAACTCTCAATTCTCGATAATAAAAATATAGAAAGATGAAATAATTAAAAAAAATTAAAAACAAAACACTAACAAAATTAAATAAAGTTGTTAAAACCTGTAAGTAGGATAATGCAGGCAAGATAGTCTAAGTAGAAGACAAAACATGAAAAAAAAATAAAGTATAATTTTAAAAAGAATTGAATTTTAAATGAAAAGATCAAGAGGTAAATAAAATGACTTAAAAAACCTGAGTTGTCCGAATAAACCTCTCACCTGGGTCAAGGAATAGGGATAACTTGATTGGAAAAAAAACTAGATAAAATAATGAAGTTTATTTTTCAAAACAAACAACTTCAAAAAATGTAACCATAAAAGAAAACGACATTAACCCATGTTAATTTTTTAGACTCGTGAACCTAGCTAGTAACTAAATTGAAAGCACTAAATCTGGAAAAAGCTACTATTTTAAAACTTGACTCGTGACCTGGGTGACTTGTGGCTTAGACCGAGCCAAGTTTTAAAGGAAATTAAAGGAGAATTTGTCTAGTATAAAACAATCAAAAACCCTGGTTGATTTGTGTTTTGGATAACCCGAGGCAAATCAAATAAGAAATTGTTAACTATTTTTCTTTTTTTTTTTCAAAATGATATCATTTTGACTTTTTTACGAAACAAAAGGATTTAGTTGGCTCGAGTCCACCTAGGTAAATCAGCTCGACTCGTGACCCAATAGTTGTCATGGATTAACTCCAGGGCAGGACGTATAAACAAAGGAAAAAAAACAAGGAGACCATATCTTAATAAATCAAATGTTGAATGATAAAATAAAATAAAAAATAAAGGATAAAAAATAACAATTAAGAAAATATATATCTCGTTTAAAAATTAATAATTGAGAGGAAATACTAAAATTTTGAATTGAATGGTAAAAATTGAAAAAAATATTAAATTAACAAGTGAATCCAAAAATAAATAAAAAAATCAAGGGAATGAGAATCAAATTCAAAAAAAAAATTTGGATCTAAGGATGAAATTGATAAAAAATCTAAAAATCAAAATATCGAGGATTGAACCTCAAATACCATCAAATATTGAATTGAATGGCATAATTAAAAAGAAAAATCAAATTCATAAAAAAATTTGAAACAAAAATAAAAATCAAGAAAATAAAGACCAAATATATATATAAAATAAAAATAAAATAATGGACCCAATAATAAAATTAAAAATAAATTAAAATTTAATAAAAGAATCAGAAATCTAAAGTATAAATTAAAACATTGAGGGTTGAACTCAAAACATCATAAAATAAGATGACATGTTAAATATAAAAATCAAAAGTCAAATAGTTAAGTTGTTAAAAATAAATAAATGAAATTTGATACAATTAAAAAAATAAGAATCAAATGTGATAAACTTAACAAATAACACATTCTTTTGATTTTTTTTTGCTAGGGTTGCATATTTTTTCAAGGTTTAAGAAAAATAAGGAGAGGGGAGAAAATTATCTTTGATCTCTATTGTGTGTTTGGTGGCTACACGCATTGGACCACCATGAAAAGAGCGGCGAGACACCTTAAACGCTATCTTGAAATGTGGTGTTCGATCATCCGGAGTGTTATACGTGCCACTTAAAAGACACGGGCATTCCCCTACACGCTAATACATGCGCCATCAATTTTTTTTTTTAAAAAAAATTAATCCATGCAAATAACAAATTGTTCATGACCACACACAACATTAAAATAACAATAATAAAAAAAATAAAAAAAAAAACCCCTCAATCCCAGCTTTAGATTATCTAACCCTAAGGGCACTTCAATAACTATACTGTGCCAAGAAAAAGCAAGAACCAAAAACTGCCCTTACCGTTAAGAAAAAGTATATAAAAAAAAAATAGAGACAAATTATGTCAAAATTCCAAATGACCACAAGTATGAAATAAATAAAAAATAAACAACCTTGCGTTCTGTTAATTTTTCCACCCAAAACGCTGCGTTTCTTTGAACCGTGAAAAAAAAGGTTGCTTCTTGTTCTCACCACAATTTGAAGGCTCTGGTCTTCTAAACTCCCTCGCTGTGTAGCGTAGGGTTTAAGCCATCAATCACCCTTTCATCTCTCGATTTTGAGTCAGATACTTTAAACTCACTCTCCGCTTCTCTAAACCAGAAATGGCATCGTTTTGCAGATCGGCAATAACGGCAACCTCAAGGTCCCTGGCATCTCGATCCAAAACGGTAACTCAGAAAACACTAAACGCAAAATCCATGTCTTCTCCTTTCACTTCAACACCAACACGAACTATCCTTGCCTCTTCAAGGTAAAAAGAAAAAAGCAAACCAATTCCTCTTTTCAATTCAAATTTGGATCTTGTTTTAATTATTTTAATATAATGTTCTGTAATTGCCTTTGAATTGTAGGGTTGTTTCAGTTCTAGGGAGTGTGGAGTCACTGATGCCACTTCACAATGCAATTGCAAATGCTAGACTCAAATCTAGCATCGCTGTTGATTCTTCTTGCTGGAGCTGGCTCTCTCGAGGTCAGTTGTTTTTATTTCTCAAGTTTCTATCTTTTTTTTTTATCATTTTAGTTTATTGTTGTTTTTATCATTTTGAGAAATACTAAGTACAGTCTGTCGTGTCATTTGTCAAATATATGCTGAGGCCCCACATGTTTATGCACAATGAGGGTTCTATAGTTGTTATTAGGTGCCTTCTTCAGAGGCAATGAGAAGGCACCGGGATGGCGATGAACTGGACTTTTCGATATCTCTGGAAGAATTTACTTTATTATTAACTCAATTATTATATTTTTAATTAATAAACACTGGTGTTTGTTTACCTGGATGTGTTGTAGGAATTAGGAAATGGGCGTTGTAGAAACTGATGTGGGTTATTTTGTGTGTGTACAGTGCTTGCTTGGTCTTGCAAGCATTTATTATAATTTCTGTCTTCTCTTATTATATCTGCGAATAAAACCAGATTGTGCAGAAATTGATATCTTGCCGGTGTTCAAGTGTTATGGCATTTGATTAATATTGAAATACAATTATTTTTTAATGGGTTTTATTTTGGCAGTGTTTTTTAGTACTGTTTCCTTTCAACCTTTTATTCTGCGTTGATGGTTGCCTCTGACTCGATTCCTCTGCTATATTGCAATAGCACTTGCAACACCGTTGTGACATGACCTGCTGGGGTGATAAATGTGAAAGGAAATTGAATCCTTTTCTGAGTCTTTAATTTTGTTTCTTTGTAATATGCCAGCATATGCAAACATGTTTTGGCCAAAATGCTGTTATTTTGCCTTTTTGCTGCTGTTTCCCCCTTCCCCCACCACAAAGAGAATGGATGAATTATATTTGTCATTGGTTGCTAGTTTTTTTTTTTTTCCATGGATTCTTTGAGTTATAATATCCTGTACCAGTTAACGTGGGGTCTGGTAATGCCATTTGTTAATTGAATGTTTAATGTCCTTAAAGCAGGACAAATTGATTTGACAGGGATTTTAACCTGTCCTCAAACAGAACTTCTCTTTACCAAAATATCTGGTTTCCTTCATCATTCGATGGCTGTGAGAGTAGAGGTCTCTTAACGTGAAAGATGAAATGTATGTGAAATTAGAATCCCTTGGTTGATCAGCTACAAGATGAAAAGTCAAGCTTCTGTCAACAAGACATAACTTCGTTATTGCTTGTGTTGTAACCTGTCGCTTCAATCTTTAAAATATTCCTTGCACATTTTAGGGGCAAAGTAGGAGACATCTATATTTTTCCCTTGGGGAATCTTTAGAATTACCACTGATTAGCTTTTATTTCGCTTCTGACCATCAAATGAAATGTGAATAACCTGCCCATTCATTTATTTTTCCATCTTAGCTCTGGTGTGTAAAGTAGAGATGCTGGCCTTGTAAGACACTATTCTATATCCAACTTCAAATGTTGTGGTTCTGCTGTGGTGGCTGCAGCATACAACTTATGCTTGTGTTTCGGAATGATCACAGTGTTAGTCATCCTTAAGTTCTCATCACCAAAAATATAAATCAAATCATTAGATGAAGAATGAAATTGGGGCAGCAAGGATGATTTTTTTTTCCCTCAGACTCCCTTGTTGAATTCTTGTAATCATGTTCCCCTCTGTTGCCCAATTAACTTTTAGTATTCTATGTTCCGCATTTGTTTTCTCAACGTTTTTTAAGTTTCCTGTTGCTGAACAAAATTCTTTTTTTTTTTACATTCTCCAGCTACTGAGTTTCTTCTTCTTTTTTTTATCGCTGGTTTTTTCCTAGATTTTGCAGTTCCTCGGTGACAAGACTCGGGTCATTTCAAACCAAATTGGGTTGCATTTGAGCAGTTTTTCTTCCCCTAATGTTGGTTCATCTTTTTGACATCTCATTTCCATTCGTGGCTATTGCTTGATGTAAGTCATCTCTTGGCCAGGATCATTTACTTCTGTGGGGTTGATGTAATACTGGTGGTGTTATCATCTCTCACAAAACAGAGGTTTGGTTTTCTTATTTCTAAATAGCACCTATTCACCTCATTATGTGCATGAGCTGGCTTGATTGGAGCGATTCATGTCTGAACCTGATGCATGCTCGCCCTCCCATGTTTTCTTTGCACACAAGTGGGTCCCGTGTGAAAACGTAGTTTTAACCCATATCATGGTTTGATAGCTGAATTGAAGTGGATGATGGGTGTCAAGGTCACTTGGCATGTGTCCCCCTCGTTCCTCTCTCCATTTTTTCCCATATTCATTTGTTTGGATATGTGAATTGTGATGTTGACCAAAAATAACACGGGAATTAATTACATGCTTTGAATCGTGGACAGAACACTAGATCAGTTGGCGGAGGCACATTTCCACAAAAAAATCAATGACACACAGATCATCAGCACCATTGTCCATCAAAACGTGCTGGTTGACTATTGTGGAGAAACCGATATTTTTGTTGGAATTCGTAGGATTGTGATTCGATGAATATAACCTAACGTCCATCCCATGAGGTATGAGGCGTGGTTTTGATTTATCATTTTATGCCGTGTTGGCCTTTTTCTCTGAACGGGAGGATGACCTGCATACAGTAATCACACCGATAGACGTGATTTATTACATTATCATTTATATGTCTGATATCTGTCTCGCAATAGTTGATGTTCAAGAGTTTATTTCATATGCACTCCATTTTCATTCATCTTTGGGTCTAGGATGCGTGAATTTGCCAATCTGAAGAGTTTATAACTTGATGATTGAACTGGATGGAAAAACATCTGCTTTGAAATGGATAATCTTGGAGATTATAACTTGTTTTCTACGTTTTACACCCTATTGCCATCGAAGGAAGTGGATAATATTTCTCAATCAGGAGGCATTGCACGGTAGGTTAAGGAAGCACGCTGTCCTTTTCCTATACATTATCCCAGTTGGTTAATTGTGACCCCTGTTGAGAAATAAGTAATACTACAAGAAATTAGAAGTTTCTCTTAAAAAGTTGAGATGCTGGCTATGGCAGTGAGCTCGTTTACCATTTTATCTCCTCAAATTCGGACTCTTAGTAGTTAGTATTGTGTGTGTTGGCTATGGTAATGAGTTCATTTAAGGTATTTAAGTTTATCTGAGGTGTCTGGAGGACCAACATCATGAGCAGTGGTTAAGTTACCATTGATTCCGACCAACGTGTTGCCATGCCAGCTCCCTCTTGCAACGTTATCATGCAAGGGAATGGTAATGATGCCATGTTAGAGATGGATATGAAGCAGAAGATAAGAAATTGTTTTCGCAAGCATGTAAGTTCCGTTTCCCCACGTGTCTTCTCGTGAAATGCCAAGGCAGTGAAGTATCAAACTGTTTTATTTATGTCTGTTGTCTAGATGGTAGAGGAGCTCGAGGATGCTACTTGATTTATTTGGTGAAATTGTTTGGTATGCATTCAAATCAAACCACTTTCTATCATTGAAAAAATAATATTTAGATTATAGAAATTTTTTTAGCATTATCATTAAACTCACTGTTCAAACTTATAAAATTCTGATTCAGTTTTTATTTTAAATTAAATTATATAAAAATTGTTCTGGAAAAACTTAGAAAAACAAATATGTTAAATTCATCATAGTTAATATGACAATCTTGCAATCTTATTTATGAATTTTACTACATTGAATTATTTTTATTTTATTTTATTATATAATAAAAAATATAAAAACTAGTTTATAATTAATTTAATATTAAATAATAAAATTCTAGTATTAAATAATAAAAGAAGAAAAACAAAAGAAAAAAAAACAAACCAAATGATAGCTTAGCAGCACCCGGATGGGCTTGACGCAAAACAACTAAGAGCGTGGGGCTGAGGTAGGCACGTGCTTGGCCAATATTTTCTTTTATTTTTATAAGGGGTTGTTCGTCCCTTTTTTTTTTTTAGGAAAAAAAAATAACACACTGCTTGTCGGACAATGAATAATAACCTGTATTCTTCGTATTGTATTGTGTTTAGGAATGAGATTGAAGTTATGTTTCAAAATATTTTTTATTTGAAAATATATTAAAATAATATATTTTTATTTTTAAAAAATTATTTTTGATATTTGTATATTAAAATTATCTAAAAATATCAAAAAATTATTAATTTAAAGTATAAATATTTTTAGTTGTTTTTATAATATCTCGCACTTGCAATGAAAAGAAAACGTGAGAGAATATGAATTTCTAGCTCTGTGTTGGAAAAACAAATCTAGTGAACGCATTAATTTTGTTATAAAATTTAACTAAAATTGTTTTAGTTTGAATACACAAACTTATCGGGAAAAAACAAGAAATATTAAGGATGATGTGTTTAGTGATATAAAATAATTTTCCTTTTTTATTTTCATTTTTTTTCTCAATAGAAAATCAAAAAACATATTTATTTATTTAAAATGAGCACAAATTTTTATTCAAAAAATAAAAAATACATCAAGCTTACATCTATTTTTTATATAAAAAAAACCATAATTTACATTAAGTTCCAGCTCTTTTTTTTTTTTTCCTAACTTCAATTTTTTTTTTTTTAAAAAAATGAGTATTACTCTGTTATAAACCACCCACTTAGAAAGAAAGAAGAAAAAGGCATAGACTGCCACTCAAATGCAAAGTTCCCTTATAAGTAAACTACCAGTCATTCAACATTTCAACCTATGACTATACAAGTGCAATAGTGGTTAAAATCTCACTCCCTCAACAGATAAAAAACTACTGAGCATTAAATAAAAACATAAAAAAAATTATAAAATCATGGGATCATGATTTCAATATAAAGTTCAATAAGATAGAAACTTTTTAAAATGCTATGGAACGCTTAATTGTGATTTATCAAAATTAATTTAAAGACGAGTCTCATTAATCAAG
>Ga0325401_1006445_pt1 | contig 11338 bp, 6 predicted proteins | sample PopdelMetagenome_FD_205666 | JGI IMG/M metagenome (GOLD analysis project Ga0325401, IMG submission 205666) | Populus deltoides microbial communities from Bellville, Georgia, United States - Xylem-PdKOR-R2 | ecosystem: Host-associated > Plants > Phyllosphere > Stem > Wood/Secondary xylem | place...
GAAGAAGAAAGGTTATATAAATTGGTACCTTCCAATTTTTTTTTCGGTAATCTTTCCTATATCTTAATTCCATGTAGTATAATTGGTTCGATTCAATTTACCATGTAGTCCTACTTGCAAGACATAACTTCCTTAGAAATACATACGCATTGGTAAAACAGGAGTACGCATATGATACATCCGAGTGTATCTCTTTTGCAAAGAAGCACATGTTGAGGGAAAATTATATGTCTGCTCTGTTCAGCTGTGAGAAGGTAAAGTCTGAATTTCGTCAAGTCCAATTCATGCATTTGCATGCTTAGTTGACCCATTTGAAAGGTGACAACCAGTTAACTACATATGGTTGCAGATGTATGTTCCTGTCTTTGACAAGGAAAGAAGACACTTCTATCTCTTTGTTCTGCATATAAAGAAGCAAGTTGTTGAGATTTGGGACTCATTAGCTAAATCGAGAGGCAGTACCGTCGACAAGAGATTGCCTAACATAGTAAGTGCTAGCACCCTTCGAGCTGCCTTGTCTTGTCTCCTAATTTAACTATTCTTTCCTTCTATTTATGCTTACTTCCACTTGTCAAAAAACTATTTCATTCATAAGCTTGAGCATTTAGATTAGACCTAATAATTGGTTTTATATTAAATTTGAAACTTGCATAAACTTATCATTGTTTTTGCTTAAATTTATTAATCTAATTAGAAAATATAAGAGTTGTAGGATTCAAATTTTTGACAACTTGGTCTTGAGGCGAAATCCAATAATTAATTTCATGTTATTCTCTAACACCAATCATGTTGCGATATTTTAAAAAATAGTTGGCCATCCTGGATATCCTATTCGAAGTTGATATACAACAGAAGTACCCTGGTGGCTGGTCATTTGCAAGTTTTTCAGTGGACAGATCACCGAATGTCCCACAACAAACCAACGGGTAAGAGCATATTTCTGGTTGACAGCATTTTGATTTTATTGCCAAACATTAAGTAAATTTACACTCTAAACACATTGTAAATGTGATTTCTCTCTATGCAGATATGACTGTGGGGTTTATGTTATCAAGTTTATGCTAGCACCAGAAGAAAGGACACAACCTGATTTTGCTGTAAGATTCTCACTCTAATGAGCTCTTTACTGTCACGACTTTGTCGCATTCTTTCTAATCTTTTGACTCCGACATGCAGTTCGACAGCGATACGGAGAGATTGGATGTGGTGTTGAGATTGCTCGATGGTAATGTCAACTCATGCAGAAATGAATTGGCTGCTAAGGCTGAGGCATATTCTCTAAGAAGTTCAGGAACCAATGACTCCTTGAGGATATATGTCCAGAATATGGATGAGGAGACAGTAAACAAATATAGCTTGCTGAAAGGAATCAATGCTGACGTAAACCCAGCATTAAATCAAATGTGAATTTCAATTGTTGTAAACATCATAGTGTGTTTGGTCTAGGGAATAAAATTGATTACAGAGAACAGTCCATACTTGCCTTGCCTCTCCTGATTAATGTCTTGCAATAATTCTTTCTAGGAACATGTAAGCATATTTTCTGCTATAGGAACACGGGCTCGTTGCTGGTTTTCAAGAAATGTTTGCATTAGAACTGCTGGGTCAAATGTTTTCCCTTTCAGCCTCGCCAATATAATTAAGGGTTTGGCCAATCACATAACCATATATTAAACAGCAAAGATATCAATATTGCCTGCAAGTATAACAGCTTGATCTTAATGTTAAACAGTTTTTCAATAATATTCTCTCCCTTCAATGGCTTTGTAAAAATATCTGCAACTTAATCATTTATTTTACAAGATATCAGTGCAACTTCTTTGCTCTTCACATACTCTTAGATAAAGTGATGATGTGTATCAATGTGTTTACTTCTTTCATGATACACTAGGTTCTTTGCTAATGTAATCGCGGATCGATTATCAACATAAATCTCTGTAGGACTTTCTTAAGGAAATCTCAAATGCTTCAGCATATTCCTTAACCATATTAAATGACATACAACTGAGTTGGTAGCAACATACTCGGCTTCGCAACTAGATAACATTATTATCAATTGATTCTTGGATGATCATGTGAAAGATATATCTCCTATAAAAAAAAAAAGACAAATCTTGTTATGTTTTTTTCTTTTATCCAAGTCTTTACCCCAACCACTATCAGAGTAGCCAACAAGATTGAAGTTTTTACTTGAAGTATAGAACATACCTTTATTTATTGCTCATTTGATGTAACGGAGAATTCTCTTAGTTGCATTCAAGTGAGACTGATCTGGTATCTCCATATATCTGCTGATAAGTCCTACTCCATAAAGCATAACTGGTCTAGTACGTGTCAAGTACCTCAAGCTTCCTATTAAAATTTTAAAGTAGGTTGGATCAATATTTTCTAATTTACTCTTGCTCAATTCCACTCCATTTTCAAATAGAGTTAATACCAGATTGCAACTTTTTATCTTAAATTTTTTAATAATATCTTTAGCATAACCGTTTTAGGATACAAAAATCCTTTTTTCTTTATGTGTCACTTCTAAGCCAAGAAAATGTATCATTAGACCAATTACTTTCTTACTTTCTGATATATTAGTCAGCTTCCAGGTATCATTCTTCTCAATAACATGTATTTCTTCATCCATTGCTTTTATTCATTTCTCTCCTATGATAGCTTCAGTGAAGCTAAGTGGGTCATTATTTATAAAGAAACAAATAGAGTTGTATCTTCCATGACTTGAGTGGCATCATATAAATCTTCTAGATTTTTCATCCTTTTTTGTTCTTCTGATAAGGATGTTAATTGTGATCCTAGTGTGTTTCTCCAATTTAATATAAGGAATCACGAGGTTGGTGATCATAGGTTGGTCCTCCAATTTTGGTAAAATTATGTTTTGGTCCCTGTTTTGGAAAATTATCGTTTTAGTCCCTAAACTTAGGAGACTAAACCTAGTTTTATTTTATGCATTGGAATCTTTTATTTGTGTTATTTTGGGTTGTTTTTTAGTATATTTTGTATATTATTGTAGGTTCCCCTAATGATTCTCAATAGGATTTTCGAGTCTTTTATCTGACATTCCTTTAGTTCTATATTTTTCGGGTAAGTGGAATAATCTTTAATATGCATATATTATAAAAAAAAAATACTTATGTTGATTATACGATGAGTACAACTAGTTAATTTCTTGAATATTTATATATGTTACTTTATTTGCTAACTACTCATTAATTCTTGAATTTACACCCGCTTTCTGTCAAACTAAATTCTATTCGATATGATATATATTTCTTTGATAATTTTGTGAATATATGTTATGTCTTGATATAGGACTTGTCAGTAACTCCATGCTAATAAAGAGTAGTTAGCTTATGTGCACATAATATTCTGTATACCTAGCTGGTGAGAGAGGCATCAGCTTGTGACAACTGATCATCCCACAGTGGTCACCTTCGGGTGTCATCTAATCTCTGACATGTACTCTATAACTTTATGATAATATGTATATGTATATGTATATCAAGATAAATCAACTTGCAAACTATTAATATCTAAAATATCTAAAATATATATTAAATGTTATTCCCTCACTAAGTTTGTTTAACTCACCCCTCATTCTTAATATTATTTCAGGTTCTTAGTTTCTGTTAGCAAGTGAATTTTGTTGAGTGTTCCTGCTTCTTCAGTTTGGTCAGTATGCCTTTCTTGTTTTGCGAGGCTTTCCTTTTAGTTTTGATTCGATCTCTTAGACGCTCCACTATTACCCTGTTTTAATTAAGTTTGGATTTTTTATAATATAATGAGTATTATGAATTATTGTTTTTGTTTTAATTAATGATGAGAAGTTTTGAACTACCATTTGGTTTCATTAGTTTTGAATATTATAATATTTTTGAAAATTATAAAATGTTGTGATTTTTTTAAATAACTTGTTCTTTTGATATGTTCATTCTGAGGCTTAGCAAAAGTGAGGTATCCTTTCAACACCGCTCCTACGTTGCCGGTCATGAACTCGAGATTCAGATCGTGACATCTTTCTACTATAATCATCAATGAAAGTAAGGAAGTACCTATTATGTCCAGTTGTCATTGGCTTTATGGGACCACATATATTGGTGTGTACTAACTCTAATGGTTTCTTTGCTTTCCAGTTGACCTTTTTAGCAAAACTAGCTCCGTGATGCTTGTTGAGGACACAACTCTCACAGACTTCATCTAAGTTATCAATGTAGGGCATATATTTGACCATCTTCCTACTTGCTAGCATCTTCAGACTTTTAAAATTCAGATGTTCAAGCCTTAAGTGTTAGAGCCACTCTTTATTATTAGTGATGGCACTCAAACACTTTGTTATATCATAATGAATGTTTAGGGGAAACATCGTATTCTTGTACATCTTCACAAAAGCAATTAATCTCTCATTGTAGTCTTTGACTGTTAGATGACAATTCTTCATGAAAAAAGTATAACATTTCTCCAGAAGTTGACCTACACTCATCATGTTATGCTTTATGGCTAGAATATAGCAAACATCTACGATGTAGCTATGATTATTATTTTTCAGCCTAATTGAGATGTTGCCTTTACCTTTTACTGGAACTTTTAAGGTATCTCCAAAGGTGACTTGTCATTGTATGGTCTCATCTATATCACTAAATAGATCATGTTGTCCACACATATGATTGCTGGCTCCAGAATCCAAATACCAAACATTCTTCTTATTCTCGCATAGTCCTTGTTAGACAAATAATACAACTGATACTATTATGGTGGTATCTTCCTCTGCATAGTTCGCTTATTCATGTACCTTTAAGGAAGCTTTCCTTTGAAATTCAGTGTTATAGTGCCCAAATTGAATACAGTTGTAACATTGAATGCTTCTCTTGTCATGGTTATTGTAACCGTCTTCTTTTCCTTTAGAAGTAAAAGTATGTTGTCCTCGACCTTGGTGATGTTTCTACCATCTCTTCCTTTGAATCTTTTATTCCAAAATCATCTTCTTTAAAATCATTGAAATCATTCTCATCTTTGTTGACCTCTTCCTCAAGTGGTATATCCACTTGTTGAAGTCTCTCATTGCTCATATATGTCCTTTTTAAGGGACAATTTTGATTGCAAGGCATGCTCTATTGTCTTATCTCTGTTTTTTTTTTAATCTTTTGTTCATGAGCTTGTAAAGAACCTATAAGCTCATCCACCGTCAACTTGCCCACTTCTTTGGACTCTTCAATAGCGACAAAAACAAAGTTAAATTTTGGATCTAGGAATCTTAAAATTTTCTCAGTAATTTGAGCATCTGTGAGAGCTTCTACATTTCTACTCATCTGATTGACTATCACCATAATTCTTGTGTGATAATTAGAAATAGATTATGAGGACTTTATTTCTAATTATTCAAATTCACCTCGCAAAGATTGGAGACGAATCTTCTTGATTATGTCAGCACCTTTGTATTTTTGTTGGAAAGCCTCTCATATTTCTTTAGATGTTTCTGCAAAAGCAACGATCTCAAATGTGGCCCCATCAAAACCTTGATAAATGATGGTTTTTGCTTTGTTGTCCTTCTTTGTATTGGCTTTGAGGACTTGTTTTTACGCCTCTTATAAAGTATCTTCTGATTCTTTGAAATCTGGGTTATCATAACCATATTCCACAATCTCTATACATTCTTATGAACCAAGAAATGCTTTCAATCTTATACATAAATTATCGTAATTATCTTTGGTCAAGTTTGGGATGAGTGTTTGTGCATTTGCTATAGTCACAATCTCTGTATTTTCTTGTAAACCAAGAAATCCCTTCAATCTAATACACTAATGATCATAATTGTCTTTGGTCAACTTCAAGATGAGTGTTTGTGTATTTTCTATAGTCATTTTATTCTTTGAATTTTGAAAAAAAATCCTTGCAAATGAATCTGGAATTGTCAAAATAGTATGGAACCGGTCTAACTTGGTTGATAATGGGTCAAAAATAGGCTGAACCGATTCTAAACATCGGTCAGTTCACTAGGGATGAACCGAGAATATTCTAAACATATTTTCTTTATAAAAATATGATTTCAAAATTTCTATATTTTTAAAAGATTTTATTATATATATGAAAACAAAAACATTTTTTTTCTATATAATTTCTTACACTATTTCGAAGAAAACATGATATTTTAATATCGAATTTGTATATTTATATTATAAAAATATAAACCAATATTAATCAAAATTGATAGAAAATACATGAAAAAATCACAAATTTTTTGAAAGAATGTTTTGAATTTCTTTTTTTGTTTTAATATATAATATATATTATTATAATTAAATATATATGTATTGGGGGCCTGGTCTGGCCCAGTTAACTGGGGTGACCCAGCTGATGGGCCATTTTCAGCCCAATAAATTTGTTTTTGATGCCGAGCTCAGACCAGCCCAGCCATTCGGGAGGGGTCAGAATTGATCGGCCCAAGACAGGGGGTTAATTATTCCCCCCCGTCCCTCCTTCCTGTATGCAGAATGAATTCTGCATGCAGGCGCGGACTGAAGTAGGGGGAAAAGAGAAGGGAAGAAGAGAAAGTTGGGGGGGCAACCTGGTTGTAGCTAGCTTTCACGGTGTTGTTCAGGCGAGCGGCCAGTGGTAGTCGTTGCGGAGCTGGTGGCGACAGGCGGTGGTTGCTGCCCTTTCTCCTCCACCGTGCAGAGACACACGGGTCTCTTTCTATTCTTTCCACTCCCTTGTCTCTTTTCTGTTTCTTCCCTCCTGGTTCTTCTTTTTTCTTTTTCTTTTTTCTTTGCTCTTCTCTTCCCCACCTCTGTTCTCCCCTGTCTTTCTTCCAACTCTCAAAATGCCCCCCTCCTGTTTTTTCGTCTCTGCCTCTGTCTCATTTACCTCCCCAAAACCATTCCTCCTTTAAAACGTCCCCAGCGTCTGTTATTTTTAAGGGGAGGGGAGAGGTAGCCACACTATCCTCTCCAAACGCAGGGTAAGGTGTCATGGGGCGGACTCTGTTCTCTTTTTTTTTTTTTTTTTTAATAGCGTATGAAACGGTGATGTTGTGGTCAAAACGAAACCGTTTGATTTAAAAGGAAATAGTGTCAAAATGTGTCAATTTCCAAATCAGTCCTCAGTTTTTTACGCTTCCATTTGTCAGATTACTGTTGAACTTAATAAGAACTTTGAGCAAATTCCAATTTATTAATTTTTGTAGCGAATTATATCACTTAATTCGCCTCAGACTGTCTTCATGGCTCAAAGTTGGATACTCTGCTTCTACGTTACAAAGTAAAAGTCAATAATGCTAGCAACATCCAAGCCCCCATTTTGTTCATCATCATCTTAGATAATTCTATGAAGTACTGCGTAGAATATTGTTGTTTGTTATGTCATCTGTGCTTTCGGGCAACCATAGAGGTCCTGTTTATACTACGTTTGACATATAAATTCTGTTCAATTTAAATCAACTTTTCAATAAATAGTTAATGTTAATGAGCACAGTAGCGAGAACTAAGCAGTGTCATGTGTATTTGGGACTGTGAATACTGTACACTTTGGCTCTCTTCATACAGTCATGTGCTAATAATGTGAGTGGTTGTCTTTTTTCTTATTTATGAGGATCCAATAGATGCATCAAGTCTAAGGGAATAGTTGGGCCACAATCACTGTCACTAGTCAATTCCTCCAACTTGTTGTGTAAACTACTCTGGTTTTTCTTCATATATATATATATAGACTTGGAAAGTCATGTGTTCTGAACAATTGATTTGATCTTGTGGAATCAAAAAATTTCTACCTCAACTTTTTTCATGGAATGAAGCGATTTGCCGATAGCTTCATCATCCACTTGCACTTCTTTGTCTCCGTAGACTTGTGAAGTCGGTCAAGATTCCCAATATATTATCAACATCATCAATTGTTGCTAATTAATTTGGTGGAAGAAATAAAATTTCTATAAGCAAATAATCATAATTTATCTTTGACATTTCAAGCAACATGCAGCACTTGGTTAAGTTGTTATCAATCATCTTTTCATGGCTGAAACCAAACCTTACAACCATGATTACAGGAAAGATAGTGACTTTCCAAAACAGACCTAAGTTGTTGTCCATTGATGCTTAAATTTCACCACAGATCACGCCATGGCTAAGCTAATATATCAGCCTAAAGGTTTGGTGGATTAGTTCTCTGTTGATTGAATGCCAGCTGATATTTGATCCCAATTATTGGTCACAGCTGAACAAGAGTGTCAATAAGAAACATTTTTGGACACGCATTCGACTTGCTGCTGCAAATTAGTATTAGAAGGAAATGAGAGGGTAAACATTATTAAGAAACCAGATAACATGATCCGTTAATTTTATACTCTGATATATTCTGTGATTGAAGAAATGCCCAGGCAAACCATGGATTATAATAGACACGGTGTGGGCCAATAAAATGAAAACAAAAGACAATATCAGTGGCTTGCCAAAAAAAAAAATGTTTTATGTTAAATTACTTGAATAACTAGCCTTAATCCTATAATTTTGAATCCATTTGATGAAATATCACTACTATATTTAACAGTTTTACTAATGGAATTTTTTGTTGGTATTAACATTACCATTCCGTCGAGGAAAATTTTACTGACTAATTCACGGACGGAATCTATCCGTTGGTATACCGTTCGTTGGTAATTTCATTTTTGTTAGCAATTCTGTTAGTAAAAATAAAAATAAAAAACTATTGGTTTTATATATGGAAAATATGTGCCAAAAAAATTTTACCTGCTGGAATATACCAACGGAATTATATATGTCATCAATGAATATAAAGACAAGATAATTTCGTAGGTGATTGGCAGTGGCATTCCAAATAATTTTAGTCCAACCCTCTGTAAAATACCGACGGAATAATTCTGTTGTTGATGTAGTGGCATATGCAGTAAACTCTCTGGAACATACCAATGGATTGATTCTGTCAGTAATGCCATCTGTGATAATTAAAAAATAGTTTTTTTAAAAAATAAAATATTAGTTGTTCATTAATTATTAAACACAAATCAACTCAAATCAAAACAAACTTACATTGAAAGGTTGTCCTTCCAATATGCCTCGTACTTATGGCTGAATTGATCCTACTATAAAGGGACACTGCCTCTACGTTGCGGAACATATATCAAATAATAATAACAACATGTATTAATTAATTACGTTAAATAAATAAATTTGCAAAAAATATTGATTTAACTCAAGATTATCCAACTTACTTTCAAACTTCTCTTATAAATATTCATTATCAATTATCTATGTACATACAAATTTATACACATTAATTTACAGAAATTATAACTCGGCAATAAAATTGATAGAACATAAAACAGACCCATTAAACAAGTCATTATTTATTTCATCACAAAACATCTAAGTCGGTAATTTGACATAAGTTTTAACAATTTACAAATAAATATAATTTTATAAAATCTAAAAGAAATCATATCATGTATACAAAATTATAAATCAAAACAACAAGTTTGTTTGAGAGAAAAACAATAAAATTCGTAAGCACCCACCATTATCTACTTCTTCAATCTCAATCCCATCAAAATGAATTTGGGGCAAGAAAAAAATATATGATATATGTGATTTACTCCTAGTTTTATAAATTAGAATGTGTAAATTGTAAAACCCAACCATTAAGATATCTAAATGCATGGTAGACTTCTATATATATAAAAAAGAAGGAAGAAAGAAGAAAATGCATTGATTTTGTATGTTTGGTATTGAGGTAACTTTTGTGGTTGTGGTTTTAAGAAAATTATTTTATAAAAAGCACTTTTAATTGAAGTTAGTTTGATATTTATATATGTTTGGTTAAAATAACGATTGAAATTGAGGTTGAACAAAAAGTAATTTAATACGTTTGGTTAAGAATGTTTTTTTAAATTGAAGTTATAAAATGACTAAAAAAAATATATATTAAACATATTTATTAAATAATAAAATAAAATGGAAAATTAAGGACTTCCAAACACGAATTTTATTTTTATAGCAAAGAATTCTTAAAAAAAACTATTTTAGTGCTCTTGAATTTTTTAAAAAAATTTAAGAATTGAAAAAATAATTTTCATTCCCAATTAATAAACATGTTTTTTTTATTTTATATTTCATATAATTGTTTTTTAAAATAAAAAAACCTTTTACAAACAATCGTAACCCAATAATGCAATATATAATTTATCCATGATCACTGCCTCAATCTCTGAGAAGTAGAGAAAATCAGAGGTTTTTTTAAAAAAAATAACATGGTTAATAAAAATATTTTAGAAATTTAAAAAAAAAAGGAAAATTATTTACTACCAATGCGCAACACTTTACTCTGCACTGTTTACTTCACAAAAGTGAACAGTGCAGAATTTAATTCACTCTGCCGGCCATACAAGAAAGTTCAACTTGTGCACTGAGGGTATTGGCCGTGCGGTGGGAGGGGCTTGTCTTTTCCTGCTGCTCCTGGGTTTGAGCTTTTATGTGCACGTTTGTCATTCCCGTAGTGCTTTACATGTTCATTGATTTTGCATGGTGTTCAGTGGACCGTGAGATTAGTCGTAGTGTGTGCAAGCTGGTCCGGACACCCATATAAATCAAAAAAAAAAAAAAAAAGTTCAACTTGTGATTGAACATGTAAAAAAATAGTAAAAGAACTGCTTTTTCATAATTGGGGTACAATTTGTATATTTTTCAATATGTAATCAATCACTAATATTAGTGCGTTAAGAGACTTGTAGAAAATCAAATGTTCGAACAAATGACTTCCCAAGTCTACGAAGAAAAAAAGCAAAGTAGCTTACACAACAAGTTGGAGGAACACCCCGTTCCACAATCTTGAAGAAAAACATTAACAGACTAATGAAAATAATTATTTTTTAAAATTTATATTTTACATCAACACATTATAAACTAACTAAAAATATATGAAAAAGAATTTTAATAAAAAAATCAAATTTGTATAAAATATTGTTTTGATCACGTTTTCAAGGTTCGTTTTAATATATCGAACTACACTTCCAAACACACTCTAAGATTAAATAAATATTATTTTAATGTGTTTTTAAGTAAAAGTTACATTAAAAAATAATAAGAATCACACTTCTAGAAGGCACAAAGTGTTGGTTGCTCCGAGAAGGAGAAATAAATATTAAAAAAAAATGAAATAAAGAAAACATCTCAAAACATAGAATCGGCACCAGATACGCAGATAAAAAGTCATGGAAATGGACAAAGTGTGTTATAAAGAGGACCTCTATACTTGGTGGTAGTATAAAGAAGGTCGGCAGCTGCCGTCAATAATTGAAGGCTATCATCGTTGACCTTCTAAATTGAGGGAA
>Ga0325401_1006448_pt1 | contig 11336 bp, 8 predicted proteins | sample PopdelMetagenome_FD_205666 | JGI IMG/M metagenome (GOLD analysis project Ga0325401, IMG submission 205666) | Populus deltoides microbial communities from Bellville, Georgia, United States - Xylem-PdKOR-R2 | ecosystem: Host-associated > Plants > Phyllosphere > Stem > Wood/Secondary xylem | place...
ATCTTCTCAGAATTCGAACATCACACGGAGACGTGACAGAGCCTTGCTTTATTCACGGATAAGGGAGAAAGTAAATACTGATATGAGAAAATCTTTACTGTATCACGAAAATGCCCGCCGGATAAAAGAAGAGGAAGAAGAACCGTATTGTTCTCTAAGATTTTTAATAAATTTCCATATTGTTCCTAATATATATCTAAACACAATAAATCAAGAAATATAACATATCTTTTTAAATACAATATCAACCCCTTAATAGTTTTTAGAAAAATATCTGAATAAAATAATGCTTCAAATGAAATTTAACTGTTGACTGAGTCCCCGTGTCTTTAAGGTATATATATCCCGTCTAAATAGTCTAATTCCATGGAACGAGATCTATGCTAAATTTGGTGGCCGAGGAGAAGGAAACATTATGAACCATTGGAAGGTGGAAAGCTTTTGTTCGCATCTGTGTGTGTGGTTTATGTTGCCTAAACCTTTTAAAGTCTAAAGTGCACCTCTCAAGTGGCAAATTAGGGAATATTCTCACGTGCAAGGTGCGTGATGGTTTTGTCTAAAGATAACTAGAACTCAGTCATACATTCACAATCTCAAAATCTTTTGTAAGAGATGGATCGGTCTCGTGAGAAGACTGTGGACTGGCTAGCAAATTAAAGACCAAGGAGGTAATTGCCCTCCCGGATTCAGAGGCATCATTGTCACCAGCTGAAATTTTACTCTCACTTTCCACCGCCTGGTTAGGCCTTTGGTGTCTAAAGGGACAAGAAAAGCACCCATTCCCGGCCAGGTGGTGGTGGCAATGTCCCAGACCATCCTCCCAGTCTAGGTCCCAACTCCCACTAGCCTACTGGCCATTTATTTTCAAGCATGGGCATTGACAGTCCAACACATCTCATTAGATTTGGAGCTTGCTCGGATGCTGAATGATAGCCACTTCGGCCCAATATGCCATTTGCTAACAACACCTTCAAAAGAGTTAGTGGCCGAGGATAAATCTAACTGTAGACCCAACTAAAACATTTGGTAGAACTTTATCCGGGCCACCAATTCTGTGTTATGAGTAGAGGTTGAGCTTTCTTTATCCTCGATCACTTCGACAATATTGAAGGGCCCAAGTGGTCACTGGACTCGGCTGTCCCGAGCTCTTGGTATCGGCACAGTAATCTGGCAGGTTTTTGGTTAGTCGAGCTGAACTCGCTATTTATAGTATTTTTTTTTGGTACTAGGAAAATAAAAGGTAAAAACCAAGAACCTCTGCAGAAATAAATGTTCATATAGTAGAGGATAACCCTGCAGGGGATCATCCCAAATATAAAGCTCTGTCCGATCTTTAGCATCTAATTTGGCAAGAAAATCTGCACAACAATTTGCCTTCTCTTAGAGTACGCTGAAGCTGAACTTTTTATTCCCCTGAAAGGAGAGAACGAATATATATGTATGATGATGGAACCATAACGATGAAAATCAATGTCATAATTTTTAATCAGCAGTTAAATTCTTAAGATTTTTAACTAATTTTTTTTCTTTTTCAAAGGACATGTTAAAACTTAAGATTTTTTCGGGATAAATAGTCCTTCAAGTAATTACTATCTGCAGGAGGCTTACGTAAATGTCTCATTGGCTGATGTTACCACTTACCAGCAAGACTGACACTCATACAGTAATGTCACAAGGACGAGTCAATATCATTATGCTGGAGATAAGAGTCCAAAATCGTTTCCCTCCTTCAATGTAATACAAACAGTTACATTATACCATGTCTTATACACCCAAAAGAATAGGGGAGGGAGAGAATGTGAAAGCAATGAGGTTTGGCCATTTCTCATTGGGTATTGGTTCCTGAATTTCATCTCTAAATCCCACTAAACATGCATGAGAATCAGCTCTTGCTGTTGGTTGAGATGACTACTCTAGGATCTCACCCTCTCTGTTATAATAATTAATAATCTAATAATAGGAACCTCACTGATCAACAAATCATTTCTTTTCTAACTAGTTCTTCGATCTTCCTGGGGCCTCCATACCCCCCCACTCCCCCATGTGCTCCTGATCAACCTGCCTCGCTATTCCATTCTTCACAATGTCAGCCACTCTTCAACGTTGTTCTTTGTAAGCTATCACTACTGTATGAAGTAGTAAATCATGTTCCTATCCGTAACTAGTCTCATCATGTTTTACTTTCATTAATGAAGGTACTGCCTTCTTTTCTGCTGACATTCGACTTAAGCTGATCTCTGATCGACTTATTAGATACTGTATTTGGTTAATTAGTGGAAACTTTTCTCAACCTCACAATTCTTAGGTGAATATAGCTTATCCAAGGCTAGTGTTTGGTGCATGGATAATAATAGACCTTTGGTGCCATCAACTATTGGAGCCCAGGGGCCACAATTCCCATCTCTGCCTGGACAGGAGTCCTTGTACAATCTCACATTTGATGAGGTGAATGATCAGATCGGAAATGCAAGGAAGCCTTTGAATGCTGTGAATGTTGATGAGCTAAGTAATGTAATATCCGTTGAAGAGAGTCAGCTGTTGCAAAATCCTTCTTCGTCTTCGTCTTCGTCTTCGTCTCCTTCCTCGTCCACTTTCCCCTTTCTTGGGAATTATAATCTTAACGGAACATCAAGTAGGAAAACTATCGATGATATGTGGAAGGAAATTGCCAACGAAGAACATGTAAATGTCTTCGATAACCAAATAGTTCGGCAACAACTTGGCGAAACTACACTTGAGGATTTTCTAGTTCGCGCGGGTGTAATCAACAAAGGAAATCAAAATGAAGTATTTAGTCATCAACCAATTATGGAGGTTGATCCAATGGTTGTGGGGTCACAGCAGACATATTTGTTACCATTTCAGATGGCTTCTGTGCAGCAGCAGCAGCAGCAACAGATGACATTGTTGGATTCAAATTTTCATATGTTTGAAGCTGTTTCTGATCAGAACCCTGTTGTGGATGTTGGATACTCGGATAACCGACTGCCTATGCCTATGCCAGTGTCAGCAATGTCAGCAACATCTTCAGATTCTCGGGTGGCTGCTGAAAAGCAGTGTCGTTATACAGATGAGATGATGAAGAAGACTATTGAGAGGAGGCAGAATAGGATGATCAAGAATCGAGAGTCGGCAGCAAGGTCAAGAGCAAAGAAACAGGTCATTATTCAAATATTTCGCATTGAGCTTAATTATTGACGTTGATGTTTTTCTTTCACAGAAGAGTACTTCCTTACTGAATACCAATTAATAGCTGGTTTCGATGATTATAGGCTTATACCAGCCAGTTGGAGCATGCAGTGTTTCATTCAAGAAAAACAAATAACAGGCTCAAGAAGGAAAAGGTGCGACTTTCACACTCTTAGATGATGACCAAGCATGCATGCATGCACGCCCACACACACACACCATTTCCTCTTCTTAATGCCAATTCTATTTTCCACTAGATACCGGTACGTGCCGACGCCGAAAAAAAACATTTCGATTTCGATTAAGCTAAAAGATTCATTTCGATTCAGCTAAAAGATTTCGAAAGTGGCCAATTAGAGCTATATAGGCTAACTTGATTGGTTTGGCAGGAATTGGAGATCATATTCTTATCGTCTGATCAAGCTCCCGTGCCACGATTCCAGCTACGGCGAACCAGCTCAGCTTCATTCTAGCCAGTGTTAATACTTGTCCATGCAATTCTTTTAATCAAGAGCAACTCAGTTCATCCATCCATTGATGGAAGTACCAGCTTTGACGTTTTTTATTGTTAGGTTCTTCTAGGAGCCAGCCAATTTATCTTCTTTGAGATTGAACAGTTGGATTTATATGTATGTTGGTGGAGACTACTGTTACAGCACTGTCACACTGATATACCAGGATTTGTTATATGTGAAGAACCCTAAAAAAAACCCAACATAGCAGAGCTATCATGTCATTAAGAAAAATCAAAAAAGAAAACAGAAAATATTTTTTTCTGAAACAGATATTTGCTACGAGAGTTATCATCTAAACACAGGATAATATAAATTAGGGCTAGTAGATTTGATTGATAAGAAATAATATTTTATTTTTATCGATCATGACTCGAATATTGAATTATTTCATGATTCAAAGCTCTCACATGTTTTGATTTAATATGAATTAAAGCCTAAATATTGTTGTGGATTCCAACATTTATCACTCCACAGGCTCGTACAACCAGGAGTCATGATTCGGGCCTGGAGGCACCTTAATAGCCCAATCTCTGAGACCTGCACTTCTTGTTAGGCTCGGGAGAGACTTGATGGTACAATACTTTCAAGGATATACCTCGATTTGGGCTTTCAATGCTTTGGTGGCCCGACACACCTCAAGACACCATGTCACTCAAATTAGCATGCCTTTCATCCTCGATTCACCTTCCACCAACCCTTGAGCCAATATATTATAGAAAATGCAATGTTCACTCTCTCACTCTTTCCAAAAAAACAATTTCATTTTATTTATTAAAATTTTTTCCCCGATTCTATCCTTTTCTAAAAAGGCCAGGTTCAACGGCGTTTGGCCTCATTTTTTTTAATCATGGTTTTTTTGTGTTTTTTTTTTTTTTTAATATTGGATGTGAAGAACAGTTTCATCCATTATGCGTTCAATTTCTCAACTGAACTAGGTAACGTAATCTTGCTATCCCTTCAACTGGATGTTTGAAAATCAACGCATCCATGAGAAAGTACACAAGGCTTGTCTTTTTATCTGCATCGAACAGTTCAATACAGAAACGAAGGCAAGGTCACTACTTGTTACTTGCAAGCAGTTCATATACAGAACTTGAAATTGTGCCACTCACACGAGAAAGAGAATAAGAGGCTGGTCCCCTGTGGTTTCCGTTTTCACTGTTCATTTCACATAATATATATATATATCAGTATATGTACACAACATCTCTATCCTTTTGTATTGACAATAAAAAGAAACAAGAAGGCCAACCATGTTAAACTTTACAAATCAATAAAGCCTGTCTCTTGATGACCCGTCTCCTTCTCAAACCTATCAATTTGAAAAATGAAAACAAAAATTAACTTCTGAATAAGATGGCCAGGGAAGCATGATAATACAATATTCCGACTTCCTTCAACTGAAATATACATGCACATACATTCAGTCATGCTTTCAAGTCAAGTATTGAAACCACAATTTCGATTTGGCTGCCCCAATACAATATATTTGCTTTATAATTGAAAAGGATATAGAAGAAAGGTCTGTTGAAATAGTTATAGAAACCAGCGTTGAGAGCAAATAGCGAAAATCACTGTAACTGACATTAAAGTTCCAGCAAAAGACAGCCAAAAAGAAAACTATCACTTGAAAAATTGTCACTTTAAACCCGCCATCAGGCAACATGAACCTAACAATAGCGATATACAAGTTACAAAAAATTTACAATCCTGTAACTCCTAACAGAAGCAGTTTCAGCACTTCAGTTGCTATACCCGTACACAGTGATTGCACTTCAACATAGAAGAATTACAATTGCTAATCTAGAGATGAAGAATTTGACTTTATCAAGTGCATGTGACTTTAAAGACCTGCCCAAGTGTGCAGATTTGCATTGTGCATATATGAATACTAGCATAGGCAGTAAGATAACCAATTACAAGATCACGGAAAAAGTCTATTCTTAGCAAAAAAAGAAAAAAAGCACCATATAGAAGTTCCTCTCCATGTCACAAAATTAAACAAATGCTACCTATTAACATGTTTCCAATTTAGTGCTTGGCATGGCTGTCCCATACCAACAATTATTAAAAGTGCAAGGCATCTGCCTATTGATAACTTACTAAAAGTTTGAAGGTTGTTGCACCACCAAATAGATCATTTCTTTGTGGCATCTATAAACATGGCTCGAGTCCAATGCTCAATATCCTCAACTTGTGATGGCGGGGGAGGAAAGGTGGGGTGTTCGACCAGATCCCATCCATCGATAAAGCTCTCATTCTTCCCATCAGATATCCCAGTGGCAAAAAGAAAACTGGCCGCTGAATTTGGAAGGTTATTATCACTAGTGTTTTTCTGCCAGTCAAACAAAAATACGAAACCCACTGAAAACTTGCAAGCACATATATGGCAGTGAAAAAAATGAACTTAATTTCATTACGGCCACAAAATTGCTCTTTTAAAACCAGCACCAAGCAGTTAAAATCCTAAATAAATCCAAAACCTACCTAATAAGTGACCAACTGCTGTCACTATCTGTTCCATCTCTCTAGACAGATCCCAAAATAAAACTAAATAAAAGCATGACTAAATACTTCTAAGCAAGCAAGAAGGCCGCTCCAATGAAGGTCCAGTTATATAGGACCTGTACATGTAAGATGCCAATGACGATATTGACTGGTTTTATTTTGGCCTGCCCTTCTTAACACCAACTTCTGTGGTGTCATTAAAAGGTCTAAATCTTAAAGCATTATAAAATAACGACTAAATTCTATTTTGAACACTATCGAGAAAAGAAAGGTGGGAAAAAGGAGGAGAAAATTATTGAAAAGGAAATCCAGAACATAAAGATTAGAATTATCAGCTAAAACTTTCAAACATTTTAAAAAACAAAGTTAAAGGATATACCATCAGTTGCAATGCATGTGCACTCTCCAATAGTGCACTTGATGAGATGGCAGAATTTACATTCCACACAGATTTGTTCAACTTTTGCACTTGCTTGCATGACCTGAAACTCAAAAGTAAAAATGTCAAGCATGATGAACAAAACTGAATGAGGATCAAAAAGAAGACAGATGAAAACAAACATGCATTGTCATCGTGATAAAAATTCTGACAGTGAAGGTGTTCTACAATTTCACAAATAATATAAAGTAGAATTAATGAAATGCTGAGGATATATACCTTGAACAGGCCATTTTCAAGTTAAATACAGACCGAACTTCCTTGGATGAAGATAGTGTGGCCAATAATTTTGCAAATGCTTCGAAGGTAGACGTATCAGAAGGAACATCTAAACATAACAAGTTATAACAATATGCTGTTACACATGCCACACTTTTTTTGAGAAGTGAAACCCCCTTTTGCAAGTCCTTGTGTGTTTCAACAGAATGTGGAGACACGGATGAATAATTGAAGCTATTACTTCTTGTGGAATCTAGATGGGGCCTTCTCTCTGATTCCATTGAAGCAACACCAAAATTACTCGAGCTTTTATCAGTCCATGAATTTTCAGAACTAGTAGAGCAATAATTCTGGCGAGGTATAAAGAGGGGATATTCATTACTGCAAGCACACAAAATGTTTAGTTCTGGAGGAGTAATAACTCGAACTTAGCCACTGAAATTCCAAAACACAAACTCTTCCAGTCAAAATACCTTCTAGAAGAAGGACATGCATTCCAATAAGAATCTCGCTGCCAAATTCGAGAGCAAGAGCCCTGAGGAAGAATTAGAATGAATTAAACAGCCATACAAATGAAGTCCACAACAACAATATCAAATTACCAATAGCATTCACCAAATTGTATCTCAACTTTAAGCAACCTTCTTGAAAATGATTTGACTTTTAAATAGAGAACATAAAAAAATCCAGTAAGAAAATGTTTTCCACGATTCCATCAACAAAGCAAGTAAGTATTAACATACAAGAAGGGCCCTAGAAATTCAAAATAACAAATAATCATTTGCGGCTGTAAGAGGAAGCATGAATATTTTGTCAGCAAACATATATAGCAAGTTGCAAAATTCATCAACCAAAGCTAGAAAAATAATAAGAAAAACAGGATTCTAAATAATATGCTATACAGTTTGCCAGTATATCAGAAAGCTGCAATTATCCAAACTTCAAAACTAATATAAGGCTCACTTCAAAAAGTATCGTTTGAAAAATGGTGAATTTAACAAACCACCATCAAAAGAGTCGGGTTTGTGAAATTTACTCTTGAAAAATATGTGATCTAGATAAATATATACATATGCATTCCAAAAAATATCCATTTACCATTTGAATTATTGCCCACCAGGTCTGTTCTAGCTACATTCAAGAAACTTGGGAATAATCCTAAGAAGACCTAATGCTATATCGTTCATCATGTGTCCAAATAACAAGAGCTCTTGACAGCTATACTTTTTGCTAAAAGCCCCTTAAAGATGCTGAGCATAGGTACCGGTATAACTAAGAAAACAGATGTAAATTCAGAAAAGGGGAGGGGGGGTCCTTGGAGAAAATTCTACCATCTCATAGACACACAGCATGCTTACCGCAAAACCTGCATTATGAAGTGTAGGGGCAGCCAAGATATGAGCCACTAGATTTAGAAGCTGCACCATGTATCTGTTTTCCAACCATGGAGATTAATGATTAGTAACGGCATGTGAAATTCCAAGGGAGTTCTAAGCAATGACAGATAACAGAACCTGAGAGAGTTCATAAAGTATTACACCAAAAGAGTACATCAAAGAAATTTTCACATGATCCAAAATAACATGATAACATAACCACAAAGAAAGGGGGGAAATTACCCCAAGGAGGCAGCAAGCTCTTCAGATGAAACAGAGTGGGGATCGAGTCCTCTTGGTAAGCGTGCATTACAGATTTGATCATATTGACCACTAAAGTTCCTCTCCCCATCTACATTCACCTAAACAATATAGGATGGGTCATGATGATTGCCATTACAAAAGTAATGTTAAGAATATCAAAAAACACCTTTAATGGCATGCATGTGAATGCAGACACACACCCACTTAGCAATTATAACAAAGACTAGTTTGAGAAACTCTATGTACCAGCACAACAAACAACTGACCTTGTCCTGAAATTCTACAACAAGTCAGAATAGAAGTCCTCCAATTCCTACCATTAAATTCTAAATTATCACAAGCAGATACCATCTCTCTCTCTCTCTCTCTCACACACACACACACACACACACACTAGTTGCACGCAAGCACTATTCTTAGATAACTGAAAATATGTAGGCTTTGATTTTTAGGCTCACATCTAGTTCATAACAGTGCAAGATAGTTTACTAAGATTATGGGCAGCTCAAATCCCAAAATCTGAAGTTGTGTGTTTGAAATAACATGAAAAATCATACCAAAAGTCTATATCTAAATGACATGTCATGAAAGAGACCCCAATCATGAAATTTACCAAAAGAGCCAGATGGCAACTGAGTAAACATAATGGTCACACTTTTCAGTCACTTGCAGGTATCGAAATGTGTTCGTTTCTTAAGTGCTTACCCGGCGTTGAGGGAACAATTTACATATCTGCTTTATGACCACAGACTGCTTATGAAGTAGTTCAGAAGTAATAGCCATCTGCAGCAAAGACAACATCTTAAAGCATCAAATATCTTGCTGCTTAACATATGAAACAAACAAAAACACAACAAATAAAACAGGTTTATAAAACTCCAGAAATAAAAAAATCAAGCCAAAAATTTAAAACATGCACGTCTGAAAATACACGTAGTTTGATTTTATGTTCAAAAGGAACTAGGTAGTAGTTCTCACATGCCCTAAACTCTGTGTGCAAATAAGATTGGGATAGAACTTCTCCAGTTGTTCCATACGATTTTTTTCCAACTGCAATACAACAAACTAGCATAAGACATCTTATCACTTCCAACAGCAAAACATGCATGTTTCGTAATGAATAACTTGTAGCATGAAGAATAAGAATTAAACGGGGAAAGAAAGGAAACAGCAGAAAACTAATACCACATTGCGAGCTGATTCAAGCATTCCATTTTTTTTCTTTAAATCTTGAGATAGCTTCTCGACCTTAGCCTTCCCTGTGAAAGTGTCATATAACCTAATGAGTTGTTACAATGAGTTAATCTTAAATCTAAGGTACACAAACAGCAATGAGATATTCCCTGTGCCAACCTTGAGCAAGTTGTTCCTTATTACGATGTAGCTTCTCTCTCAAACTTGCAAGCTTCTCATTTTGTTGTACTCTCCAATTGAATTGATCATCTGCCTTCCCCTGGTATGTATCAGGTGGATTATAAAATTATTCAAAACAAGTTCAATAAAAACATAAAGATTCATCCTGAAAGGGATAAAACCAAAACCTTTGCGATAAGCACAACACTTAATTTGGAGTACAAGGAATCGCGGCGACTATTCAAGGATTTCAACAAAGTGCCATACTCATTCAATCTGCATAAGCAAACAACAAATTTAGCATAGAAGAGACCTAATACTTTACAAAACAATAAGCTAACCGTGGAAATCACTTAATCTAACAGAAAGTACCTGTAATTGACACAAATTGGACAAATGGAGGCGCGATTCGAATTCTCACAGATGGCACAGCAACTTGATTTTTTGTTCATCGTTTTGCTTTCTCATCAATAAATTGCAATTCGCCAAACCCTGACCAACAACCTAAAAAAAAATAAAAATAAGAATAAAAATAAAAAACAAGCCCTAGAATTGGGAGGCAAAACAGTTAAATTCCACAACATACTATCAACCGAAACAAAATCGCGCGCTTCTCCCTTCAATCGCTATTTCAGTTTAGACTAAAAAACATGTTCAATTCAAACCTAGTAACGTATACTCCATATTTATTAAAAACTTTTTTTCAAGTGAGAAATCGTACCGGAAGTGGAGGTGGCGGAGTCCAATTGTTAACGGCAAGTTATCATCGTCAAATTCAGAGCCGGGGCTTATATACGGTTCGTTTCCGTGAATTTGTGGGATTATTAGTCCTTAAAGAGTTTTGGTTAATCTTGCTGTGGGCGTCCGTCCTTCACACGCTGGACCCTGCAATTTTCAGTTTCTTCTTACAAGATTGCTTCAAATTTTGGGTTTGGGCCCCTTTTGGACTCGTGATATTGCTTTATTAGCGGCAGCGTGGTTATGTTTTGAAGAAGTTTTAGCTGAATTACATAACACCCCTGAGGTTTTCCAAGCTGGAGACATGGAATTATTTTGCCGAGATTCAGTCGGATTCTACGGTCGAGAATGTACCACGTGCCTCTCATCTGCTGACCTGCTTTTGACCGTTTAGTTCTGCCTTGGGCATGCTTTGTGGTCTCTAACTGGGCTGGCTGTGTGTACGCTTAACGGGCTTCAAGGCCCTGTGTATATTTAGGCTAAGGAATCTAAGCCTACTGAATTAATTTTCCCTGTTAAAAAATTACACTCATATGTGTAAATAAATTAAATTAAATTGAAAAGGGAAAGAGAGAAAAAGAGGAAGATAAATCCCTACTTGCAAGTAAAACAAAACAAGAAGGGAACTTCGAGTTCTCAAGCATCCCAGAAACAAGGCAGATAATACATAGCAAATGAATCCCGCTTAGAAAATTCGTAACCCCTGTAACATGTTCAACATACAAAACTCTCGTC
>Ga0325401_1006455_pt1 | contig 11332 bp, 6 predicted proteins | sample PopdelMetagenome_FD_205666 | JGI IMG/M metagenome (GOLD analysis project Ga0325401, IMG submission 205666) | Populus deltoides microbial communities from Bellville, Georgia, United States - Xylem-PdKOR-R2 | ecosystem: Host-associated > Plants > Phyllosphere > Stem > Wood/Secondary xylem | place...
TTTTTCTTTTCTTTTCATGCTTTTTTTCATGCACAAGCCTAACTTCTAAAGCACACCTATAGTCTCACCCAAACATGCAAATTACAGAGTGTTGCTTATTGCAAATTTATTAGACCTGACTTGTCCCAATCCTCAATTTTTGGTTGGGTGAATTTACTTGAGTGAATTCAAAATGGTGTTATTTTATTTTATTCTTTTTAAAAAATTGAAACGATATTGATTTTTTTAAAATCAAACTAGATTTGGATCGGATCATTAGTTGAATAAACGCTCGATTTGGTCACACCAGGTCAATTCCCACCTGGTTTAATTTAAAATCTAGTTAGGGCTAAAAATCAGGTTAGCATATCATTGAGTTTACTTGTCAAATTAGACCAAGTTTAATAACATTGCCCTATTAGTCCATGGAATCAAAGTTTTCAATTATATTTTGTTATGTCCGGAAATGCTGATACAACTCGTTTCAATTCAAAAACACAAAATAATAGGGGACAAATTTTATTTCGCTAAGAATCTCGGCCCGTTCTTTAAATTCTAGCCAGTTTCTAGCTGGAACATTCTAGTTTTGTCCTGTCCAAATAATGTTTTTTTTTAAAAAAATCTATCTTTTCTCTCTCTAATTCTATCTTTCAACACTTGATTTATTAGAGATTGTACTTCATAATTTATCATGATTTAATTTTTTTGTGTGGTTATCTTGATCTCGAGATCCATGTTACAAGTTTAGTGGGTTAACTCAGCCGACTCGGGTTTTTTTGTCTATTTTTTTAATTGACTTTTTTTTTTAGTTTCATCGATCAATATTTTGTTGATTACGAATTAGGCTTTTTGTTTTATTTTTATTTCTTTTCTAAGAAATTATCTCAGTTTCATTATCAGGATTATGAGTTTTGCGAGTTAATCCAAGTAGACTTAGGTTGTTTTATGGCATCATGATCTCGGTCGATCTAATATGTTGTCACCCTAGTATTTTTTAAAAAACAAATATCGTCTTAAATTTTTCAATCAAACTATATTTTTACTGATTGTTCAAGTTGTCTTTAAACCCGTCAAATCAACCAGTTTACATCGGGTCAACTCTCATATTTTTAATTGTGTTTGGAATTTGAATTGTATAATTTCAAGTTAATTTATTTTTAGATTTAAATTAAAATTATATTTATTGAATTAATATTTTAAATTATATATATATATATATATATATATATATATAAACAATACAACTACGAACAAACAACACTTTAAAATGCTTCAAAATCAAAATTTATTTTTCAAATTAAAAAACAAAATATCAACCAAAACAGAATTAACAACTTGCCTTGAATATTTCTTTTTCTCATCCCTAACCCTGTTTATTTTTACGTTTTAAAAGTGTTTTTTTTTTAAATAAAAAAATATATTATTTTAATATATTTTTAAATAAAAAATAATTTAAAAAATAACCACAGTTATTCTTTAAAACACGAAAATGACTCCCCCAGCCTGTGTTGTGATCGACAAGCATAGTGACCAGGTAGTGTTTTGTCTTTGACGAAGACTCTTGTCTTGGACTAAGACTTGTAAAAAAGCTTAAGATGATTCCATGAACTATAAACTTATCAAGTATTTACAAAGGATCATGTCTTTAAACCTTTTGAAAGCAAGAGTTATTTTCTTTCGAGATAGATTATCTAAAACGTTTCCTAATTTAATGATGGTGTCACTTTGCATCCTTATTTTCCCATAAATTTCATATAATCATGTATAATTTATAATTATATAATTTCACATTAGTTTAATCCCGGTTAATAAATAAAAGTCCCACTAGATTCCATAAACGAAAAGTAAAGAAATTTACAAGAATTCCATTAATTATGTTTTGACTTGTTCTTGATACACATAATGCCCTTCGTGACCCGATTACGACCACCAAACAAACCCAACACAATACAAAGATGCCACGTATTTTGCAAGCTACAAAATTTCGTTTTTTGCTGGCAGTGGGTATTAATTTCCGGCCACAATATTGTCATCTGTGATTTCATTTCGAATTTAAGAGGAGTTTTTTTTTAATCTTGAATCGTTGAAACAGGACCGGACCTTGTCATTCAACTAAGTTACCATTAGCTACATGAACAACTCTTGCTAGTACCATATATATATATATATGCAAGAAAAATGGGTTCACTTACACATTATCTGTGATCCAAAAGTATATATTCAAGGATGCGTTTGCATTTGAAAAATAATGTATTTAATACTAAAAAGAATTCTTGAAAAATAACTTATTTTTAATGTTTTAGTGTTCTAGATGAAAATATCATATATGAGTTTTTGTTGTGCATGGGAAAATGAATATAGAAAATGAGCAACCATAACCTTTTTTTAAGGAGATAATAAAGTGGTAAAGTTTTTCATGCAAATAGTAAAACAAAAAAATTATCAGAGAGTGTTTTTTTTACTTATTTATTTACATGAGTCCAGAGAAGTGTTAGCATGTAACTAGATGCCCCGTGATATGGTTGAGTGCTAAACAATTTTTTTAAAAATAAAAAATATACAAGCAATGCAAGCGTATTTTAAATAAATAAAAAGAAAAAAATCTATGACTTGAGTTATAGATTAAAATGGTAAAAAAAAAATGACGACTTAAATTAACATAAGCGAGTATGCAAATTCTATAGCCATGTTCATTGGGAAATATACGGGCGATACAGGTGTGTTTTAAATAAGTAAAAATAAAATCTATAACTTGGGTTGTAGATTGAAATTGTAAAAAGAAAAACAACTACCTAAATTAACCCAAGCAAGTATGCAAATTCTATAGCTATGTTCATTGGACTAGGATAAACCAAGAGAAAATAAATAAATAAAAAACAATGAATCCCAATTCCTAACAAAGATGATGCATAAGGATGAAATCGAAAGAAAATCAATTTTTAAAAAAATAACAAAAAAAACACTAGCAAATCAAGCAAGCCTACAAAACCTCGTGGTCCGGATCATGCGAATAAAATAACCTAATAGAAACAAAAAAAAACAACAACAATGACGCTTGTTTGTAAAACATTTTAATATTAAATGATGAAATTGAAAAAATATTAAATTAAAAAAAACAAAAAACTCGAGTCAATTTGGGTTAACCTACAATTCTAACATCGAGAATTTGAAATCACTATAGATGGATAGAAAAGAAATAAAAAAAAAATCACGACGCCTTTTTTTATATATAATAATCAAAATTATATATAAAAAAATCGTAAATATTTTTCCTTCCCAAGCAAGCCAGTCCTCGATAGAAAATAAAATTAAAGGGGTTCAAAAGTTTTAAATACGATTCTCAAAACTTTAATTGATATAAAAAAATAAAAAATAATTTTATTTTACAAAATCAGCTATTAACTTAGCAATAGCAATGAAGTATTAGTTTGGCACCTCAACGTCCCCGTTCATGGATATTCAAAACAACGCGCAAGCAAGGCCTAAAAACCGAACAATAAGGATTTGTATTCCATGCCTTCACCTTTTTTTTTCATCAATATTTTTTTATTTAAAAATATATTTTTTATTCATAACACCAACACATTAAAATAATAAAAAATCATTAAAAAAATCAATTTATTAATTTTTTTTAGGAAAATATACTCTAAACAGAAACTATCATATTTTCAAATTCTCACCAAACGTCTTCTTTACCTTCTGAATTTTTTGAGAAATAAATTTTGAATATTATGCGCCTTCCTTTTTTGTTTTTCCTATTATATCACGAGAAAGAAAGAAGAAGGAAGGAAAGAAAACAGTGTCGATATAGAACACGAGAGTGGAGTCGCTTCATGACATGGAAGGGTAGAGTTGTAAAAGACAGGGATAGAAAAAAAAATAGCTGGGAATGAGATCCATTGCCTTTTCTCGGTGTCAACATCCCAAAGATATGCGATAGTGATATTTAGCCTCTGTCCTTTATTCATTTATTTTTATTTTGCAAATTTAGATTCTTTCTGCCATAAATTATTTTATGGCGTGTATTTTTTTTTTATGTAAAAAGATATTTTAGAAAATTATAGATTTAAGGTAAATTTTAATTATCTTCCCGGGTTTTAGTGTCTTTGTCAATTGATCATGTATAGTTTTAATTTGTTCAGCTAACCCCCTATAGTTCCAATCTGTCCGGTGATTTTTTTTGTAAGACTGGAATAATTCATTTCTCTGCTTTACCTTTTTTAAAAATAATAATTTGTATCAATAATTCATCGCCATATTACATTAAATGACAAATTGAAATTTATAAATGGACAGTTGACAAAAAAAAAAAGATCTTCAAATTAAATGAGATTTGGAAGTATGGTGGTTAGCTGACATTTTTAAGTTTTCACGGGAATAATTGACAAAACAACAACATGATGAAGAAAAATTGAAAGCGAGGGAGAGACAATAATAATAATAATAATAATAATAAAGGACGGAGAAGAAAGCTCACAAGCACAGTTCAAATAAATTAGAGAGAGAGAATCAAACGAAGATCTTGAATTAAACCATGGTTTTTTTTTCCAGTTCGTACTTGTTTCAGATGGCGAGTCAAATTTACTGTTCTTCCTCTCAATGTCAGCCTTCTCGGCGGTCTTGATAGCCTTTGACAAGGAAGGGAGCATTGATGAATTTTTTTATATAGGAGCAGCAATTTGACCGTCGAAATGGATGGTATGATATGCAATCACAACAGAGGAAACTCAATTTTTGGATTGATTGATGTTTGAGAAAAATGGTGTTTTTTTTAAAAAAAAATTGATTTTTTTAATTATATTTTTTATGGTTTTTTTGTTATTTTAATGTGTTGATATAAAAAATAATAATAAAATATTATTTTGATGTATTTTTCAGTAAAAAGATACTTTAAAAAATAATCGTTAGCACATTATCAAATACCTTTTTAATGTAAAAAAGAAGATATAAACAAAAAAGAAGTAAAAAAATTAAATTAGTTGAAATATTGTTAGTAAACTAGATATGATTTTTTCTTTGTGTTACTGGTTATGTATTAGAAGGTGTTTGAGAGTGTAATAAAAATTGTTTTTTAAAGTATTTTTTGCTTGAAAATTTATTATAATATATATATATATATATATATATATATATATTTTAAAATTTATTTTTATATTATTCCATCAAAACAATTTAAAAATTAAAAAAATAATAATTTTAAATAAAAAAAACACTGTTAGTGCCAAACACAAAATAGGTACTCTAAAACTCATACGAAAGACAACTTTTCAATAGTAAGTCTACTTTTTTTTTTATTATTATTATTGCTATGCTTGATGATATATATCTTTATATTATTTTTTCGGGTGTGAAAATGTTATGTTTATTTATGTATTCAATTAAATTAAAGATAAGAAATCAATATATTTTATATTGATAACAAGTTTATGAAAATTTTGATTATTATTACATGTTTGGTAATGTAATGTATAATATATTTTTAATTAAAAAATATAAAATGATAATATTTTTTAAATTTTTTAATTTTTTTTAATAATAACATATCAAAATCATGTCAGAGTGGTAGTGTGGATCATTACTCTTATGTTCGAATTCCAGAAGCCACTTTGTGCTTATTTGGTATTGTGTTTTGAAAATATATATATTTTTTAAAATATTATATTTATATTCTTAATGCAAGATTTTAACATGCTAATATTTAAAAAAATACATAAAAAAAATATTTAAATATACTTTTAAATAAATAACATTGTTAAAAAACAATATACACCAATACACGCTTCTATAGCAAGCAGTCTTGAATTTTAATGCCAACCCAAGCTAGAGATCAGACAAAAGTAAGAGGAAAAACAAGAAGTCATCCAAATAAATGCAAATCCAACCACAGAAAAGGAAAAAAGAGAGTTGAAAATGCATCCTCTTGCTGTATTCTAGACCCAAAAAATACAGATAAGGAAAACGTATCAATGTCAAGTCAATGTGAACTGCAAACTATAAACAGAAAGAGAGAGAAACAAGAAGGGGGGAGAAAGTATGGCGTGGGAGATGCCCTAATAAAATAAACAAGAAAGACAGAGAAGAGAGAGAGAGAGAGCGAGGGAGGGAGGGAGGGGGTCAGTGAAGACTCATGGCTCTCAGAAGAGAGAGTAAGAGTCATAACTCATAGTTTAATAGATTGTGCAAGAAGGGAGAGGGTTGGCGTATCTCCAAAAATCCAAAAAATTCGATTCAGTTTGCTTTAAAAAGCAAGGGGCAGATAAAAGTGTACATATACACAAACATTATATTATAAATAAATACAAAACCCAAGATCAAGACTGTCCAAATCAAGTTAAAATAAATAAAAAAAAACTGCGTGTAAAAACTTGGCCAATATTCAAAGCACCTCCACCTTTTTCTCTCTTGGACTCCAGAAAAACCCACCATTGTTGATTGAGTTTGTTCCCTTCTTTCAACAACCTCCCTCTTATCTCTAAAAAGCATTTTGCTCGCTTGTGCTTCGCTGTTGGTGTTCTTTGGTCAATATGTGTTTAGATTTGTAGTTAGTGCTGCTAATATTTATAATACTAAACAAACAGCAGTGAACGTGCTTCTTCCTTGTCTTGTTGCCTCTCGCGCACACTATTCCCCTCTCTCTTCCTGTCTCCCATGCATAGTTAAAAAAAGAAGTGAAAGTGAAAATTAAAATTAAAAATACTAAAATCTTCACGCCTGGAGATGAAAATGATTAGTGTTTTTTCTTTTTATACAAAACAGTCTGTTTTGAGAAGTGAATGAAAGAGAGAGTCTTTGGAATTTGGGCTGTTTTCTACCTTTCGAGACTCCTCATGCTTGTGTCTAATTAACAATCCAGAACTCTTTTCTTTTCAATTCCGGGTCTCTTTATTTCAGTTCTTCAGATGGGTTTCTTGAGAGGGATTTGTTTATTTCTCTAATTTCTTTTGGCTTCCTCTTTTGCTCAAATCACGCTAAACAATGCTGTAAATGATAATTTACTTGTAGTTAAGCAACAGCAGTGCCACTTTTCTCTGTATATCAGAAGAAGAAAAAAGGTCTTGTACATCAGAAAAAGAAAAAAGAGTAGCTGCAACACTGCTACCTTGTTAAAGAGTATCACCTCAGACATACATGGCTGTGTTGTGTCCCTGTGTTATTGGCTTTTTTCCTTGTTAGATATGAACTGGGGGTCAGAGAAACAAAGAGAAAATCAAGAAGACTCTTGAGAGATTTTAGTTCTTGTTGTGCTTGAGTCCATCTATGGCGTTGAGTATACAGCAAAGCTACCACCACTCAGTGGCTGTTAAAATGAATGGGCAGCAAATGGGGACCAAAAGGGGGTATACATTTATACAAGCCAACAGGACTTGGCTTCCCAAAATTTTGTTGCTCTGGGTCATGGCTATGGCACTTTTTAGTTTGACAATATACAATGGCATGGATGCTGATAATAGAGTGAGGAGGAAGGAGGTGTTGAGTAGCATGTGTGATCAAAGGGCTAGAATGCTGCAAGATCAATTCAATGTTAGTGTCAACCATGTTCATGCCCTTGCCATTCTTGTCTCCACTTTTCATTACTACAAGAACCCATCTGCAATTGACCAGGTTTGTACCCCTTTCTTTCTCTTGAAACTTTGATTTCAGTTTTTGTTAGTTGAATTTTGAAGGTTCTAAATGGTTGCCGGCGAAAAAGACAAAAAATAAAAGAAGGCAAGATGATTTTGGAATCTCAGTTTGTTTGCTGTTCTGTTCCCAAACAAATAAATAAATAAATGGAAACTCACTTCGATTTAGCCACAAGTCATGCAAGGTTTAGTTAACTTTGATTTCTGAAGAATTTTTTCTTTCTTTCTTTCTTTCTTCTTCTTCTTCTTGTTTTTTTTTTGCTTTGAATTTGTTTAGGCTGTTTTGTTCCTCAACAAATTATGGTGAAGCCATTGGAAACTTACATTTCCTTGCGATTTGGATTGCAAGACGTTAAAAAAACACGATATGACTTCCTCAAATGTTTGTATACGACTAGGAAATTCTTTCATCCTTCGCTACCTTGTTCTCTGATTGTGCATGCTGAGATTTGATTTTGAAAAAAACTGCAGGAAACCTTTGCCGAGTACACTGCTAGAACTGCTTTTGAGAGGCCATTGTTAAGTGGCGTAGCCTATGCACAAAGAGTGGTCAATTCAGAGCGGCTGGAATTTGAGAGGCAACATGGGTGGACAATAAAGACAATGGAGAGGGAGCCTTCACCCATTCGAGATGAATATGCACCTGTAATATTTTCTCAGGAGACGGTCTCCTACATTGAGTCTCTTGACATGATGTCAGGGGAGGTAACTTTTTGAGTCTGTGACTTGAATTTGGATCCCTTTTTTACACCATTTACGTTTTAGTATCTAGTTTTTAAGTTTTCTTTGGCATGATGCAGGAGGACAGAGAAAACATACTGAGGGCTAGGGCTACCGGGAAAGCTGTTTTGACGGGCCCCTTTAGGTTACTAGGTTCTCATCACCTCGGTGTTGTATTGACATTCCCTGTTTACAAGTCTAAGCTTCCTCCAAGCCCAACTGTGGCCCAGCGCATTGAGGCATCTGCTGGGTGAGTGCTGGTTTGTATTAACATTTTCAATTAAATTCAATTTCGATTTGAAAAATATATAGGCTGACTAGAAGATTCGACAAAACATGGTTCTATGATGTTACTCAAAAAATTCTCTTTATGCTTCGGCAGTTTATTTTAGATACTAATTTTGAGCTCAAAAGTTTCGCCTTTTGGTTTGTTAGTGTGATGAAATTATTTGTTTGATGCCATTAAATTTGATCTGTTGGCGCATAATAAATATGACATTTTGAGACTTTGTTTCATCTCTCCTTTTCCTTGTTTTCCTATCTTCATGCTGCAATGCTGCATATCTACAATATCGTATATTAGAAAAAGAAACAAATTCATTCTGTTTCACAGAGACAGTTTTGTTGCTTCAAAATGATTCAATTATTTTATTTTTGTAAAATAGCTTAAAAGATTTGGCAAGGTAGATCCTTTGTTACTCTATATGCTTGTCATTGACATGAAAATTTGGCAATCGTTATTTTATCAGGTGTGTGGTTTAGATTGAGGTGTTGTTTCTTCGAAATGGATATGATGAATTTTATTTCCACTATGCCGCCTCTGAATTGCAGCGATATTTTTGTGTTTAAATGCAAATTTGCTCCTCATTGTGATCGTTGTTCTACAACCTTGAACCAATCAAATCTACCTCTCCTGAGCTGTCGAGAGATCGAAATTTAAAACTTCTTATTGAATTGCATTTCACTATTAGCAATTAGAAAACAGACAGTCAAATGCTCTTTTAGGCCTGTGGTAGTGTTTGATATTATGGCTGGAATTTCATCCACGTCACCTTTATTTCCTGGCTACTTGGGCTCCCCGCGTTGGAATGCTTCATCCCTTACAGTTTGGTTGATGCCATGTATTTTGTAGAAAATCTGGTTTCATCTATTAATATAGATTTCAAATTGAAAGCAGATACCTTGGTGGAGCCTTTGATGTCGAGTCCCTTGTGGAGAATTTACTTGGACAACTTGCTGGGAATCAGGCAATTTTGGTGAATGTTTATGACATAACTAACTCTTCTGACCTTTTAATCATGTATGGTCACCAAAATCAAGACGGTGACATGTCTCTTGTGCATGAAAGCAAGCTTGATTTTGGAGATCCTTTCAGAAGGCATCTGATGACATGCAGGTAAATGTATCAAATCACTGATCTTGATTTCCTAAGATAAATGGAAGAGTGAGTTTCCAGCATACAGATGCTTATAATTTGAAATCTGAGCAGGTACCACGAGAAGGCGCCCACTTCATGGACTGCACTCACCACAACTTTCTTATTCTTTGTGATCGGTTTATTAGTGGGTTACATCTTGTACGAAGCAGCAATTCATATTGTAAAGGTCGAGGATGATTTCCATGAAATGCAGGATTTGAAAGTCCAGGCTGAAGCTGCTGATGTTGCTAAATCCCAGGTATTTTTCCCAACATTTCTGTAAAGAATATAACTGAACCCCCCTTGTTTTCTTGCTGTAGCATCTTCCTACCTGAGTATCATTGTGTTCTTGATGCCAGTTTCTAGCTACTGTATCTCACGAAATCAGAACACCTATGAATGGCATCCTTGGTATGCAAGATCTCTCCTTTTCTTTTCTGGAATATGAAAAATATTCTAGGTTCTTGTCTTTTCATAATCAGTGGTATGGTCTGTGCACAATTGCAGGAATGCTTGCTTTGCTACTAGATACAGATTTAAGTTCAACCCAAAGGGACTATGCTCAAACTGCTCAAGTCTGTGGAAAGGCACTGATAGCTTTGATAAATGAGGTGCTTGACCGGGCAAAAATTGAAGCTGGAAAGCTAGAGCTGGAAGCAGTCCCATTCCATATTCGATCCATAGTAGATGATGTCCTTTCTTTATTTTCTGAGAAGTCTAGAAACAAAGGCATTGAGGTAAGTCCTAGGGAAACACAATAAGGGCAAGTCAGTATATTCATATCTTTTCTTGTTAGCTGAAATGAATTCTCTTAAAAGGACCAAAGACCTGTTTCATTCTTTTCCTTGGGTTGAAATATCACGTCTGGTTTTTGGATTTTGTAAAAGACAAACTGCAAGTTTCTCTTTTATGTTTAATCTTACCTTTTCTTTTTTTCTTCCTTTCCGTGGACTCCTGATGTCAATTGGTGGTGGCATTCTGGATGTGTTATCTCGTTGTAAAAAATGCCTGAAACACGGTTGCGTAATCTATTGTGGAAGTGCAGCTGGCAGTGTTTGTTTCTGATAAAGTTCCAGAAATTGTTGTCGGTGATCCTGGGAGATTCAGACAGATTATCACAAATCTGGTGGGGAACTCTGTTAAGGTTAGTGTATTGCTTGAATTTTGTTATACAGTTCAACCTACTAGAGTGTATCTGTATGATTTCTTGTTAGTTCATTTATCAATCAGCCAACAGTAATAGTGATAGAGGTTTGTCTTAGCACAAATATTATGTTTTACTATGCAGTTTATGATTAATCCAATAATGATTTTTTTTCACCATTAGCTTTATTGCCTTCTTTAGAATTCTACCTCTTGTTATAATTGACATTTAATTCTGTTTGGCAGTTCACTGAAAGAGGACATACATTCGTTAAAGTTCATCTGTATGAACATGCCAAGGCCACGGCAGATACAAAAGCAGACACTTGTTTAATTGGTGGGCCCAATGAAAGTGTGGTTATATCAGGGTCCCAAAAGTTCAAAACCTTAAGTGGTTGTGAAGCAGCAGATGATCAGAACAGTTGGGATGTCTTTAAGCATCTTTCTGATG